>Ga0172368_10004917_pt1 | contig 15217 bp, 13 predicted proteins | sample Lak11m_FD_114540 | JGI IMG/M metagenome (GOLD analysis project Ga0172368, IMG submission 114540) | Freshwater microbial communities from Kabuno Bay, South-Kivu, Congo - kab_022012_11m | ecosystem: Environmental > Aquatic > Freshwater > Lake | place: Democratic Republic of the Congo: South-Kivu...
ATCCAGCTTTAATCGCAGCGCCAAGACTGGACTCCGGCTTTCGCCGGAGTGACAAGATTGTGTTATCGCACAACGATAACTGTCAATCGTCAATCTTTAATCGACTTTACCCACACGATTCAGTGAAGAGCCAAAGAAATAAAGGTTCAACTTCTTTCTCCGTAGGTTTACACCTACGGCTATTCACAAACAATCCCTTTGGGATTGAAATGCTTTTACTAAAGTCTATCCCTGCGAAAGCGGGGACCAAAGTCTAATGTCCTATATCTTGAGACCAGAGACCTGAGACTAAAGACCAAAGACCAGAGACATAATAACATTGCAGAAATTGTATAAATATTTATTCGGTGCGGTTATTTCTATGTTGCTGCTAACCGGCTGCGCGCAGCGGAAAGCGTTAGTGGGATACGATGCACGGCAAAGCGGGGAAGTCCCTCCCCGCAGCGCATTGCGGCATTACATCACGGCGATAAATTTTGAAGATGACCGCTTATATCAGCTGGCGTTAGTGGAATACCGGCGGGCTGTGGTTTTCGACCCGGGTTCAATGGAACTAAAGCGGGGACTGCTGCGGAATTATTTCCGGCTGGAAATGCTGGACAGCGCGGTGGTGGAAGCGCGGCGGGTTTTGACGATGACTCCTACGAATGAAGAAGCTAAGGCGATTTTAGGACAGTCGCTGGTGGAATTGAAGGAATGGCCGGCGGCGAAGGAAGTATATCTTGATTTGACCCGGCAGAATCCTGAAGAAATTGTCTATTGGGCGCATTTAGCGGCGATTTCCCTCGAACTGCAGGATACAGTGCAGGCGATGGCGGTATACGACAGTATCGCTTCCCGCACCGGCGATGGCGCAAATGTGTATGTGCGGGCGGGAGCGGTGATGTCGTTGAACGGTTTGCATCAGTCCGCGCGGAAATTATACGATAAAGCGCTGGAATTACAGCCGGATAATCCCGATGCGTTTTATGGCATTTCCACGGTGATGATGCGGCAGGGAATGCCGGATTCGGCGGAATGGGCGGTGGAAAAAGCTTTGGATGCGGATCCGTCAGAGGCGCAGTACTACTTGACTTACGGATTCTTGTTATCCCGCAGGAGGGATTGGGAAAAATCGGAAAATATTTTGAAACTGGGCGCTTCTTTAGCTCCGCAGGAACCCCGGTTTTGCGATTTATTAGGCGCGGTGCTGCAACAGCAAGGCAAATATGAAGAAGGATTGAAATATCTGTATCAGTCGATAGAATTGGATTCTTCCAGCACCGATCCGTATATCACTATCGGTTTTATTTACGATGAATTGGACAGCACGGAAAAAGCGCTGGAAATTTACCAACGGGCTTTGCAGGTGGATTCCGCCAATGCGCTGGTGCTAAATAATTACGCCTATTTATTGGCGGAAGAAGGAATACGGCTGGAGGAAGCGGAAGAAATGTCGGCGAAATCGCTGGAAAAAGAGCCGGACAATCCCTCGTATCTGGACACGATGGGGTGGATTTTGTATCGTCTGCAGGATTACGCCGAAGCGGAAAAATATATCCGCAAAGCTTTGGAACTGACGGAAAACGCAGTGATGTATTTGCATCTGGGAGATATATTGCGTGACGGAGGCAAGCTTACGGAAGCGGAAGAAAGTTACCGCGCCGGACTGAAATTAGACCCGGAAGACCGGGAATTAATCAAGCGATTGGAGACCAAGTGAAGTTAAGTAATCTGTTAAAATGGGCGGCGCCGGTACTGCTGGCGGCGGGAATAAGCGGCTGTTCCTCGATGTTGAAAATGGAGTTGAAGAATAGACCGGAAAGCGAAATTTGGCAGAAGGTACGGGACAACACCGGTCAGCTGATCGATTTTTACGGACACACCGAAATAACCTTGGAAAGCGGTTATATGGGATTGCCGATAGAAGCGAAGGTTTATTACCGAACGCCGGATTGGATAACTTTGCGCACTTATGCGCCGATGGGAATCAAGATTTTGGAAGCGTCCTTGCAGAAAAATCAATTCCAGGTTTACAGCGTGTTCACCAATGAATTTTTCAGCGGCTGTCTGGATTCGGTGGACATTGCCAGTCGCTTTAAGATGCCGCTGCCGGGGATAGATTTGCGTTCAGCTTGGCAAGATTTGTTCAATCCGCAGAAGCCGGAAGGGATGATGACAGAGATGCGTACTTCCGGCAGGTATTACATAATGAAATACCCTGCTAAAACCGGTTTCAGAGAAATCTGGATTGAAGGAAGGAAGATGTTGATTTCGCGGGTGAACCTTCTGGATGAGAAAGGAGTGTTGAAGTATTATATTTCCTATGACAATTACAAAGGCAAAGAAAATGTCAAATTCCCCCGCAAGATTGAAATGGGGGATATCGACCGGGGAGTCAAACTTTCCATCGTGACGGATGAGTTTGAAATCAACAGCAATGTCGCGGAATCGGATATGATGCTATCGGTGCCGGTGGAAGCGAAGAGGGTGAAGCTGTAGGCATTAAGCATCAGGCATTGGGCATTAGTAATAGGCAGATAAAGCCGATTAATATTGAAGGTTACATAATTATATTTGGTTACTTAGGTAGCTCAGCAAGTCACACAGAAGATTGGAGCGCCCTGTCAGGTCACGCCCCGTTAAAAGCCGGGTCTAAGACCTGACTTGGCATCCTGATTCTAACATTTAAATATTCTTAGCTGAGCAAGTCAAGTAACCGAATAATATATTTTATACTACTTTTAAGGTTAGTCATTTTTTATTTTTAAGTAACACTTTACCATTTTCAAAAAATCTCCCTAAAATGGTCATGCTAAACTTGTTTCAGCATCTAGTGCCTTTATTGAGACGGAAAAAGCAAAGGCGCTGGATTCCGAAACAAGTTCGGGATGACTCGTTGCTTGTTGTTTTTAAAAGTGCTAAAATGTTGCATTATTACGAAATGTTGAAAGCTTTGAGGCAATCCCTTGATCTATCATCCTTTCAAATTTAAAATTGTAAAATATCATATATTTTAGAGAAATTTTTATGGAGCAAGAATACGCTAACAGCTTGGATCTTCTATACGAAAATGCCATCAGGCAAAATGAAAACATACTGGAGAATTTTCGTGCGTTAGATACAAAAAGCTCAATCTTATTAGCTTTTCTGGGAATTTTTATTATCCCTGAAATAGAAAACTTCATCCTATTCTTTGAAAATCGACCCTATATGGAATTTGCAATATACTTTGGTATTAGCGCTCTTTTGTTTAATATTATTGGAATATATTATTGCTTTCTTGCGCTTGAACTAAGAAAAATCAATTTACCGCCAAATCTTGAAAAGCTAAAATCTCATTATGAAAATGGCACCGATATTTTTGAAATAAAAGAACAATTGGTGTCGACTTTTATTGCCGCAGCCAAGGAAAATCAAAAACAAGTGTTCTTTAAAATACGGAATTTAAACATAGTCTATTGGATGTCAGTCTTGACCTTAATAGCCTATGTCATTTCAAAGATATTATTTTTACTTAAATTGGATAATAAATTATGAATTATCAAAACGAAACAAAAGAAGAGAAGAAAAAAGTCAGCAAAGATAATTTGCCGAAAAAACCAAGACCTCTTCCTTCACCGGATCCGGAATTGTCTAATTACTTGACTGAAGATAAGCGAGCTGTTGAAACAGTCAAAAAGAAAATTCGTATTTGAAGCAACTGATTTTTCGACGCTTCATCTTACTACACTGTTGTGAATACACCGATGGTTATTATTGAAATTTTTCTAATTCCGGAGAGCGATGCAAATATCGGTAATCATCCCCTTATTGGATGAAGAAGGTTCTTTGGCGGAACTGCATCGGCAATTGACTGAAGTTCTGCAGGGCAAGGACTACGAACTCATCTTCATCGATGACGGTTCGCGGGACAGCTCCGCCCGGTTATTATCGGAACTGGCGGAAGCGGATGAACGGGTGGGAGTGATGACTTTCCGGCGCAACCGCGGTAAATCGGCGGCTTTGGCGGCGGGATTTTTATACGCACGGGGAAAAACAGTCATCACCCTCGACGCCGATTTGCAGGACGATCCTTACGAAATCCCCCGGCTGCTGCAGAAATTAGACGAAGGTTACGATGTGGTATCCGGGTGGAAAAAGAAGCGGCAGGATCCATTAGGCAAAACTATCCCTTCCAAATTCTTCAATTGGGTGACGGCGAAACTGTCCGGGATAAAAATCCACGATTTCAATTGCGGATTGAAAGCTTACCGCCGGGAAGTGGTGAAAACGATTAAAGTTTACGGGCAGATGCACCGTTTTCTGCCGGTGCTGGCGAAGATGGAAGGATTTACCGTCAGCGAAATCCCGGTGAAACATCATCCCCGCCGCTACGGCAAGACTAAATTCGGGGTCAGCCGGATGCTCTACGGTTTCCTCGATTTGTTGACCGTGCTTTATACCGCCCGATACACCCGCAATCCCCTGCATTTATTCGGCGCTATGGGAGTGGTATCGCTGGTGATTGGGACTACCGTCAATGCATATTTGACCGTCGGTTGGTTTATGGGGCGGCCGATTGGCAACCGACCGCTGTTTTTCCTGGGGATATTGCTCATCATTTTGGGAGTGCAGTTATTTTCGATTGGACTTTTAGGAGAGATGATCACTCGCCAGGGGGATACCGAAGCGGCGAGCGGAGTTTATCAAGCGCCGAGGATTTAATGCGTATTGCCATATTAGGTCCGGCGTATCCATTTCGCGGCGGCATCGCCAAACACACAGGGATGCTGTGCCGCGCTTTGGAAAAACGAGGGCATTCCTTCCGGCTATTTTCCTTCCTCAAACAATTTCCCGCTTTGCTTTTTCCCGGTCATTCTCAATTCGATATTTCACAGCAAGCCGACCAGTTGGAAACAGTCCGGGTGTTTACCCCCTGGAATCCCTTCAGCTGGGTGAAAACCGCCCGGGCGATCAAGCGGTTCCAACCGGAATTAGCGCTTTGCGTGTGGTGGACGCCGTTCACCGGAGCGGGATACGCCGCAGTATGCGCGATGCTGCCGGGAGTGAAAAAAATGTTTTTACTGCACAATATTATCCCGCATGAAAAATTGCCGCTGGGAAGTTTTTTTACCAAACTGGCTTTGTATAAAGCGAGCGGATTTATCGTGCAGTCGAGTCAGGTGGAAGCTGAATTGAAGGAATTTATGCCCGACGCGGCGGGAAAATGGCTGAGGAAAATCCCCCATCCGATTTATGATTTTCAGGAATATTCCAGTCCCCATCAGTCCACCGCACTGGAAATGCTGGGGATACGGGAAAGCCGGGTACTGCTGTTTTTCGGATTGGTGCGGAAATACAAAGGATTAATGACGCTTTTGGAAGCTTTCCCCCGCATCGCCGGACATTTCCAAGGCGATATACGGCTGTTAATCGCCGGGGAGTTTTACGATAATCCGGCGGCGTATCTGCAGGCGATCACCCGCAGCGGACACAGCGATAAAATCACGGTAATAAACCGTTTCATCCCCAATGAAGAAGTAGGGCGGTATTTCGCCGCCGCCGATGTGGTAGCGCTGCCTTACGAATCAGCTTCGCAGTCGGGAGTAGTCCCTACCGCTTACGGATTCGGCAAACCGGTGATTACCACCAGTGTGGGAGGATTGCCGGAAGCGGTAATTGACGGAAGCACCGGATTGCTGTGCCCGCCGTCGGATGCTGGCGCCCTGGCGGAAACAGTGATAAGATTTTATGAACTGAATAAAACGGTCGACTGGAAAGTAAATATCGAAGAATTGCAGAAGAAATTTTCCTGGGAAGCATTAGTGGAAGCGGTGGAAAGTTTTTCCGAGAACCGTAAACCGAGAACCGAAAACCGTTAAACAGGAATCTAAAATGGATGATATTCATTATTTCATTGTATTATCCCTTCAGGGTCAAATTAAAACGCTGTTTTTTTTTACCGTAGGTTTCACCTACGGCTATTCACAGGCCACCGCTTCGTGGTGGGGGCAGCATTGTAAGATATGATTATCCCCGCAGGGGAAACCTGATAATAGCCGGTAGTTGAAGACTACCGGAGTCAAACGAGCAATATAATTCTATTCTGAAGGGATTGCCCAACTTTTCGGGACAGCATTGTTCAATTGAACGCCCCTGTAAAGAGGACAAATTTTATAATAGGAAAAATCGTGACAAATGCAGTATTATGGATATTGTAAGTACCGTTATAATAAGAACCTATAGATTCCCGCTTTCGCGGGAATGACAGCTTTGGGGAGTTTTTAGACAGTCTGGTACGGCGGATAGCGAAGCATGAAAAAGAGTCTCTGTCAGGTCTCCGCTTCGCTAAAGACCTGACAGGGCATTGACAGGCGGTCAGGCGGGGGCGCCTGACCACACCACTTTTTCTTTCGACTTTTGACTTGCCAACTTGAACACTTGCCAACTTATCTAAATATAATGCCAGAATTTCGTGACATATTAATCATCAAAGCCGAACCGAGGATTGAAGTTCTGCAGGCGACTTGCCTGTTAAGACCTTTGGCGGCGAAATACCCCGGCGAACGGGTGATATGGGTGACCGGCAAACGCTGTCAAGCGTTATTGCAGGGTAATCACTATGTCAGCGAACTATATTTTTACGAGGAAGGAGGCTATTTGGCGGCGGCGCTGAACCGGCGGTTCCAAGCGGTAATATCGCTGGAAAAGGGTAATGGAATGGGCGATGCGGCGAATTTACTGCAGGCGGAAGCGAAATTTGGCTTGTACCGTAATGCGCTGGGGGAATTGCTGGCGTTCAATGCCGGCGCGGAACAATTGAAATTATGGGCTGCTTCCGGCGGAAAGGCGGCGGAATTAAACGAAACTTCATATCAGGAGACTTTAGCGGCGGCGGTGGAAATCCCTGAAGCGTCTGCCAGCGAAATGGTATTTCATCCGCCGGAAAATTCCCGGCAGTTCGGGGAAATTTGGCGGGAAGAACGGAAGATCACCGGCAAGCCTTTAGTGGGGATTTATCTGGGAAACGATCCCCGGAATGCGGCGCATTCCCCGGATATCCGCTCCGTATCGTTTTTAGCGGAGAAAGTGCTGCAGGAATTGAAGTCTGAAGTTGTCATATTCGCCGGGAAAATGGAAGAGAGATTGCTTTTCGATTGTATGAACAGCTGTCCTCCGGGAACGGTCGATGGCGGCTGCTTCTCGGCTTTTGCCCAGATGGCGGGGATAATTGGAATGTGCGATACTTTAATCGGTACGGATTCGCTCGGAGTGCAATTGGCGATAGCTATGGGGAAAAAAGTGGTGGTATTACAGGAGACATTGCGGAAAGCGGAATCATACGGACGCGGGCGGACAGTACAATGTGAGAGTAAAGCCGATATCAAAACCGGACGCAAAGTTCTAAGATTTGACCCGGAAAAAGTTCTAACCGCCGTTAAAGAATTGATACGGGAGGCGGAATGAAGCCGCAGGAATTTTCGCCCCGGGTGGAAATCATCATCTTAAGCTGGAACGGGCGGGAAGATACGCTGGAATGTTTAGCTTCGCTGGCAAAAATCGATTACGATAATTACCGCATCACGGTAGTGGATAATGGTTCCACCGACGGATTAGCCGGGGGAATTACCGGTAAATTTCCTCAGGTGAACTACATTTATTCCCCGGTGAATCTGCGTTTCGCCGGGGGGAACAATCTGGCGCTGAAGCGGGGACTTAATACCGAAACGGATTATTTTTTACTGCTGAATAACGATACGGTGGTGGAGGCCGGTTTTTTGCGGGAGATGGTGAAAGCGGGGGAAGCCGATGATCGCATAGGTTTAGTGGGAGCGAAGATGTATTATTACGACCAGCCGGATACTTTATGGTTCGCCGGAGGAATCGCCGACATCCGGCGGGCTTATATGCGCCATCTGGGGATTGGTCGGCGCGATAACGGCAGTTTCGATAAAGCGGGTGAAATGACTTTCCTCAACGGAGCTTGTTTATTGATAAAAGCTGGTGTTCTTAAAGATATCGGATTATTGGACGAAGATTATTTTCTCTACGGCGAAGATTTGGACTTTTGTCTGCGGGCGGCGAAAGCGGGGTGGAAACTGTATTATCAGCCTTCAGCAAAAATCCGGCATAAAGTTTCCCGCAGCAGCCCGCCGCTGAAGAAATTGAAGTATCGGTATCAAAGCTGGTTCAAATTGATGAGTAAGCACACCGCTTGGTATTGGCGGCCCGTGCAATGGGGCAATCTGCTGATAGAATTCATCCCTTTGGTAATCGGATATTTACGGCGGCGGGCGGATTTCCGCCGGGAGAAAGTATGATGGATTTGCGGCGGCATTTGCGGCAAGGCGCATGGGCGGTGATCGATAAAGGGATGACTGGGATTTACGGCTTCGCTTTTATCTTTCTGGTGGTGGCGAAACTGCCGAAAGCAGAGTACGGATTATATTCCATCGTTTTTGCCCTCGCCAGTATGGCGCTGTTATTCAACAAAAGCTTCATCCTGTTTCCCATGACTAAATACGAAGCGGAAGGGGAAAGTCAGCCGAAGCTGTTGGGCAGCGCTTTTATAATGTCGGCGGCGGCGATGGAAATAATTGGAATTTTAGTTTTTCTGGCGGCGCCGGGGGCGGGGAAAATTTTTCACAGCGCGGGATTGGAAAGACTTTTGCGTTATATGCCGATATTATTGACGGGATTTTTACTGCGGGATTTTGCTTTATCATATCTGCTGGCGCGGCGGCAGGTGAAAACGCTGGCGCTGCTGGATGCGGTCTATTTCGTGGGGCTGGCGCTAGGGTTTGCCGGGATGAACATAATGGGAGTATTCGATACGGCGGAAGACGCACTGCAAATGCACATCTTTTTCGCCGCCGTCAGTTCTTTATGCGCGGTGGTGATGCTATGGAAAAATATCAAAATAGACTTGCGCCTGAGTCGGGAGGAAATGCGGCGCATTATCGGTTTCGGCAAGTTTAGTTTGGGGATGGGCGTAGGGGAGATGATTTTCTATCAGGTGGATTTACTGCTGTTAGGGCGGTTTTTCGAGCCGCTGACGGTGGCGAAATACAATGCGGCGAGGATACTGTTCCGCTTTTATTCGGTGTTTTCCCAGAGTTTGAATTTATTGATGTTCCCCGGCGCTTCCAAATTAAGCAGTGAAGGACGGAAAGAAGATATACGGACGCTCTACGCTAAGGTGATAGCATATTATTGGTCGATAATGCTGGGATTGAACATAATTTTAATCGCCGGGGGAAGTATTATAATGGGACTGCTGAATTACCCGGAATCGGCGAATATTTTCCGGCTGCTGCTGCTGTTCTCCTTCTTCGAACCGTTATATACTATCAGTATGGTGGTGTTGTACGGGATGGGCAAACCTTATAAAGCGTTCAAACCGCTTTTACTGGCGGCGCCGGTGTATGTGGGCTTGAATTTGCTTTTAATACCCGGATTAGGCGGGCAGGGAGCAGCATGGGCTTTCGGACTCAACAACGCTTTCTTGGGGACGATGTTTTTACGAACTTTAAAAGGGGAAATCGGGATACGATTAAGCGATATTTTCCGGCAGTATCGCCGTTATCCTCAGGTTTTACGGACAGTACTGCGGGGGGAATGGAGGAAGCGGGCTGATTAAGATGGCAGCGTTAAGTATGCTAAACGATGCCGAACCCGTGGTGTCAGGTGTCCTCATCTGACACCTTTCTGACTTTCAATGTTTATTATATTTGTAGGGACGAGACCCTGTCTCGTCCAACTTCTTGGACGAGGCGTTGCCTCGTCCCTACATTAGGAATGAAGGTACTTCAGCTGCGCAGCCCCCTCTTCCGGGCTTTAGTCCCGGACGAGGCGTAGAAACTTATACCTAATCTAAATTTAAACCAACATTTTCTTGATAACGCGATACTTTTAGGATCTTCGCTGTTTTGTATGGGTAGTCTTTCCTTACCGATTAGATCAGTCCCATTTTATTTAACCTTTGGTAGGCGGGGGGCTCGTCCCCCCGTACGATTTATCGGGGGACAAGCCCCCGACCTGCCATTTCTCAACAAAGTTATTCCATTAGATTAGCATTACCCACACGAAATAGCGAAGAACCTGCTTTTACTGTCCACTGACGACCGGCGGCTGTCCACTATTTTCCAAATAAGATTTGAATATCGAAAATAGTTTTTGTAAATTATTAGGTTATATAATCAATTACCATTAACCAACACGGTGAGTTCACTATCAGAATATTAGATTTATCTCAGGTCAAAGAAAAATGCTATCTGGGGCGGAGCATTTATTCGCAGGACGGTAAGAGATTGCTGCTGGCAAAAGGGACGGTGCTGGACAATGTGTATGTCCAGCGGCTTTTAGCGATGGGATACCAAAGCGTTTACGCTTTGGATGATTTGACGGAAGACATTGAGCCCAGGGAGCTTGTCAGTCCGATCGTGCGGACTCAAGCGAACGCCGCGGTTTTCGAATTCCACGAAAAAGTCGGATTGCTCAACCATCCGAGGAAATTCGAACAGCTGCGGGATATCGCCAATAATATTATTTATGAAGTGCTGGGGATGGATTTGAAGAACCTCACCATCGACTTTCCCGAAGTCAAATCATTCGACAACTACTTGTATCTGCATTCGGTGAATGTGGCGGTGCTGGGGACAATCATCGCTTATAAACTGAGGCTGCATGAAGATGTAATGCACGATTATGCTTTAGGCGCTATGCTGCACGACATCGGCAAAGTGGAAACGCCGCCGGAAATTTTGCACAAGCCGGGGCCTTTATCAGAGGAAGAATTCGATGTGATGAAAAAACATTCACGCAACGGATTTTCCATCTTAAGTCAGAGTTCGTTTATGAAACCCCGGTCTTTTTCCATTTCCCTGCAGCACCACGAAGCTTACGATGGAACAGGGTATCCTTCGGGGAAAAGGGGCGATGAGATACATCAGTTTTCCCGCATGGCCTCGGTGGTGGATATTTTCGACGCTTTGACATCCGACCGTCCCTATAAGAAGAGATGGAGTTTTCTCAAGACTTTAAGTTTGATGAAGGGCAAGATAAATAAGAGATTGGATCCGGAAATCCTGGGGATTTTTTTATCGCTGGTACCGGAATTCCCTACAGGATTGATGGTCAAATTATCCACCGGGGAAAGCGGGATTATTATCAGTTCCAATCCCAATAACCGCTTAGATCCGCGGGTGAGAGTGATTGAAGACGCTAAAGGCAAGCGGCTGAGCAAAGAGTCGGTGTATGAAATCAATTTGGGTGAATACAAAGAGATAAAAATCGTATCCACTTCCGAAGACAGCGAATATAATATGGCGAAATGGAATAAGGAAGCAGGAATGTAAGGATGATAAGGCAGGGTGAGTATACGGAGGAACAATAAAAGTTTTGGGGATTTTCGGGGGCTTTTACGGGGAAAACTTAAAGGATTTTAAATTTTATGAACGAAAAGGCGATCAGTTTAAGAGTGGATCAGCGTTACAAGAATGGGCCTTTCTTTACCATTATGGCTTATCTGGTGACACTATTTGTAGTGGTGATTCCTTTCAGCATCTTTATGCGGTTATTCAACCGGGTGAAGATCGTGGGGAAAAAACATCTGGATCGAGCCAAAATGCCTTTTATGTTTGTATCCAATCATGTGACTCTATTGGACGATATGTTCATAGGTCCGTTGATTTTCACGCCGCGGGGATTTTTCAATTTCAACTTTATGCCTTATCACACTCCCGAAGAAAAGAATTTTTACAAAGGACCGATAGTTTCCTGGATAATGGAACATTTAAAGTGCATTCCTTTGACCCGAGGCGAAGGCATAAATCAGCCGGGGATCGCCGCCATTATTGAGAAACTGAAAGAAGGAGGCAATGTGCAAATTTACCCGGAAGGCACTCGCACCCGCACCGGTAGATTGGGGCGGGGTAAACCGGGAGTAGGGAAAATCGTTTACGACGCACAGTGCCAAGTTGTTCCTTGCTATCATTCCGGATTGGAAAAAGTATTGCCCATCGGCAGGACTTTTCCCCGGTTCTTCAAAAAGATCACTATCATCATCGGGGAACCGATCAGTTATCAGGATTATTTCGATAAGCCCAATACCGTGGAAACTTGGCGGGAAATCGCGGAAAATATGGTAGACTCCATACGGCAGCTGCGGGAAAAGGGGAAAAAACAGGGATTGATATAGGCATCAGGCAATAGGCATTGGGAAAAGCAAAAGCATGAGCCCTGAGACCTGAGACTTGAAACCTGAGACACGAGACACGAGACTTGAGACACGAGACACGAGACACGAGACACGAGACAATAAATGCTGGAACTGAAGAATTTTGAAATAGATATGGACGGCAGACGCCGGCTGAAAGCGGATTTGGCTTTACCTGCGGGGCAGGCGCTGAGGCTGGGCGGCAAATCCGGCGGCGGGAAGACCACGCTGTTGAAAGCGATGGCGCTGTTGATTCCCCGACTGTCCGGTGATATTTTTTTACTGGGTAAAGAATCGAAAGAATACCCGCCTTACCGGTGGCGAAGGCAGGTTTCTTATCTGGCGCAAAAGCCGACCATGATTCCGGGGACCGTAGAAGATAATCTGCGAGTCCCTTTTAGTTTGAAGGTTAGCGGAAAAGATGGATTTTTGTGCGAACATTGCGGCGCATTATTAGAGACAATTGGATTGGATCAGGATACTTTGCACCGCGACGCAGCGGTGATTTCCGGCGGGGAAGCTTCCCGCGTGGCGGTGCTGAGGGCGATTTTAGCCGAGCCGAAAGTGATTTTAGCCGACGAAATTACTGCCCCGCTTGACGAAGAGAATGCTTTGAAAGTCATCGCCGCTTTGAAGGAATGGCTGAAAGGCGGAGACCGGGCGCTGCTGTTCGTGGCGCATCAGGAACAGGTGTGGAACGGATTAGCGGCGGGGGAAGTGATGGTGGACCGGTTTTTAAACGATAAAGGATAAAAGCAAATTCTAAATCCGAAACAAAGTTAAAAGCGGATAATGGATGAAAGGATAAACGATAAACCTTAATATGCCGGGCAGGGTACAACTTTGGATGAAAACAAAGCATTTGTCGCATTTTAGCGAGGGTATGCGTTCCCACGCGGGAGCGTGGGAACGAGGAAATAGCATATCTGTCAGGTCTTCGCTTCGCTAAAGACCTGACAAGGCATCAGCAGGCTGTCAGGCGGGCGCGCCAGACAGCGTCGTTTTTCCTTTTGACTTTCGACTTTCGACTTGCGGACTTGCGGACTCAAAAAATGCACGCGGAATTTTACCCCATATCGGATTTTAAGCTGATATTAAGCATGGCGCTGGTAGTGATTGTGGGCAGTATATCAGCTTTGCTCAAGCTGGGATTACTGAAATCTCTGTTATGGGGGACTTTCCGCACTTTTGCCCAGCTGTTATTAGTAGGATACGCATTAGTCTGGATATTTTCCCTCGATTCGCCGATTTTGTTGTTGATGATACTGCTGATAATGTGTTATTTCGGGGCGCGGACAGCGGTAAAACGGACAAAGGGTAAAGCCCCTCGGCAAATGACTTTCGCCTACCTATCCCTGGCGGTCAGCACTTTTATCGTGACTTTCATCGTGACCGGGATAATCATTTCGGCGGATAAATGGTATACCGCGCGGATTGTAATTCCCATTGCCGGGATGGTGCTGGGGAACAGTATGAACGGATTAGCGCTGGCGCTGGACAGATTATTCGCGGAAGTGCGGAGTCATTCCGGCGAGATTGAAACTCTGCTGGCTTTGGGAGCCACTCCATGGGAAGCTATCCGCCGGCGGCTGCAGGAAGCTTTAAAAGCGGGGATGACTCCGACCATCAATTCGCTGATGGTAGTGGGCTTGGTGACTTTACCTGGGATGATGACCGGGCAGATTTTGGGCGGAGTGAATCCTACGGAAGCGGTGCGGTATCAGATAGTGGTGATGTTGATGATCACGGCGGCGGCGGCGATTGCCAGTTTACTGATGATTATACTCTCTTACAAACGGCTTTTCAACGCCGAAGGGGCGCTGCTGCCGGAACTATGGACTACGGTGGAAAGGAAGAAATGAAGACGGGAGTTTTGTGTTTTGCCGCCGTATTGGCGGCGGCTGGTATTTTCTTTGGAGGATGCGGGCCTAAGGACAAAGGCGAAACGGACAATTGGGGGCAAGACACTTTGTCCAGCGATGGCAGATTTATGGGCAGCGCCGAAGAAATGCAGGGCTTCGATTTTTCCGAAGGGCGCATCAGGTTCGAGATTCCGGTGATTGGCGGAGGCGTATTGGATATGGCGGTGGAACCTTTGGTCAGCGGCGGGCAGGCGGTGGGAGCGAATTTGACCGCGCCTTCACAGCTAGCCGCTTTCTATGAAATGGGCAATACCTATCTGGAAAATATCACCGAAGCTCCGCCGGAAGGATATTTTCCGACAGCGCCGGTAATCAGCGGCTATTCCTATTGCGTATTGACTACGGAAGGCAAATACGCGAAAATCTACATTGTGGACAGCGCTTATGGCGTACGGGAGGGGGGCGCGCCCTATGCCTGGATTAGGTTCGATTGGGTATTTCAGGAAGATGGCGGGAGAAACTTTTGAGGCATCGGGCAGTAATCAACGGTCATTAGTCAATAGGTGTATTGTTCTTTGAGGTTAGGTACAACCTGTCATTGCGAAAGGCTGAAAGCCTTGAAGCAATCTCTCTAAATAATAAAATCCAATGTACCTAACCTTGAAAGTCAATACAAATAAGATTTTACCTTACATAGTCATTTACGGGATTAAACACTAGTCAATACAATTAGGCATTGGGCGCTTTGCGCTTGTTACTTACAGCTTACGAAAGGAGAAGATATGCGGAAAATTATTGTTTCGATACTGATAATATCGGCGGCTGGGTATTTTTCAGCGCCGGCAAATGCTTACACTCTGTCCGGAAATATTACCGGCGGTGTCTTTCTGGGCGGGATAACCTATATTTATGTGGTTTCGACGGATTTTTCCGGGGATTCGCTGGATTTTTATATCGGATTAACGCCTTTGGGCAATGGCGTTTACACGGTTTTGAATGTGGAAGCCGGGGATTATATCCTATTCGCGTTTCAGGATCGGGACTATAATCTTATCCCGTCGGTGGATGATTATTTCGGTTTCTACGGGGATACTTTGCCGGAGGTAGCTGCGGTGAGCGGCAATATGAGCGGATTGGACATCCAAATCGCTGAATTGCCTTATACTACCATCTCCGG
>Ga0172368_10004918_pt1 | contig 15213 bp, 13 predicted proteins | sample Lak11m_FD_114540 | JGI IMG/M metagenome (GOLD analysis project Ga0172368, IMG submission 114540) | Freshwater microbial communities from Kabuno Bay, South-Kivu, Congo - kab_022012_11m | ecosystem: Environmental > Aquatic > Freshwater > Lake | place: Democratic Republic of the Congo: South-Kivu...
AGCCGTCCGGACTTCCTTGAACCCCAGTTCCGGGTTTCGATGCAAATCGCGCCGGATCGCCTGGGTATATGGAAACAAAGCCTGCGCGCGTTCAAGCCATAAGCTCATACAGTTTCATCCCCTTTGGGCGTATCGTCTTCATAGTCGGCTGGCCGTCTGCGCGGCGGTTTTGGACGGCTGCCTGGATTGTTTTGCCCGTCGCGCCAATTTTGACTGCTGCCGCGCTGTGAACGATCACGGTTGGCAGGCCGGCGCGGCTCCTGGCTTTCATTCGGTTTTGCGCCTTCTGGACCGCGTGCATTCTCACCCATCGGCGTCGGCCTGCCAGGCTGCTGTCCAGGCCGGTTCTGCGTCCGGGCGGGCTGCTCTTGCGCCCCCTGCTGGACGGAGCTGCTATTCTGTCCACCACGCGGACCACGCTGCTGTTGCTGGGGCCCACGCGGCCGGTCTTGGCGTTCTGGCCGCCCGCCGCGTCCTTCCGGGCGCCCGCGGGAACCGGATGGCGCCTGACGGTCAGGCCGAGAGAGTCCTTCAGCAGGTCGTTGATCTGGTGTATAAGGTTGCAGTTTCCAGGACTCAGCGGCTGAACGAGCTTCCTCGTCCACTTCCACCTCCACGCGCAAACTGAGCTCACTGTCTTCGTTTTTAGCGGATGGGATCGGAACACCGTTCTCATCCAAAATTTGGATCTCTGTCCGCTTATACTCGCGCCGTGTATCATCATTCAACTGAACATACACCGCATCGCGGATTGGTATCTGATCCAGCACGCGTCCTTCACCCTGAGGCGTCAACACACGTTTGTTGCGTTTGGGCAACAGCGAGCGAGCTTGCGTGTATTGATCATATTCATAAATCAAACAGCAGCGCAGCCTGCCGCACATGCCGGTGATTTCAGTAGGCGTCAGAGAAATACCCTGTTCCTTGGCCATACGAATGGAGATGGAGCTGAACTCGCACAGGAATTCCGAGCAGCAGCGCGTTTCTTTGCCGCAAGCTCCCATCCCCCCCATCATCTTCGCTACATCTCGCGGCCCGATCTGGCGCATCTCAACTTGAGCCGGAACAAAAGCGCGCTGCATATCCTGCCGCAGTGACTTCAAGTCGAATTTTTCCTCAGACTCACTGCTGAACATAATCGTCAGCCTCGATCCATCAAAGCTGTACTCGGCTGAAACAACCTTGATCCCGATCAGGCCCAACTCCACCGACCTTTTGCGCCCGGCTTCCAGCACATCTTCCTCGCGCTGCTGCCAGACCTGGCGCAACAATAGATCCCGCGGGGTAGCCCTGCGGTCGATCACTTTCATCCCCTCTGGCGCCTGAATAGACGGGACGACTTGCGCCACAGTGCCCAGCTGCCATCCGCGGCTGGTCTCCACCACTACTTGATCGCCCACCTGGATGTCAGGAATATTCCTGGAATCGAAATGGTATACTTTTCCTACTTTGGTAAAACGGACCCCCGCCACAGACAAAGTGACTGTGTTTTCCATGGGATTATCCAATGACGTTGATCGTCACATTGGCGTCGGCTTGCAGGGCTGCCACGCTCAGGCGAGCCGCAATGCTTTCTGCAAGGCCGCGCAGAGCCTTTCCCGCAGCCGAATCTGGCCGGGAGATCACGACCGGCGTGCCCTGGTCTCCGCCCTGACGAACTTCCGGGTCCATCGGAATCGCACCCAGGAAAGGCACCCCCGCCGCAGCTGCCATCGACTCGCCGCCGCCGGCGCCAAAGATATCCATACGGGTGCCGTCGGGCAGTTCAAGGTAACTCATGTTCTCAACCACCCCCAAAATGTCGACATTTAGCTCCTGGAACATACGCATCCCGCGCAGGGCATCTTCTTGGGAAACACGCTGCGGCAAGGTCACAATAACCCCTCCGCTCAGCGGAACCGACTGCGCCAGGCTCAGCTGCGCGTCGCCGGTTCCTGGCGGAAGGTCGATCACCAGGTAATCCAACTCATCCCACAACACATCGGCCAGGAACTGCCGGATCGCCGAATGCAGCATCGGACCGCGCCAGATCAAGGCCTGTCCGGGTTTTACCAAAAAACCTATCGACATAACCTGCACGCCGTAGGCCACGGCCGGGATAATTTTCTTCTCTTCGGCGTCTTGCGGCGGCAGCCTGCTGACGCCCATCATCGTGGGCACGTTTGGCCCATAGATGTCCGCGTCTAACAGGCCAACTTTCGCCCCACTTTGCGCCAAAGCGACCGCAACGTTCACCGCCACGGTTGATTTACCGACCCCGCCTTTGCCCGATGCGATCGCGACAACGTTGCGCACAGGCAGATTGAGCAAGCCGCGCTGCCGTCCGTCTGCCGGAACAGTGGCATCCATCTTAATTTCAACTTTCCCAACGCCGCTGACGGTCAACACCGCGTCGCGAGCCTCTTTTTCTATCCGGCCGCGCAAGGGGCAGGCAGGAGTGGTTAAAACAATCCGAAACCGGACAACATTTTCCTCAATAACCAAATCCTGGATCATGTTGAGCGTGACCAGGTCTTTGTGCAGTTCAGGTTCCTGCACCTTGCTCAAGGCAGCCAAAACGGCTTCCCTGCTGATATTATTTTCAGACATTAAGATCGTCCTTTCATAAAACCGCAATAAACGGTAACTGGTTAGCTTCCAGCTTTTTTCAAATGCTGCTCGACTTCTTTTTGAACCTGGCGGAACTGCTCAATTAAGTCCGCGTCCGAGCCGCGGAAACGCTTAACAGTTTGTTTGGCGCAGGTGGTGCAACCGCGCATCGCGCGGAAAGAATCCGAGTTGCAGCTGACGCATCCCCCCATGCGCACCATCATCAACACAAATGCATACTTTTCCGCTTTCGCGCAATCGCCGGACTGAATACGCTCAACCAGATCAGCCCACTCCTGGTTACGTAACGTTTTTAGTTGGGGTAAGACACGCAGCGGTAACAAAAGTTCCGTATCAGGATTATACATCCTACTACCTTCTAACTCAAGGTTGCCGGCCGATTTACTCAGCCTTCTTGGCTGCCTTGGCCTGGCGTTCCGCTTCTTCGCGCGCATAATTCACCGGCCGTATCTTGGCGTAGTAGGATACCGGTCTGGATAAGCGCGCTTTGTTGTATATGTTGTCTTTGAAGCGGTTATAGGAGGCAATTTCGTAATCGTGGTCCATCTTAATTGCGTCAAACGGACAGTATTCCGCGCACAGACCACAGTTCATGCAGATATCCACATCGATGTAGAACTCAGCCGGGGCAGGAACCGGTTTTTTGGTCACCGGATCAGTCGTGCGCACGATCCAGATGCACTGCGGCGGGCAAACCTTCGCGCAGATCCCGCAAGACGTGCATCGGTCATTTTTCTCGCCGTTTGCCCCTTCTTCATACACAAGGAAAGGAATATAACGAAACTCTTCCGGAACAGGCATTTTTTCTTCAGGATATTGGATCGTGAAGATTCCTTCCACCTTGCTATCCATGCGGGAACGAATGCCTTCGTCGGTAAAGTAGCGTTTCTTGCCCGCTTTAAAATCCTCAAGATACGTGTTCAGAAAGTGCTTAAAAGTGACCCAAAGGCCGCGGACGATACCAAATCCGTTCATCTTCATGCTCCTTTGCTGGCCTAGCGGTCGACTTCACCCAACACGATGTCGACTGAACCAAGAATGACAATAGCATCCGCAATCTTGCTTCCGCGGCACATTTCAGCCAGGCTGGTCAGATTGATAAACGACGGCGCGCGCACGTGGTAGCGGTACGGGTTGGCCTTGCCGTTGGAAACGACATAAAAGCCTAACTCTCCTTTCGGACCCTCGACCCGCCCATATGACTCGCCTGCCGGCACGCGGACCTGCCACTGCGGCTTTCCGGCCAGAATTGGCCCATCCGGAATCTCGCGCAGCACCTGCCTCAAAATGCGGATGCTTTGACGCATTTCATCCAGGCGAACCAGGTAGCGGTCATAGATATCGCCGTGATAGCGCACCGCCACATCAAATTCCATCCGGTCATAAATGCCATAGGGATCCGCCTTGCGGATATCATAGGGGACGCCGGATGCCCGCAAAATTGGGCCGGTAGCCGAGTAAGCGATCGCCTGCTCGGCAGTCAGCACGCCTTCATTCTCACAGCGCACGCGGATGATCTCATTCTTGGTCAGGTAGCGATCCAGCTCATCAATCTTGCGCGGCAGACGATCTTCAACCAGTTCCTTAATCTGTTCCAAAACGCCTTCCGGCAGATCGCGCGCTACGCCGCCAAAGCGGAAGTAATTGCACATCATGCGCGAGCCCGAAACAGCTTCGAAGATGTCGAGGATCAACTCGCGCTCTTCCAGACAATACAAAACAGGCGTAAAGAACGCGCCCAGGTCGTTCAGCAAGAAACCAACCGAAATCAAGTGGCTGTCAATTCTGGTCAGTTCAGCCATCATGACCCGGATGTATTCGGCCCGCTCCGGCGGCTTGACGTTCATCAGCTTTTCAACCGCCAGAGCATAACCGAAGTTATTGCTCATCGAAGTGATGTAATCCAGCCGGTCGGTGAAAGGCATGTTCTGGATCCACGAGCAGCGCTCGCCGATTTTTTCGTGGTTGCGGTGCAAATAACCCACGACCGGCTTGGCATCCACAATCGTTTCGCCATCCAGCACCACCACCATGCGGAACACACCGTGAGTGGAAGGATGCTGCGGACCAAGGTTGAGGATCACACGGTCGGTTTTTAACTCGGAACCGCTGTCTTCCATCAGGTGACGGAAGCCCTTGTAAAGCGCCTCATCCCCATCCGGAATCCAGCTCTCGGGATCAAACCCGGCCGGAAAACGCAGGTTATCCTTCAGCGGGTTTTTATCCTCGCTGCGCGTGATCTGACCATCTGGCCAGCGGCTTTTGAAAGGCTTAACCTCATCTTCATAATAGGCTTCTTTCCAATCTTTGCGCAGTGGGTGCCCATCAAAGCCCTCCCACAATAAAATCCTGCGCAGATCAGGATGCCCCTCAAAGCGGATCCCCAGTAAATCCCAGGCTTCGCGTTCTTGAAATTCCGCGCCAGGCCAGATACCGACTAACGACGGAACCACCGGGTTGTCGCGCGGCGTCTGCACCTTAAAGTTTAAGATGGGACCGCCAGTGGTCTGAAAAGCATGGTAAACAACTTCCAGCTTTCCTTCCGCCGGATAATCGACGCCGGTGACCGAGCTGAGCAGGTCATAACCCAATTCGTCACGCGCAGCTCTGGCAAACTCCAACAGATTCTGTGGGTTGACCAGGTACCCCTGGAAACCAGGGCGTGTGTCAGCAGTCAGCCACTGCGGGAAGCGTTCCGCCGGATTCAGGGTCACATGCGCTTCAATTTGCTCTGACATCCCCTACCTCCTTATTTCTTCTCTGCAGGGCTGTCGGCAGCATCAGCTGCACTCTCGCCGGCAAGACTTTGCGCCTGAGCGCGAATTTCCGCATAACGCCGCGGGTCCATTAAGTCTGGACCCAGCACAGGCACCGGAATGGGCTGGCTGGGTTCTTTCGAATACCAGCGCGCACCTTTAATCGGTTCATTTTGAACCTTCTTTTGCAGCGTGATCAGGCCATTCAGCAGCGCCTGAGGGGTTGGCGGGCAGCCCGGAATATACACATCGACCGGAACAAACTTGTCAATTCCAGACACGACGTTATAGCCTTCTTTGAAAGGACCGCCGCCCGATGCGCACGCGCCCATCGCAACCACGTATTTCGGTTCTGGCATCTGGTTATACAAGCGCACAATCTGCGGCACCATTTTCTTGGTCACCGTGCCAGACACCAGCATCACGTCCGCCTGGCGCGGGCTTGGGCGCATGACCTCCATGCCAAAGCGCGAGAAGTCAAAGCGGCTCGATGCCGTCACGATCATCTCGATCGCACAGCAGGCCAACCCAAACATCATTGGCCACAAGGAATTCATGCGCGCCCAGTTATATACCCGGTCGAGGGTCGTAACCGCAACGGCGTTTTTCATCTCGTCCGGAATATCATACCCAGGTTTATTTAAATCGGAAGAGCTCATTGAACCTCCAGTAGGTTTCCCGCATCACAGGCTAAAATGCGAAAAAACTCTTCAAAACCACAGACAAATAGGCGATATAGGTATTGTATCATTCGGATCCCCCAGGTCAAGCAAGAATTGCGCAAAATTTTCTTTGCATAATTCGCATTGCGCAGTAAAATTCAGGTATGTCCACCCGATCGACCCGCGATGATATTCTGATTTTCATCCAGTCCAACCGTGCGGTGACAGCCGCAGAAATCGCGCGAGGGCTCAACCTGACTCCCGCTGCGATTCGCTATCATCTCAGCCAGCTCCGCAAAGACCAGCTGGTGACCGCCGCGCCCGAGGCAAGCGCCTCGGCCACACGCGGCAGGCCAGCCGAACGATACCGCCTGTCGCCACAAGCCTCGCCCAATAACCTGACCCTTCTGGCCACGGCGCTGTTGTCCATCGAGACCCGCACCGACACAATCTGGGACCAACTGGCCGATCAGTTGGCGTCGCCTGCCATCCCGCCGGCCAGCTTGAACCGCCGCCTGGCGCACACGATCGCTCAGCTGAACCGCATGAATTATGCGGCGCGCTGGGAAGCCGGGCCGCATGGACCTCGTGTCCTCTTCACCAATTGTCCTTACGCCGGGCTGGCCGAGGCCTTCCCTGGCCTGTGCCTGATGGACCGTCTCATCCTCCAAAAATTTCTCGGCAAGCAGATCACGCAAACCGCGCGAAGCGAACAGACTGGCGCTCAGGCCAGATGCATTTTTGAATCAGGATGAGTAAAGCCGTTTTTGGAGTATTTTTTCAATATAGGTGCATGTGTTGTAGGTGTGAATATGGCGCAAAGCGCCGTATTCACCACGTCAGATTGTTGCAATGGTCAATTTGCTCCACTCGGTAATCTTGATCAATCCTTAAAAATTTGCAACTTTTCTAAAAGTAGTTGTATTTTAATTGGGGCTGTGCTAAGATGTAGATGCCGAAGGGAACAAAAAAAACCTTCGGAATGGGAGCCCCGAGGAATTCAGTAAGCTGCACCGATGCCTCAGTTAAAAACCAATTAAGGTTTGTGATGTGGGTTCAGAGAACACCACGCAGATGCAAATCTCAAGACAACTGGGCAAATAAGGTGAGAATGAGCGAAAGGGTTACTTGGGGCCCCAGTATTTAACCAGCCGGATCACATCCGGCTGGTTTTTTCATTTTTCCTGACCTTCCCGAAACGGATAGAGCTGTATATGAATTAGGTACTTCTCGCCAAATTCATATACAGCGCCCCCGCATATCGATGGGAAAAAGGAAAAAATTGGCTATTGCAAAAAATTAAATAGCGTGCTAAGATAATGTCATCAAAGGGAAATGAAATCCTTTGATATGGGAGCCCTGAGAAATTTAGTAAGCGCTTCACCGAAATCTGAAAAAGTCTAACAGGAATTCAAAGTGACAAAAGCAAGGCGTCACAAAGAAATTCCAAAAGATAAGAAACAGACAAAGGTGAAAACAGCTAAAAGGTTACTTGGGGCCCCATCATTTAACCGGCCAGCATTTCACTGGCCGGTTTTATTTTTTCCAGATCTTTTCGCTTCAAACAATATTTCCGGCTTTAAAACACCAACATAGGGCAGATTGCGGTAATGCTCGCTGTAGTCCAGACCATATCCAACCACAAAATAATCCGGCAGGTCAAAGCCCTTGTAGCGCAGGGGAATGTCAATCAAGCGCCGGGTAGGCTTATTAAACAGCGCGCAGACTTCCAGGCTTGCAGGCCCGCGTGTGAGCAAGCTGCGCAGCAGGTAATTCAACGTCAGGCCCGTATCGACTACATCCTCGACAAAAATCACATGCCGGTCAAGAATCGGCAGATCAAGATCCTTGATCACCCTCACCACCCCGCGGTCGCGCGCCTCACTGGAATAGCTGCTCACCGCCATAAAGTCCAGTTCCATCGGGATGGAAATTGAACGGACCAAGTCGGCCATGAAGCACAGCACGCCCTTCAACGCCCCGACCAGGATTGGATTGCGTCCGGCATAGTCGGCCGAGATTTGGTCGCCAAGCTGTTGAATACGGTCTTTAATTTCATCGGAATTCAGGAAAACTTCCTGAATATCGCCATTCAGTTGTTGAAATCTGGCAGGAAATTCCTTTTTCATTCGTCCCAGTCCTGTGCCTCAACGCCAAAAATCTTATCAGCTTCCTCGTTCAAACCAAAGCGAACCATCATGTTGCGCAGTTCCCTGCGCTTGAACAGTTTTATGTTGATCTCCGGGTAGAGCACCTTCATCAACTTCAACTTGCGGTTTTTCTTCTGGGTCAATTTGGGCCGCAAGACAGTCAGCTCAACGTATAGATCCTGCTCAGGCAAATAAAAATCGGGTGCAAATGCAAACGTAACGTTACCTTTGTCATCCCACTCCAGTGGGAAGGTCCGCGGCTCATACTTCCAGGCGATCCCGTAGAAATTGAGGATGCGTGCAAACACTTCCTCTACAGGATGAATAAAATTGGGGGGTTCTTGCGGTTGGTCGGCCAAGAGATTTTTAAACCATCACGGGGTAGGCTGAGTTGACTCCATCGAAGTGACCAGGCTGCAGATCATGCCAGCTGCTGCCGGAATATCGAGACGAGACATATTGATGATCAAATCATACAACTGAGGGTTATTGACGTCCGTATGATAATAACGCTTCAGATAGCCCGTGCGCGCCTTATCGCTGCGGTCGACCATCGCCGCGGCCGTCTCAATCGCCAGTCCTTTATCGCTCGCCAGGCGCTCGATGCGCAGTTCGCGCGGCGCAATCACCCGGATATGAATCACACCGGGGATATCATGTAAAATCACTTGCCCAGCCCGGCCCACAATCACCACCATGCCATCCTTGGCGATTTCAAACAAGACCTGGCGCACCGCATGATGGTAGGCCTGAATGTCTTTCGCCGAGGGTTTAATCCCCAGCAGCCCCGATTCATCGATCGTCGCCAGCGCAACCTCCGGGACACCGGCCCGCAAAGCCGCCTGGTTGATCAGCTGGCGCATCACCATTTTGTAACCCAGCCGCCGGGCTGCTTCTTCCGCAACCTGTGAACCCAAACTGCCCATTTGGCGCGAAATCGTGATGATCATAAATTCATTATACACGCGATCCGGATTCAAGGCTCCCACCGATCCGCCCGGAGAGATAATCTTCCAAGCCGGACGGCCGGTAGTCCAGGGATTGGTGGCGGAAATAGGTGTTGTACAGTTCAGCATAGTGTCCGCCATTTGCCAGCAGCCCCTCGTGGTTGCCGACCTCGATGATCCGGCCTTTCTGAAGCACGATGATCCGGTCAGCCGAACGCACCGTCGATAGGCGGTGTGCGATCAGCAGGCTGGTCGAGTGCTTGAGAATCAGATTCAAGGCTTGCTGAATCTGCCACTCGGTGAACGGATCGACGCTGGCGGTTGCCTCATCCAGGATAAAGATCGCCGGCTGCTGCACCAGCACCCGCATCAAAGCGATCAGCTGGCGCTGCCCCAGGCTCAGCCGCCCACCCCGCTCACCTACCTGGGTTAGCATGCCATCCGGCAGAGTCTCCAGCCACTCGCCATCCCCAATCTGGCGCGCGAGTGCTTTAATTTCTGCTTCACCCGCTTCAGGCCGCGCGTAGCGGATATTCTCAAGCACCGTCCCCGAGAAAAGAAAGGGTACTTGCGAAACAACGCCCAGCTGGCGGCGCAGCGCCTGCAGGTTCAGCGTGCGAATATCTTGCCCATCGATCAACAAACGGCCCTGTTGGAATTCGTAAAAGCGCGCGATCAGTTTGGCGATCGACGATTTTCCAGCCCCGGTATGCCCCACCAACGCAACCGTCTCGCCAGGTTTTACGTGCAAGGAGAAATCCTCCAGCACGGGCTCTTCGGGCTTGTAATGAAAATGGAGATGCTCAAACGTAACTTCGCCGCGCAGCGCAGGCACCGGGCGTTGATCGGTTTGGACGACCGCCGGCGCGGCATCGATCAGCGCGAAGACACGCTCGGCTGCCGATAAACCGGATTGCACGTTGGTCCAGAACGAAGCCAGATTCATCACCGGGAATAAAAAGCGGTCCAGGCTAAGAATGAACAGATACCAGGCGGCCGCGCTGACCAGTCCTTGCGCAACACTCAATCCGCCCGCGTAAACAATCAAGGCGGTCGCCATACCGCCCAATGCATTCAAGGTTGGAAATACCAGGGCCAGGGTCAGGCCCCGCTGCACGTTCACCTGGAACGACATCTGGTTGGCATGCTGAAAAGCCTCATAAATGCCCTTTTCCTGGCGATAATTTTTTGCTACCGCGATCCCACTGACCGTTTCGCGGATGGTGGAGTTCACTTCAGCCATCGCCTGCATGCCGCGTTTTGTCACGCGCCGGGCTGCCCGCCGGTACAAAATCGCCATTCCAAACACCACTGGAATAAGCGCGAACACCAACAGTGACAGACGCCATTCGATCCCGATCAGAAACACCCCCAGAAATATCGCCTCGCCTACCTGCGAGATTAAGTCGGTCACCAGGGTAACCAGCTGCCCAAATTCGCGCGTATCCGAAGTGATCCGGGAAAGGATTTTCCCTGACGAAAATTGGTCATAGAAGGAAAGATCATGGGCTGAGGCCGCCCGAAAGGCATCTTTCGATAATGTCACCAACATATCGGCAATTGCCCGCACGGTTAGAATCCTGCGCAGCCAATTGAGCAGCCATTGCACGACCCCTAAAACGAGAACCAGCCCGGCTACCCAAACAAATCCGCCCGCCATGTCTTGCGCCTGCAGCCATTCGACGCTGCGCGAAACCGCCACCGGATACTGCGCGCCCAGGCGCGCCATCACAATTACCAGCAAGCCAATCGCGATCAAACGCCAGAACTGGCTTTTCAGATACCCGGCTATCCGGCGGACCAGTTCGCGGTCCGTGTACTGCCGGTCATATTTTTCCGCACCCAACCCTGAAAAGAATCCCATAATTACTCGCTAAATATCCGGCGGTAAGCATCGGAGGTTTGCAGCAATTCAGCATGACTGCCCATTGCCGCCACCTCGCCTCCGCGCATCACCACGATCAGATCCGCCCAGCGAATTTGTGACAGGCGGTGGGTAATAATAAAAGTTGTCCGTCCGCGGGCCGCGTTGAAAATAGCGCGCTGGATCAGGTCTTCGGTCGCGCTGTCGATCGCGCTGGTCGAGTCGTCCAACACAAGGATGCGCGGGTCGGTCAAAAAAGCGCGCGCCAGCGCCACCCGCTGGCGCTGGCCGCCCGAAAGCGTCACCCCCCGGTCGCCGACCACCGTGTCATAGCCCTGGCTGAACGACCGGATAAATTCATCTGCCTGAGCCGCCTTCGCGGCGGCTTCAATCTCCTCAAAACTCGCCTCAGGCTTGCCAAATGCAATATTTTCGCGGATCGATCGCGAAAACAGAAAGATATCCTGTTCGATGATCGATATATTTTGGCGGAGCGTTTCCAGGTTCCATTCGCGCACGTCAACCCCATCCACCAAAACCTGCCCTGAAGCAGCATCATAGGTTCTGTTGATCAGTTTGACCAGGCTGGTTTTTCCCGCCCCAGTTTGACCGACCACCGCCACGGTTTGCCCAGGTTTGACCTTTAACGAAATATTGCGCAGCATGCAGTCGCCGCCCTGGTACGCAAAACACACGTCGCGGAATTCAACTTCGCCGGTCACCTTTCCGTTGTGACCGACCGCATTCTGATCCAGGTTATTTTGGCGGTTCATCAATTCCAAAATCCTGCGCGCGCTTGCCAGCCCCAAAGATATTTGCGAATAGGCCCACATCGAAGTAAACGTAGGAAAATCGAGCATCAGCAGCAGCCCAAAATACGCCACCACATCCCCCACGCTCATCAATCCCAGCGAAAACAGGTAAAGCGCGTGCAGCAGGCCGCCGGCCAAAGCCAGGCTGAGTAAAAGGAAAGGCAAGAAACGCGCTTCAACATTTCCCTGGTGCACCGCTGCGTCACGATAAGCCTGAATGTTCCGTTCAAAAACCGCGACCTCAGCCGCCTCTTGCGACGCGCCTTTTACGGTTTCAATCCCGTCTAAGGCTTCAGAAAGCCGCTCGTTCATCTTGCCAAAGGCAGAACGGACCTGGTCGGTGATTGGCGCCAGCATATGCAAATAATTCCACAAGGCCAGGACGTATCCAACCACAAACAGCAGCGGAGTGAGTACCAGGCTGAGATGGTAGCGCGGCGCCATGATGATCGGCACAAACAAAAACAACATCGAACCGATCACCAAGTTGATGCCAGGGCTGAACATGAAATTGACTTCCCGCACATCGTTGGTGGCGCGCGCCATCGTGTCGCCAACCGGCTGCAGATTGTGGAAGGTCATGCTCTTGCCCAACAGGCTGATGTACAGTTCATTGCGTACATCCCGCTCAATCCGCTGGGCGAGCAGTTCTGCGCCAAAGTTGCGCGCAAACTGCAGCAAGCCGCGCCCAAGCGCGTTTAATCCGATCCACAGCGCATACATACCCACTTCACCCAGGCGGGGCGGAGTGGCCAGGATCGCATTAAAGGCTTGCCCAACCCACATCTGGATAAACCCGAGGAAAAAAGCATTGCCGGCCGCCCCAGCGAACAAGAGCAGGAAGAACGGCCATTTGCGCACCGCATGCGACAGAATCCAACGAATCGGGCCGCGCCGGTCGGTTGTGTAGGGCAAAGGCAGTCGAAACTCAGCCAAATCTTGCATAACTGCTTACCCCTGCACCCAATTCAATGAAATCCTGCCACGTTCCGCTTCGATCTTGGCTACCTCAACCTGAATGATATCACCCGGGGCCACAACTACTCCGGCCGGGATCTGGCTGCGGTGAAGCAGTCCATCCTGCTTCACCCCGATGTCTACAAAGGCGCCAAAATCCACCGCGTTGCGCACCGTGCCTTTCAAGATCATACCTTCAGATAGATCATTCATCGAGAGCACGTCACTGCGCAAAATCGGCGCTGGCGTATCCTGGCGCGGATCGCGTCCAGGCCGGATCAACTGCTCAAAGATGTCCTCCAAAGTTGGCGCCCCCACCCCCAAATCATCCGCAAGCTGTGAGAGAGGCATCTGGCGGCGCAGTTTTTCCAGACCTTCGCGACGGGCATCCGCGGGTGCATTCGGACGCAGGCCAGCTTTTTTCAAGACTGCCTCGGCAATTGCGTAGCTTTCGAGATGAATCGCCGATGCGTCCAACGGATTGGGTCCGCCGTACACGCGCAGAAACCCCGCGGCCTGCTCAAAAGCTTTGGGCCCAAGGCTGGGCACTTTCTTCAAGTCTGTCCGGCTATGAAAAGCGCCCTTCTCATCCCGGTATGCCACAACCTTTTCTGCCAGCTTGGGACCAATTCCCGAGACGTATGTGAGGAGCGCAGGCGAAGCCGTGTTCACATCGACCCCCACCCGGTTCACCACGCTTTCCACAACGCCCCCCAGCGCGCGCCCCAGCTCAGCCTGATCCACGTCATGCTGGTACATCCCCACCCCAATCGCTTTGGGATCGATCTTAACCAGCTCCGCCAGAGCGTCCTGCACGCGCCGAGCGATCGACACCGCCCCGCGCAGTGACACGTCCAGGTCCGGCAGTTCCGCCCGCGCCAGCTGGGATGCGCTGTAGACGCTGGCCCCTGCCTCGCTTGCCATCACGTAGCGCAATCCGGGCATGGCCTTGATCAAACTGGCCGCCAGCAGCTCCGTCTCGCGCGAGGCCGTACCGTTGCCAATCACCAGCAGGGTCACACCGTGCCGCCTGACCAGCGCGCCCAACGTATTGAGAGCTTCTTGCCACTTTTTCTGCGGCTCGTGCGGGTAAATCGTTGCCGTTTCCAGCAATTTGCCAGTCTGGCCCACGACAGCCACCTTGCAGCCAGTGCGGAAGCCCGGGTCCAGCCCCAGCGCCACATGCCCAGCCAGCGGGGGTTGTGAAAGCAGCGCGCGCAGATTATCCGAAAATACGCCAATCGCGTGCAGTTCGGCGCGTTCGGTGAGCGCGCGCCGCACGTCCCGTTCGATGGCCGGCAGCAGCAGCCGCTCGGCCGCGTCCGCGATGGCCAACTCCATCTGGCGCGCAAACGGCGAGCGCGGGTCTGGCCGGAAATAAGCGTGAATCGTGCCTAGCCAATCCCGCTCCGCCACTTCCACGCTGACCTTGAGCACCTTCTCGGCCTCGCCGCGGTTGACTGCCAGCACCTGGTGCGGCCGCAGGCGTTCGAAGCGAATCTCAAAGGCGTAATACAGCTCATAGACCTTGCGCGCATCCTCGCCTTCATCGGTTTTCTCGCTGCGCAGCACGCTCCATTGCAGCGCGCGCGCGCGCAGTTTGGAGCGCACATCCGCGTGGTCGCTGATCGTTTCCGCGGCGATATCGCGCGCGCCAGACAGCGCGTCTTCGATTGTCAGAATTTTTTCACTCAAAAACGCGCCCGCTTGTTCTTCAGCGCTTTGGCGGGTGCGGACCTGAGCCAGAATCAGGTCGGCCAGCCCCTGCAGCCCATTTTCCCTGGCAATCGCCGCGCGCGTGCGCCGTTTTGGTTTATAGGGTTGATACAAATCTTCCAAAATCGTTAATGTCTCGGCTGCCAAAATTCGCTCGCGCAGCTCAGGCGTCAATTTCTCCTGCGCCTCGATCGTCGCCAGGATGGTTGCCCGCCGGTCTTCCAGTGCGCGTTTCTTTTCCAGCAGCTCAGATACCTGGCGCAGCTGTTCTTCATCCAGCACACCGGTGACTTCCTTGCGATACCGCGCTATGAAGGGGATCGTGTTCCCTGCATCCAACAACTCGACTGCCGCGGCAACTTGCTCGGGACGGACTTTTAATTCTTTCGCGATGGAATTGGCATGGTTGGTAGTCATGCGGTCCATTTTAGCACGTCCATTCTACTGGTGCGCCATCAGTTTCGCATTTACACTAAACTCGGAAACATCCCTTTAACCGGCCGTTGCGTGTTCCGATTCGGTTGTGTTTCCTTTGCGAATCTGCATAAGGGAGAGGCGTTCTGCAGTGATAGATTGGGCGGCTGTGCGGCTTCCCACCCGATAAGCCGCCTTGCATGCCAAATCCCGTTATGGCTTTCTCAAGAAAGCTTGACACCAACGCAAATGGACCCACCCCCAACCCCCTCCCGAAGCGGGAGGGGGCAAAACCAAGAGGTTTGGGGATTGGAACACCGCAAAG
>Ga0172368_10004922_pt1 | contig 15209 bp, 13 predicted proteins | sample Lak11m_FD_114540 | JGI IMG/M metagenome (GOLD analysis project Ga0172368, IMG submission 114540) | Freshwater microbial communities from Kabuno Bay, South-Kivu, Congo - kab_022012_11m | ecosystem: Environmental > Aquatic > Freshwater > Lake | place: Democratic Republic of the Congo: South-Kivu...
AGCTTAATCTCTTCTTCTATACGTTTTCGTTCGGTAAAATCCGTAAGAGTTCCTTCAATTCTTAACATCTGCCCATTTTCGTCCTTAACTACATGAGAATTAACCATAACGACAGTTTCTTCACCATTTATGGTCCTGGAATCCATAAGATAATTCCTGATAAATCCATCATTCTTTAATTTTTCCAGATATTCAAACCTTATTTCGGGATTTTGCCAGAAATCGGGCACTTTGACTCCTTTTATATTTTGGTCGGGATTAAAGCCGAAAATCCTCTTGAAAGCCATATTGCACTCCAGTAACACGCCATCCAGCGTACAACTATAAAATCCTTCATCAAGGTTCGATACAATGTCATTAAACTTTTGTTCACTTGCCCGTAAAGTCGCTTCTATCTGTTTACGTTCTGTATTATCACGCTGTATTCCAAGAAAACCAATAATCACACTTTGTTCATCAAGAATTGGACTTGCCGTTCCCTCAATATAGACAATTTCTCCGTTTTTCTTTTTGTTCAGTATCTCTCCTTTTACTTCCGTTTTATTTTTGAGTGTTTTCCAAAAATCTTCGTAAACTTTTTTTTGAAGTAATCCACTTTTAATTATTCTGGGAGTTGCTATACCGACAACTTCATCAGCAGTGTATCCGTATAGTGCAGTAAACCCGGTATTAATGTAAGTGATTATACCTTCAGTATTTGTCAGAAAAATCGCATCGCTGGTTGTATTTACTGCCTTCAGCAATTTTAAAATCATATCCTCTTCCAGCCTGACCTCTATCCGTATTTTTTCATATGATTTTTTTAATGAGTTGTGCTCTTGTTGTAATTCCAGCAACTCTTTTATAAGTTCTTCCCTGGTTTTATCCTGAGCCTTCATTATTTTTTAACTTACCTTTTGGAGACTTTGACGGCGAAAAAATAGCGTGTGGTAGATTAAATTATTTAGCTATATTCTTTCTTTCCCGGAATTCTTTTAACAATTTTGAGAATGTTTCTTTTACCGAAATGATAGCTGTCGCTTTGAAGGCATTTGTTCCTGCGAAAGCATATCCGCTGTTAAAATTACCTTTTACAGCGTTGATAAGAGCTGTGATAATACAGTAAGGGCTGGATGAAATATCGCATGTTTTGATACATTTGAATGGGCACCGGATGGGTTGTTTTTTCCCCTGTCTGACCTTTTCAAGAAACTCATTAAAGATAGCCCTTCCCGGCATTCCTACAGGACTTTTGATGATCTCAATATCTTCTTTTTTAGCCTTAATATAAACCTGTTTGAAATCATCTGAAGCATCACATTCGTCGGTTGTAACGAAAATTGTGGCCATCTGCACGCCTGCTGCACCGAGTTGCATTATATTATACATATCGGCCCCGGTATAAATACCTCCGGCAGCTATAACCGGGATCTTCTTGGAATGTTCTATTTCAAAATGTTTTAACTCCTGAACAACCTCCGGAATAAGTTTTTCGAGTGAATAATTTTCATCTTCTATTTGCTCCGGTTTAAAACCGAGATGTCCGCCTGCTTTGGGACCCTCCACGACAATCGCATCAGGAAGATAATTGTATTGCTTTAGCCATTTTTCGCAGATGAGCCTTGTTGCGCGAGCCGAAGATACTATTGGAACTAATTTTGTAATACTGTCTTTTTTCAGGTATGAGGGCAATTCGAGCGGCATTCCTGCCCCTGAAAAGATGATATCCACCTTTTCGGCAATGGATGCTTTAACCATATCAACAAAATTCGACATGGCAACCATGATGTTCACACCAATGATCCCGCTTGATTTTTCCCTTGCCAGGCGAATCTCTTCCTTTAAACCGTAAATGCTGGCTTCCAGAAAATTGGAAGAGAATTTCTTGTAGAGCAATCCCAGACCTGCGCTTGAAATAACACCTACACCTCCTTCATTGGCGACTGCAGATGCAAGCCCGGAAAGTGAGACACCGACACCCATTCCACCCTGAATAATAGGTATAGGAATTAAAAGATCACCAATGAATAGCTTTTTCAGAAGAAGGAATAATTTGAACAAAGATACGAAATTAGTTCCTTGTTTCACAGAAAAATATTAATATTTAAGTGTCGCGCTATTTATGAAATAATGCGGTTATAACGGGAGGTTTCATCAAAATAAAAAGTAGTCATAATTTGCAAGTCATCTAAATGGAGTGTATTTTTAGCGTCTTGAATAAATTTTTCGAATCATGACAAAAAAAATATTCCTGACCATATTAACAGTAATAATCCTTGATATAACATGTTATGCCTGGGTTTATCCTGAACACAGGGATATCACATTGCTTGCTATTCAGAAACTTGATTCTGTTCATAGGGCAACACTCGAACAACTTTGGGCTTCGGCAAGGAAAGGATTCGAATCAAGACTTTATGAATCTGTATACGACGCTACACAAAGCGTGAATCCAAAGTATCTTGATTATGCGGCATGGCCGGCAATAGGAGGCGATCATTCCACATCCTCTGAAAATATGCTTCATAACATTTTGCAGACTGAATGGATCCTGGATGTTGCCGATGTTGCAGCCCATCTTAAAGTAGGGCTTGCAAATGCCAAAACCAGAAGTGATCTCATCAATAAGTTAAGGGATTCTGATCTACGGCTCTTGCGGGTCGATCCTGAATATGTATCCAGGGCGGGATCTAACAACGGTCATTTCATGCTTGCCCGTCCTGATGTAAATACTGCCGCAAACGTTTATTTTGACACCTGTTTTAAAGAAGGGTGTGCAATCAATACGGTTGGTACCTATAAGTGGTTTCATGCCAGCGCTTTGCTAAAAGCAATGAGATTATCAACAGAGTTGATGGCTCCCGAACGACGATCGGCTCTTGCGTTGTCGGCGCTGGCTGATGAAGCTTTCGCATTGCATTTTCTTGAAGATAGTTTTGCTTCGGGTCACGTAGCCGGTGTTTGGGGTGATGCCTCCCAGCGAAAAGGAACCCACGATTATTATAACGAAAAAGGATTGGAGGTAACTACCTGGAAGGGTGACCGGCTTGTGCTCATGGGAGATGCTTATATGCGACCGGAGGATGCAGAAAGGGCTGCCTCTTCAGTTCGATTGAGCTTGGAACAAATCCTCGATGCAGCAAGTGGAAAAAACACAACCCGGTTCTCTGATGATAACTCCGTATCAATCACTCCGGATACATTAAATGTCGGTAAAGCAGTTTATATGCCTTCACGTAAACTTGATATTGCTTTTGCAGGATTATTTTATGTTGTTTTAATTACCACTCCTGTTCCGGGACTGGCAACAGGTCTGGGAGAACTTCCGAGGTTTCGTTCTGAGATCGGTCCATTCATAGGGATTGCACCGGCCGCGAGTGTAGATATTTTATCAGGGGGATTTGGCATATCTCAAAATACGCCAGGTGTTGTCCCGGGTCTTGAACTGGGAATACGTATCGGATTAGGGATGGAAGGAGTACTCAATGAATCCGGAGACGGACTTATATTCCTTGATCTTGGTTGGAAGCAGGATGGAGCCTCTTCAATGAAATTTGATGATGAACCGGCACTCAAACCTTTTGGATCAATATTATCGGCAATACCAAGCCGTGATGCTTATTATGCCCGTCTCCGCCTGCCTTTCTGCTTAATACCGGGAGATTTGTTAATTGTCGGCCCATTTCTTTATTTGTTTTCGCGGGCCACGTTTGAGAAGATGGTAGTTGCTGCAGGAAATGGAGGACTTATTCCATGGCAAACGGGATTAGTTACCCCCATCGGAAGGTTCCAATTCATCCTGGGGAGGGAGATAGGAGTTTGTGTGTATGGTTCGGGACGAGGCCCTGATTCATTTCTGATACCCGATGTCAACAATACTACGAACGACCAGATATTGATCTCAATGTATTCCACCCAAATCGATTTTCCCATACTTGAGTATCGTCCGATGCGGACTTATTCTTCCCGCCAAAGCGCCAGCCTGGTACTACAGATCAACGCCGGCTTTGATATTCCGGGAAAAATGGCAGTATCTATTCCGGCAAATGCCACGCCCCCTGAAGTAAAGACGACCTGGTTCATAGGATTGAGATTGGCTTTTGACTGGAGATATTATTTTTCAAAATCAAAACGTAAAATATAGAATCATCAATTGGAATTTTATTTTCATATGCAAGGAATAAAAAAAGGGTGCCTGATTCTTCTGGGACACCCCTTTTTAAACAAGGATTATTCAGTTACTGAGATCTGGTTACCCCCATTTCTTAACTGCTGCACCTATCGAAGGACCCGCTTTTGAAAGATCTTCTGGTTTCATTACCTTTAGGAAATCAATACCTGCATCCAGCCATAAAAAAAATGGTTCTGCGATTGCTGGCATTTCCGATGCATCGTTTATATTTACGACAATATAAGCACCTCTCTCTCCACATATTGTTGTGAAAGAAATTTTGCATTGATCAATTGAATTCAGCTTTTAATAAAAACTTTTTTTGCTTAAAAAAATATTACTGATAATTTCACTGTACTTTTATTTCGATATTTTAATCAAGTTGCGTTTATGGTTTTTCGTGAACCAGGTTCCTCCATCACAGATACAATTAAAGATCAATATGGTGATCTATTCCTTTGATGATTGCAGGAATGGTTTGGCTATTTCAACTTATGAATAAAAAGACTATTTACATAGTCAGCGCAATTGTCTTTATTGCGACTGCCTGGTTTTCCGAAGGATATAATCATCCTGACGAACATTTCCAGATCATAGAGTTCGCCGGATATAAGCTGGGGCAAAACGATACGGCTAACCTTCCGTGGGAATACCAATTTGAAATGCGTCCCGCCATACAACCATTGATTGCTTATTCAGTTCACAAATGCTCCTCTTTTCTCTGGATCAATGATCCTTTCATCATTACATTCCTGTTGCGACTCATAACGGCAGCTGTATCTTTTCTAAGTATTTACATGCTTTTCCGGCTTTATTCGGAGACAATTATTAATAAAAACCTGATTATACCCTTCCTTCTTCTTTCATTCCTTCTCTGGTTTTCAGTTTATAACAGTGTTCGTTTCGCTTCCGACACCCTTTCAGGAAGAGTGTTCATTATTGGATTTGCCTTGTATTTTCTAAAAAAAAGTGAGGATGTAACTAAATACATACTCACCGGACTGATTCTTGGACTCTCTTTTATTATTCGTTATCAGATGGTTTTCATGTTAGGAGGGTTTGTCGCTTGGCTTTTGTTTATTAAAAAAGCCGGTATTCGCAACCTTTTGATATTGTCGGTTGGTTTCATATTGGTTTTCGGGTTGGGAATATTATCCGACCGTTGGTTATATGGGAAATGGGAACTGACAGTATGGAATTATTTCCAGCAGAATATCCTTTTCGATAAGGTTTCAGGATTTGGTGTTTATCCATGGTGGTATTACCTTGAACAAACTTTCCTTAATGCTCTGCCTCCTTTAAGCCTTGTTTATATTTTTGCCGTGCTGATTTATTTTATCTCTAAACCGAAAGACGTCATCTCCTGGATCTTAGTACCTTTTTTGCTGGTTCATTTTATCATAGGGCACAAGGAGTTACGTTTTCTCTATCCTATGATCGGGTTCCTTCCTGTTATGATCATTTCCGTATGGGACCATTTCCTGCAGCGAAAAGGTGAAAAGATTGCGCAGAACTGGTTCGTAAAAATATTTATCAAGGCATTCTGGATTACAAGCATTCTGATGCTGCCGGTTGTAATTTTCCATCCTGCCGACGACAGGATGCATGTATTTAAAAAACTATACCGTAGTGCAAGCGGACCTGCATTATTGTATTATGATGAGCTCGATCCCTATAAATGTTGCTATGACGTGTACTATTATCGTAGATCCCGGCTTGTTACAAGGCACATCGATTCCATCAACCAGATAAAAACCTGTCAGGATACTCTCACTTATTTTGTCACTGCAAAATTTCATGATTTCCAGGGAACCGATTTCAGACCGGTGCTCATTTATTATGCTTTACCTGAATGGACGAAGTGGTTTAATGTCAACAATTGGATTGAAAGAACCAAATTCTGGCATATATATCGAATTGAAAATGAAGATGAAGTTGTTCGTAATGGAAAGTAAATAAAAAAGGTCGTCCCGAATTTACGCGACGACCTTTTTTACCACAACAATTCAAGGACTACTTCTTAGGAGTTGTTTCACTCTTCTTTTCAGAATGTTTTGCATGTTTTGCAGGTTTTGCAGGTTTTGCAGCGATTTTTACAGGTTGTGCTGCTTGTGTAGTTTGTGCAGGCTTTGTCATTTCAGTTTTAGGGGCTTCTTTTTTCTTATCAACCGGCTTTGCTTTTTCCTGATTCTGAGCAAATAAGGTCATTGTGAATAAACCCATCAGTGCAATTAACATTACTTTTTTCATTGTTTATAATTTTAAGTGATACAATAATTGAATTAGCTTTTATTTAGAACCAATTTTTTTACAACAATCATTTACACAAGACTCCTTTCTGAGAAAGTTTCCGTCTTTATTAAATATAACTTTCTCATGTATTTTATCTTTGGTGAGACAAACTTCATAGGAAATTATTCCTTTTGATTCAACTTTGAAAGTTTTTCCAATTTCATAACCAACGAAGTTCTTTGTAAGATAAGATGAAATAGATGGTTGAAGATCTGTATTCCGGATTTCCGTTTTTGTTTGTCCGAGCGACCAGGTTGCGATAACGAGCAGAATATTGAGTAGTATGTATTTTCCCATTTGCATGCAGCAAAGTTGTAACACGATTCTGTATTAAATCTGTAGCAGATGAAAATTCAGAAATAAATTTTCAACGAATGGGTAAGATTATTGTAAGTATATTCGACCCGCATGTTGTACAAGTGGGTAATCTTTTGAACAATAGAAAGTCCAAGGCCAACAGAATCAGAGTGATGATCTGATTTTCGAAAGCGTTCAAAAAGTCGTTGCGGATCTGTTTGAAGTTGATTCCCCGAATTGTAGATGGTCAATGTTTCCTGATTTACAGTAATATGAATTGATCCGGAAGGAATATTGTGTTTAACAGCGTTTGAAATCAAATTTGTAATTAAAATCTCAGCCAGGGTAGTATTCATTTTCAAGGTTACAGGTCCTATAAAATCTGTCGTCACCGAAATGTTTCTGATCTCAATGATTTCGGCAAAATGGATTAGTGTTTTTTCGATCAATGTAATCAAGTTTACTTGCTCTGTTTGAGGGAATTGATTGTTGTCGATTTTTGAAATCAGAAGTAATCCCTGGTTCAGTTTTGCCATTCGGGAAGTTGCTTCAAAAACAGAACTGATCAGCTGAAATTGATGTTCATCCAGCTCTTCGCTTTGAATAAGAAGTTCAAGTTTTGATTTGATGATTGCAAGGGGGGTTTGTAATTCGTGTGCGGCATTTTCGTTAAATTCTTTAAGATTATTATAATCCTGCCTGATCTTTTTTGACATTCGTTCGAGTGCATTATTCAGCAATTTAAATTCATAAATATCAGTCGAAGTAAGCTTCAGTGATGTGTCCTGGTTGATCTCATATTGGCTGAGTGTGTTTAACGTGCGGTAAAACGGGATCCAGACCCTTCGTGAAATAAAGTAGTTGACAAGTATTAAAAGGAACAGGAGACTAATAAATAGCAGGGATATGGCAATCATGATTTCGGCAATCAGATTTTCAGATTCACGAAGAGGTTTGTAAATGTTGATGATATAGCCCTGTTTTTTAATAGATGTATTTTTGACAAAAAGATGACGGAAAGATGCGAATTCTCCTTTGACGTTATCGTACATTACGGTATCCCGGATCCATTCTACTTTTTTATGGGGTGCAATGAGAATTGTGATATCAATCATATGGCCAAATACAGACCGGAAATCAGGAACACTATCGGAAAAATTGATTGATTCTTCGATCAGCAGTTTTTCTTCAAACAGTGTATTGTCGAGCTGGCGATCGAAGATATTGTTCAGCAGGCGGAAGAAGATGAGCCCGCTGATGATAAAAACAATCACGGATATAAATATATAGTACCGTGATGTTTTGGTTAGTAATTTCATTTTTTCTTAAAGTGCTGAGGAGAACTTATATCCTATTCCATATATGGTGTGAATGTAATCGTTTCCGCCCTTTTCCATAATCTTTTTTCGGAGGTTTTTAATATGGGTATATAAAAAATCGAATGAATCTACCGAATCCATTCCGTCGCCCCACAGATGTTCCGCTATAGCCTCTCTGGTTACCACACGGTCTTTGTTTGCCAGGAAAAAGATCAGCAGGTCGTATTCTTTTTTCGTCAGTATGATTAGTTGGTCATGCACGGTCACTTCCAACTGATCGGGGAGGATTTTTATTTCATCGAAGATAATTTCGTTCTTCCCGCCAAAACTGCGTCGCCGGATAACCGATTTAATGCGGGCATTGAGTTCCGGTAAATGAAAAGGCTTAGTCAGATAGTCATCAGCCCCGATCTCCAGACCGGTAATTTTATCATCAAGGGAATTTTTAGCTGAAATAATGATGATCCCGGTTTCCGATTTATTATGTTTTAACTCGCGTATGATATTTAGTCCGCTGCCACCAGGAAGGGTGATATCGACAATAATACAATCATACTGATAGAGGTTGATCTTCTCGACAGCATCTTCATATTTCTCCACCGATTCACATAGATAATTTTCTTTGGCGAGATATTCCGTAATAGAGTGCGCTAGTTCCTTTTCGTCTTCAATAAGCAGGAGTTTCATCTATTTTTCACATATTAAGTAAGAATATCCTTCTTCCGGTAGATAAAATCTGAAAACAGGATCAATATTGCGATTGATACAAAGAAACCGGCCATCCGCCAGAATTCAAGACCATAAGAAGATGACAGGACTTCAATATTCACCCATTTGAACGGACTCAGGTATCCGAAATTGCCATCTACCCCCGACATCCTGGAGATGGAATAGTAGAAATAAAATACCAGCACAAGTCCCACACTGAAGAAGGTAACCGGACGGGCTCTTTTCATTATTACGGAAATGAAGATCCCTATAGATGCAAACAACAAGTTCAAGAGGAAAGTGTATAGGGTTAAAACGAGGAACGGGCTGATTTTAAATGTTCCGGATTTGAAGATTTCAATGGAAACGAGGCTGACCAGGGCAGCCAGAAAGTTGAGGATAAAAACATTGAGGAAGGCCATGGTCAGTTTGGTATAAAAAATCTCCTTACGTGTGATTGGCCGCGACATCAGGAATTCGGCAGTTTTTCCGTACTCCTCTTTAAGAATTATATTCGAGGAAAGAACAATGGCAAATATGCTCCCGAGAAGCATCATATATACAATATTATTGGCGGAATAAAATCCCATAACAGAGAACATATCATTGATATTTGAAAATCCTCTCATTTTCATCGCCACTGCCGGGACCATCTGAACCATGCCTGCAATCTGTTGCTGATATAGCAGGACCGTCCGGAAAAAAGACAAGGTGAAAAAAATCAGGGCGCCTATAACCAGTGACCAGATTACCAGACTTCTGATATTCATGCGAAATTCCATATGAAAAAGAATCCGGTTCATGGTAAAGGGTTTTCCTTTTTTATTTATAGTAATGAAGAAATATTTCTTCCAGTTGAGGTTCTTCAATGGTCAGGGTCTCGATATTTTCTGATGATAGCTTTTGAACAAGTTTATTGATATCTCCTGAAAACATAAATTCGAGAATTTTCCCTGAATCTGTTTGAACCGATTCCACTGCATCGATCGAAAGATCCCTTATATTCCTGGGATCCTTAAACCCGATCCTGATTTTCTTTAATTGTTTTTTCCGCAGTGAGGCTATCTCTTCTGTTTTAATGATCCTTCCATCCTTGATAATCGCGACTGTCTTGCATAATGCCTGAACTTCGCTAAGTACATGGGAAGAAAAAAATATGGTCGTCCCTTTTTTATTTTCTTCGTGCAATAATTCAAAGAACCTCGACTGGATCAGTGGGTCAAGGCCGGTGGTTGGTTCGTCAAGGATCAACAGATCTGGATGATGTACCAAAGCCTGGATAATAGAGACCTTCTTTTTATTTCCCATAGACAACTCCGGAATTTTGCGTTCCAGGTCGAGATCAAAAAGTTCGGATAGTTCCCGGATAGTTTCTTCGCCATTCTTCAAACCGTAAAAGGCAGATCCGAATTTCAGAAACTCGTGTACCCTCATTTTATCATACAGGTTGGCATCCGAAGGCACATATCCGATACGGTTGCGGATCTTTCTGGAATCCCTGACCACATCCATATCCATGATCCTGGCGCTCCCCGATGATGGAAATATCAGATTCAGGAGAATCCGGATGGTAGTTGATTTTCCGGCGCCATTTGGACCGATAAACCCAAAGATATCGCCCTGTTGAACCGCCAGTGAGATGTCCTCGATACCCCGTGACCTGCCGTAGTATTTTGAAAGGTGGATTAATTCAATGATATTTTTTGAAGATTGATCCATTATGCTTTTTACGGATAGTCTTTGCCCTTTTTTTTACATCAAAGATAATTATACTCTTTCTAATAAGGTTTGCAAATAGAAATTAGAAAGAGTTATACCGCCTGGAACAAATATTATTGCTTAGGGAATAGTTTTTTCAGCGGATTAAAGGTAACTCCCCTATTGGCAAGATAAAGCATAAAAGGCAGCGTCAATAACCATATCACCCGCGACTGGAACCTGTCAACGATACCGACAATGGAGCCACAAACAAACGCGTTAACAAGCAGGGCAATAAGAATATAAGTAAGATAAAGTTTATATTTAGGATTGAATCCGGGGATAAAGTACACCAGAATGCTGCAACAAAATAAAAAACCCATAAGGTAGGACTGAAACAGATTCAACATTTTGAAATCAAGTCCATTTAATGCCTGTCTGCTAGAAAAAAACTCTTTTTCATTTTCAGGCCAATGCACTTGTATGGCGGTAATGGAGGATGAACCTTTCACCTGCGGAGCTGTATCACCCGTATCAAAAGTAAAGAACTGCCGTATGGTAGCTTCAGTTTCCCTGGCTATCAGGCGGGGCCAGTATTTTGGGGTTGTTAAAATGTCGCGGATGATCGCGTTGAACTCATTACGATTCTCATCCCATCCACCGGTTTTATATAGGGGACTGTTTTGATAATCCCACATGAAATCCCATGGAAATTTATTCTGGTAGCTGCATAGACGATAATGATATTTAGGGCAGGCATCATGCAAGTATTGTTCCAGAATACCGCAATCATAAAGTCGTGTCATAAAAAACACATGCCCTGACCTTGAAACTGCAAACTTCAATCCGGCATTATACTGGATAGTCGAAACGACCAGATAGGAGGCTACTATAAGCAGTAAAGCATAAAGGATTCGGTGTAACTTAACATGTGCTTCCTTAAGGGTTAGCCTTGTCTTTTTAACAATAAAAGCTGAAAGAAAAATCAGCAGAACCAGAGTCGTTATTACAAAATGAGAATTATGCACTCCGACAGAAAGAACGAATAGAAGTGAGATCACAATCGCTTCATTTGCCTTTAACTTCGGAACAAAAAGAAACAGGGCGATGCATAGAAGTGATACAGGTGCAAACACATCAGGTATCAGCTGACCTACATTGACTGATACACCGGTAAAGAAAGTGATCAGGAAAATATAGATTATGTAATAAATCCTGAATTTTGGGGTTCCTGAGAAATATTTAAAGCAGTAAAACAGCAATATTGCTATTGATAGGGCTTGAGCGAATACATCCAGCCAAAGCGATGTTGAGAGACTGGCATGTTTCAGGAAAACACCATAAAATAACGGCCGGTCAGTAGGTGCATAATCCCCGAATGCTATGTATAAGTAAGTGCCGGTATCGGAATAGAAAAAGGGAAATTTATTATAAAAAGCCATGTTACATAAAACAATGGCAGATAAAAACACTAGGATGGCATCAACATAAAACTGGGCAGAAGGAGGTTTTAATCTATTTTTCCAGACCATAATTGAACATTTAATAACAAATATACAAATTAACTCTATTTTGGATTTTCATTCAGACCGTAAATTAATGTACTTATTCAACCTCCTTATTTTCAGCATAATATTAAATATAATGGAGTTTTCAGTAATGAAATTGATGAGATGAAGGTGAAACAGGTCATAATAAACCATTTTCTGATACCATTCCTGGTCTTTGACTCAATCCGGGATTTATGTCTTGTCCTGAAAAATGTTTACAGTAAAAAGTGTTAACCCATGGTAGAACGGGTCAAGAGGGTATTTTTCATAAAGATTATTAATAAATCATTGACGCTGTCGGTAATCTTCTTCTATCAGATTGGTCTTTTTCGAGCCCAGGTTGTTTTTCAAAATACCCTTGGAGGAGACAAGTTTGAATATGGTTATGCTATTCAAATGACCCCGGAAGGAGGTACCATTATCTACCGGATGGACAAAAAGTTGGGGAGCAGGAGCTGCGTTGGGCAAGGAAAATGTTTATCTTATAAAAACGACCTCCATCGGCGATACACTTTGGACCAGGGTATTCGGGGGTACCGGTTCCGGAACCATGGGCGATGTGGGATATGCCGTAGTTGAGACTGCTGACGGGTATCTTGTATGCGGACGAACTGCCAGCTTTGGAACTGGCAATGATATATACCTGATCAAAACAGACCTGAACGGGAATTCCCCATGCAATATGTATTATACGACTACACAAATATCTTCTCCTTCAGTTGTCCCTTCTATCCCAATATTGCAACAATTCCGTGGAGCTAAAATTGTTTATCCTGCAACAAAGGTTTCGAAGGGTGGGGTATCGCAAAATCTATGTTCTGCTGTTTTTTTGAATGAAGATGAACCACCTGGTGATGATCTGATAGTATTCCCAAATCCTGCTAAAAATTCCATCACCATCAAGGCTACCAATGAAGAACAGATAGGTTTTTTCGACATATTTGGCAGATCCCTTGCGACAATAAAGACCAAAGCCGGGGAAAAAATGATATCTGACATCTCATCATTCCCTGATTTCTTTTTTATCAGAGTGCAACACGGGCAAATAAAAAAAATAATAAGGATCCATGATTAAAAACTCGTTACTTCAAAACAAACAAATTAAATTGTGAAAGTTTTAATAAATTTAACCTTTGAATTGAAATTATCAGAATGTGACTTTCTTTATCTTTAGGTTTTCATATAAAAACCATACATATGAGGATTATTTTTATTCTTTCCGGATTAACATTTGCATTTTCTCTGATGCTGAATGCACAAACTGTTTATGTTGATATCAATAACAACACCGGGATTGAAGACGGAACCGAAGCACACCCATTCAATACGATAAAAGAGGGTATTAATTTTGCTCTTCCGGGTAACCTGGTAATGATCAAACAAGGCACTTACATTCCTGATGAATCCTGGTCGGGAAATGATCACACTCTTTTCCTGAAAGCCGGCGTCAACCTGGAAGGGGAGGCGCGTGACAATACTATTATTTCCGGCATTGTCGTCGATCAGCAGGCAAGCAATCTGTCAATCGGTTTGGAAAAGCTGAGGTTTGAAGAATTTCATTTTACAAGAGGAACCAATGCAGGACCATTCAATGACAAAAATATTATCCGTAATTGTGCCACATTCCTGATCAGTTTACCGTTTGGGGCAGGAGTTCCGGTGAATGATACCACCCCTGGACCAAACTACGGTTTCCTTATCGAAGACAATGACCTTGGAACCGAGGGTACTATTGAATTCAAGCAGGGGGCAGGTGTTTCAGAATTGAGTATCACAGGGAATACATGCGGGTATATTTATTTGAAATCAGGCGGTGGTTACACTTATCTGATTGATAACAACGATGTCAGGTATGGGATTTTCGACAAATCCGCAGTAAATACAACCACTATATCAAATAACAGGATATATAATGGCACGATCACTGATTTTAGCGGGGGAAATTCATATGGGATCGAAGACCAGGTCATCGAAAACAATACCATTACTGCCGATGAGAACTCCCCGGCTTTTATCGACGAGGATTATAAAGCAGGGATAATGTTAAAGTCCCGCTCTGCAACTGTCCGCAACAACACCATAGCCTGCACGGGCCATGTGTCTGGCATCAGGTCGAGCGCCGGTGCACCTCTTCACATCATCAACAATACCATTACCCTGGATGAAGTGACCCAACCATCTCCTGATCCTTATGAGGGTACCCTGGGAATCTTCAATTATTCAGGATGGGGAAATATTACAGGGAACAAAATCCATGGTGGAAGTCATGGTTATTACAGCAAGGCAGGTTCTGCTGAATTTGCCAACAATGAAATCGAGAAGTCCTTCACCGGATTTTACAGCATGGGAGCTGAAACAGTTCATCACAACATCATAAAAAATTGTAACGGCGACGGGATGATACTTGACGGGCTGAAAGGTCCGCTGCATCACAATGAGGTTAAAAACAATGCCGGTGCGGGTATCCGTGTCATAAAGCCGGATATTGATCTCGGCGGCGGTGCAGATAACTCTCCCGGGCTCAATATAATACAGGGAAACGGTAACTTTGATCTGTACATTGAAAATGCAAGTACCATATACCCTACGATCTATGCACGCTACAATGTCTGGGATCATACAAATCCTGATGAGATAGTGCAGTACGACATACGCGATGGAAGCGACTCAACCGGAATTCCGGTAGTTGACTTTTTACCTCTGGGAAATCTTGGAATTCCTGATCCTGCTTTAAATCCTGGACTGAAGATCTATCCGAATCCCATGCAGGATAGAATCCTGACTTTACTCATTGAAACCGGACTAACCACAATAGACGTTAACAGCCTGACGGGACAAATTCTGAAAACATTCAGGTTTTTTGGTGACAAGCACTGCCAGGTCAACCTTTCCGGACTGAGGGCGGGATGTTATATTATATCCGTGAAAGATATCTCCGGACACCTTTGGTCTGATAAGATTTTGTTAATGAGTGAATAATTAAAGAATGAGCTCCGGATTTCGTTTTATTTTGTAAGATCCACGATCGTTTCTGTTGATCCGTACATAGAGATATGTTTTATCTCCGTTGATGAAAAATCAAGTTTGTTCAGGTCGATCTTCCTTAAGGTTGGATTTTCATAGGTTTTAAAATAGATAACGCGGTTGGTAATATCCCTGAATGTGACCCACTGGGTTATTTCGCGGGAAAGGATC
>Ga0172368_10004924_pt1 | contig 15206 bp, 12 predicted proteins | sample Lak11m_FD_114540 | JGI IMG/M metagenome (GOLD analysis project Ga0172368, IMG submission 114540) | Freshwater microbial communities from Kabuno Bay, South-Kivu, Congo - kab_022012_11m | ecosystem: Environmental > Aquatic > Freshwater > Lake | place: Democratic Republic of the Congo: South-Kivu...
CGACATCGGTGTCACAGTGCAGTCGTCCGCCAATCCGGCATCCGGCACCCATTGGGCCCTCTCATTCCTGAACGGTCAGGGCTTCCGCAGCGCCGACTCCAATCCCAACAAGACCTGGGCCGGGCGGATCGCCCACGACTTCGGCCCCTCGGTTCGCCTGGGCGCCTCCGGCATCATCGGGAGCTATACGGCAGCCGACAAGAAGGACTACGACAGGCACGTCCTCGGGGCGGAGATGCATGTTAGGGTGCCGGGCGTAGGGCGTGTTGCCGGCGAGTTCTACAACGTGCGTTTCATTGACAGCACAACGTCCTCTACGCCCTCGCAGGTTCGGTACAATGGCGGCTACCTGCTCGTCGAGGGGGACCTTCCGTCGTGTAGCTCCACCCCATTCGTTCGCTATCAGCGCACATACGGCGGGCTGGACTACCGATCCGTGGACGTTGGATGGCGGTATCAGTACGCACCGAACCAGCGGCTGACAGCGGAGTACGATTTCGTCGCGGGGCGCCAGAGAGACAGCATGGGAGTGCGCTGGCAGCTGGGTTTCTAGCCGGCGTCACCGAAGCTCCCTCCGGCCTGCCAACCGCTGTGTGAGGCTGCGGTGGGTGGGCCGGCTCTGCGTTGCGGGGCCGGGCAACGCCACCTGAAGGATGAACCGAACGCATATGGACACAACCGCCGCCTACCGGCAACGACTGACCAGTCCCCAGCGGGCAGTGGCGCCCATACGGTCCGGCAAGCGCGTCTTCGTGGGTGGCGGCGCCGCCGAGCCCCAGACCCTCGTCGAGGCTCTTGTCGCGCGCGCCGGACGCCTCGCCGACACCGAGATTCTGAACGTGCTCACGCTGGGGGTTGCGCTCTACACCGAAGAGCACTTCGCGAACCAGTTTCGCTGCAACTCCTTCTTCATCGGCCCCAACACGCGATCCGCCGTTAACGAGTGCCGCGCCGACTACACGCCCGTCTTCCTCTCCGAGCTTCCTGCTCTGTTCCGCCGCGGCCAGATACCCCTGGACTGGGCGCTCATCCTTGTGTCGCCACCGGACGCGCACGGCTACTGCAGTCTGGGAGTCTCTGTTGACGTCGTCCGCGCGGCCGTGGATAGTGCACCGCACGTGATCGCCGAGGTGACCCCGCGCATGCCGCGGACGCTCGGCGACAGCTTCGTCCATATCAGCCGCTTCGACGCCGTGGTCGAGAGCGAGCGCCACCTGATGGAGATCCAGCCGCCCGAGCAAGACGACGTGATGCGGCGGATCGGCAGGCATGTGGCGGATCTGATTGAAGACGGCGCCACGATCCAGACGGGAATCGGCGGCATCCCGGACGCCGTGCTCGGCAGCCTGCACGACAAGCACGATCTCGGCATGCACACGGAGATGTTCTCGGACGGCATCATGTCGCTCGTCGAGGCCGGCGTTCTCACGGGACGCAAGAAGACCGCGCACCCGGGCAAGATCGTGGCCACATTCTGCCTGGGTACCGAGGCGCTCTATCGGTTCATTGACGACAATCCGGGCGTCGAGATGCATCCGACCGAGTACGTGAACGACCCGATGGTCATCGCTCGACACGACAAGATGGTGGCGATCAACAGCGCCATTGAGATTGACCTGACGGGCCAGGTCTGCGCAGACTCGTTCGGCGAGTACTTCTATAGCGGCATCGGGGGGCAGATGGACTTCATGCGCGGGGCTGCGAGAAGCCGCGGGGGCAAGCCCATCATCGCCATGCCCTCGACCGCGACGCTGGCCGACGGCTCAACGATGTCTCGCATCGTGTCGACGCTCAAGCCCGGCGCGGGCGTCGTAACCTCCAGAGGTGATGTCCACTACGTCGTGACCGAGTGGGGCTCGGCCTACCTCCATGGCAAGACCATTCGCGAACGGGCCATGGCGCTGATCAGCATCGCCCATCCCGATTTCCGCAAGGAGCTGCTCCACGCAGCCCGGGATCGCCGACTCGTCACGGCCGACCTCACGGAGCTGGCGCTGACTCCACGGTACCCCGAGGAGTTCGAGGAGCCGTGCCGCCTGTCCGACGGCACGGAGGTGCTGATTCGGCCCATCAAGGTCACCGACGAAGGCCTGATCCGCGAGTTCCACTACCAGCTCTCGGAGGAGACTGTGTACCGTCGCTACAGGGGGCCTCTGAAGGCGCTGCCTCATAAGGAGCGCGTGCGGTTCGTGAACGTTGACTATGTTCGCGAGATGGCCGTCGTCGCGGTGACGCGCAGCGGCGCCCGAGAGGAGCTGCTGGGAGTGGGCCGGTACTTCGTGGACGAGGAGACGCGCATCGCGGAGTTGGCCTTCACAGTGCGCGACGATTGGCATGATCGAGGCATCGGCTCCGTCCTGATGGCCAAGCTGCTCGACGTGGCAGCCCGTTGCGACCTTGCCGGAGTCGAAGCGCACACACAGGCGGACAACCACCGCATGATCGCGATACTGATGCGCAGCGGCTTCGTCGCCGTCGGCGAGGATCTCGAGGACAACACGACGCACTGGCGCAGGCTGCTTCGCGAACAGCCTCCGGTACCGAGCGCCCAGCGCATCGAGGGCGCTGACGAGACGCTTGACGATCCAGCGCAAAGGTGCTAGATTCGGAGCGTAACCCAATGCTTGAGGAGGGTGCTACGGTGCAAGAGAGTGTGTCCAGGGTCCGGCCGGCTCAGGTCCTGCTGTGGTGCGCGGTCTGCTTGTGCGGTGCGGCCTCGCGCGGACTGGCCCAGCAAGACCCGGCCGGCGTGCAAGTTGCCCAGCCGTCGGTAGTCATCGCCTACAGGGAACGGCCAAGACTCCCCTTCGACCCGCAGCGCCTGAAGCTCCGTCCCACGCTCGACGGCGAGATAGGGCCAACCGAGTGGTCTCCGCTCTACACGGTCAGCGAGGGCCCCGTGAGGGGAACCGTCTACCTGAACTGGGACGACGAGTTCGTCTACATCGGCGCCGCGACCGATCAGCCTGCATGGCTGGCCGTGGACCTGGACGCGGCGTGTGACGGCTGGTTGCGCGGGGCCGACAACCTGGAGATAGCAGTTGCTCCCGTCGGCTCACAGGGCGGCGTGCCCCTGACGACACGGGTGCTGGACGCCGCAGCGAACCGCGACGCCCCGGTCTGGAACGAGGCTGCTGCCGATCCGCGGGCAGTGAAACTGGTTGTGAAGCAGGGCGGCCCTGGCCAGGTCGTCGAAATGGCTGTGCCTCGCGGCATGGCCGGCCTCGCCCCACGCGCGGGATCGCTACTCGGCTTCAGGGCGGACTTCCTGCCCGCGGCTACGGCCCCGGCAGCGACCGCGCCGTACGAGCCGCATCTTCTCCTGGATGTGACCCTCGTGGAGTCGAAGACAGTCGCGGTAACCGGCATCGTGCCCCGCCTGACGATCGAGGACACAGCGATGGTCCCGGGCCAGACGATGCACGCGGCGCTGGATCTGTCCAACCAGATAGACCAGGTTCGGGGCATCCGGTCCGTGACGTGGTCGGGCGTGGGCCCCGCGGAGAGCTACCTCAAGACACTGCGCGAGGTGGCGCTCCCCGAGATCAAGGGTCAGAAGACGCTCCGCTTGCGCTACTCGACTCCATTGCCCGAGACCGCCGTTCCCGGTTTCTACCAGTTCACGGTGACCGCCGTGATGGACGATGGCTCAACCGTGTCGTCCACCGCCAGCTTCTCCATCGAGGAGGCGTTCACTATCCAGGTTGAGGCAAACCCCGAGGCCGTGGCCCTGATCGGACCCACGGAGGTCAAGCTCCAGGTGACGGTAGGATCGGCTGCGCCGGGCTTCAAGCGAGCCGAGGTGGTTCTGGAGCCCCCGGCTAGCTGGGAGCTGAAGGGCAAGGCCAGGCGGACCGTGAACCTGCACCGTGAGAACAGCAGCGGCAAGGTCTTCTATGTAGTCACCATCCCCTCCGCTGCGCAGACAGGTGAGTACCGTATCGCCGCCACGATGACCTGCCGCGGAGCCGCCAAGGCCGCGCATCGGGCCATCAAGGTCACTCGGGTTGAGAAGCCTTAGCACTGCGGATCGGGAGCCGCCCGCTGGCTAGCAACCAGACGCCGGTCAGGCCGGTTGTGCTCGGCCGCTCCTTGATTTCATGATCGCATGATGATGAGCAGTGCAGGCGCGAGCCGTGCCGTCGTGTTGTTGTGGGTGGCGATGGTCGTCGCCCTGCCCGGACCCGCCCGCTCAACGGGTGATGCGCGTGACTTGACCCTCGCCGCCAGACTCGGCGGCCTCGGTACCGGGTGGGTGGGAGTGCGCGACGATGGGAGCTTCGGCCAGGCGGCACTAGCCGCCAACGGAGGTCACCCCACGCCGGCGCAGCCCGGCGCGTTCGCCGCCATCTGGACGGACGCCGGGGGGCGCCGTGACGCCCGCGTTCTTGCCGCGTCGAGCCCCTATGGTTTGCCTGTGTTTCGCAGCGTAGAGGCTCGATCCCACTACCCGTTCGCGGACGTTGCTTATCTCGACGACGACCTACCGGTGTCCGTCTCGATGCGCGCCTATGCGCCGCTGCAGCCACACGACGTCGCCGCGTCTACGATCCCTGCCATCGTGGTCGTCTATACGGTCCGCAACCTCGCCCGGGCGCCGGTTCGCGTTGCCGTGCTGGCGGGCTGGCAACCAACCCTGGGACTCGGCGGCTCGCCTCGCGAGCCGGGCAGACGCACGGGAGTCCGGCCCGTCACGTCGCCTGCCGCCGATGGCGTAGTCGGCATGCGCTTCGACGGCCCGCCGCTCAGCGATGCCGTTGTGTCGGACATTCGCCTGCACAACGCCCGGGGATCGCAGGCTGTCCTGGCTTCATTCCCCGCAGCCGACGCCGAGGCGTCGGCCTGCTCGTGGAACGCGCTGGATCGCAGACCCGCCTGGTGGGACTCCTTCGCCCGCGAGGGCGTTGTATCAGGCGCCGTGGATGCGGCGGAGGAGGGCAGGCTCCACCCGGCCGGGTGTGTGGCCATGCGCACGGAGCTCCGGCCCGCCGAGGAGCGGGAGTTCGCCTTCGCGGTCGCATGGCACGCGCTCCGATTCTGGGACGAAATCGGCGATGCGTGGTCACCTCCCTGGGCCGACCGGTTCCGCGACGCCGACGCTGCGGGACGGTTCGCTCTTGCGGATCGGCGGTTGATCGAGACGTTGAGCCACGAGTGGCAGTCGGCGCTGGGCAAGTCGAAACTGGGTGCCGCCCAGCTTCACGGCATGTGCGCTGAGCTGGAGGAACTCGCAGCAAGCTCGGTCGTCCGTGCTCCCGACGCCGAAGGCGCGAGGCGCAGGATGCGCTTCCGGCTGGGCGGTGGGACCGGCGCCGGTTCAGGTGGGCTGATGGACCTCCGTACCCGCGCACACCTGCACCCGTGCCTTCTGGCCATGTTTCCGGCCCTCGATGCCGAGGATCTGGAGGCTCGGATCAGCCCGCCGGCAGGTGCGACCGCAACCACACCAAGCACACAGACTGACCAGGCGGACCTGTTCATAGCGACGGCAGAGCACTTCCGCGCAACCGCGAATGCTCCATGGCTGTCGAGCGTCTGGCCGTCGCTGAGACGGATCGGGGATGGCCTGGCCGAGCCCGACAGCGCCGCTCAGCCCGGATCCGTGACCCAGGCGCTGGCCTCTCTTGTGGACCTCGCATCATCCGCGAACGATGGTGATGCCGCAGCTCGCTACCAGGCGCGCCTCCGTCCGGCGGCCAGCCGGGCCGCCTCCAGCTCCTCGGCCGACTCGGCATGGCTCGCGTGGGCGCTCGCGCTCGGATGCCGGATGGACGCCCGTACCGAGACGCTGACAATCGCTCCGCGCATGGTCGGTGCGAACCGCCAGTTGAGCGGTCCGGTCTTTGACCCCCGCTTCTGGGCCACACTGGACATTCGGCCCAGCCCGGCACGGACCGTCGTGGAGTTCCGACTGGACCGCCTCACGCAGTGCCGCCTGACGCCGGCGTCCGATAGCGGGCTCCCAGGTGCGGCGTCGCCGTTCGAACGCATCCGCGTGCTGGAGTTCCGGGAACGCGGCCTCGAAGACATCACCAGAGCACAGGCGCTGCTCGGCGCCGATCCGCTGCAGGTGTCGCTGGAGCGCCCCGGGGACGGCGTCCTTCGTGTGGTGCTGGCCGCGCCGGCTCTGGTTCGGCCGGGTGACAGGCTCCGGGTGGTTCTCATGAGTGGCCCTCACCGGTCGCCGCCTTGACATCGCACCTACCGGTGCGCTACCATGCAAAGTAGGCGGGCCCGCCGCTTGAGCGGCGAGGCTCGCTATTCGTATCGGCGGCGCACGGCCCCATCAGACGGGCCGTCGCCCTGATCCGGGTCGCAGTTCGGTCATGCTACTAGGCACACAACGGATCAATGAGCGCGGGCATCTCGAAGTCGGCGGCTGCGACACCGTCGAGCTAGCCCGCGAGTACGGCACGCCGCTCTACGTCATGGATGAGCCGGCGATTAGGTCCGCCTGTCGGGCCTACCGTTCGGCATTCGAGAGCCGGTATCCGGCCAACCAGATTCACTACGCAGGCAAGGCATTCCTGTGTCTGGCGATGTGCAAGATCGCGGAGCAGGAAGGGCTCGGTCTGGATGTCGCCGCCTCCGGGGAGCTCTATACGGCGATCCAAGCCGGGTTCCCCATGGACCGTGTCAACCTCCACGGCAACAACAAGTCGGCGGACGAGATCCGCATGGCTCTTCGACATCGAGTGGGTCACATTACGGTGGACAACTTCACCGAGATCGCCACGCTGGCCTCGCTGCTTCGTGGACGACGCCGTTCCGCGGCTCAGGCTGTGCTGGTCCGCTGCGCTCCGGGAGTGGACCCCGAGACGCACCGGTTTATGCGGACCGGTCAGGCCGATACCAAGTTCGGCTTCAACATCGCCGATGGGTCCGCCCTAGAAGCGGTTCGGCGCGTGCTGGAAGTTCCCGCGATGCAGTTCAGGGGCATCCACTTCCACGTCGGCTCACAGCTCACTGATACCGATTCGCACGAAGGGGCAATCGAGGCTGCCGTGGAGCTGATGGCGGACATCCGGGCCAAAGCCCATGCAGATTGCGCCGTGCTGAACATCGGCGGCGGCCTCGGAGTCCGTTACGTCCAGGGTCAGCAGCACCTTACGATCGAGCGCTTCGCCGATAGGCTGGTCCAGGCCCTGACGGAGGAGCTGACCAGACACGACCTGCCGAAACCGATCCTGGCTCAAGAGCCGGGGCGAGCCATCGTCGGGGAAGCGGGCCTGACGCTCTACACCGTCGGCGCAGTGAAGACGGTGCCGATTGTGGGTGGCGAGGGCCGGCGGACGTACGCCTCGGTTGACGGCGGCCTCTCCGACAACCCCAGGCCTCAGCTCTACGATGCGGTCTACGAAGCAGTGTGCGCATCGCGAGCATCCGAGCCGCACGAGCGCACTATCGCGGTGGCGGGCAAGCACTGCGAGACGGACGTACTGATCTGGGAGGCCAAATGCCCGCCTCTGGTTCCCGGCGACCTCATCGCGGTCCAGACAACGGGGGCTTACAATCACTCCATGGCCAGCAACTACAACAGGGTACCCAGGCCGGCTGTGGCGCTCGTCGGCAACGGGAACAGCGATCTGATCGTGCGGCGCGAGCGGTTGCGCGATCTCACCCGGCGAGACCTGTTTCCATCTCGTCTGCTCGGTCTAAGCTTAGGAGCCGCTCGATGAGCGAGAGGATCGTCCTCTTCGTGATCACCATGGCCGTGCTGATCATCGGCGTGACTATCCACGAGTTCGCGCACGCGTTCGCCGCGGATCGCCTCGGCGACGACACTCCGCGACGTCAGGGCCGGATTTCGTTGCTCCCCCCGGATCACCTGGACCCCCTCGGGACCATCATGATGGCGCTGACAGCCTGGTTCGGGTTCGGCATCGGGTGGGGCAAGCCTGTACTGACCAACCCTGCGGCCTTTCGCAACCCGAGGCGCGACCAGGGGATCGTCGCTGCGGCAGGCCCGCTCTCCAACTTCGTCCAGGCCGTCATCTTCTCGCTCGTCGTGCGGCTCGCGGCAGGCGCCATGCGGGCCGACGGCGGCTACATGTCCACATTCGGGCACTTCCTGATCGCAGGCGTGATCATCAACCTCGCGCTGGCGTTCTTCAACCTGCTGCCCCTGAAGCCCCTGGACGGCTCCTGGATCGCAACCGCGCTGTTACCCACGAACCTCGCGGTGAAGTACGAGGTCTGGATGCTTCGTTATGGGGGCATCGTCTTTCTGGTCCTCATATTCGTCTTCCGGGACCTTCTGTCCGTCATCATCGGCCCGCCGGTCCGCCTCGTTGCGGACCTGCTCCTACGCGGCGCGGCCTACTGAACCACGGGAGTGTCATATGAGCGTGAAACGCATACTGAGCGGCATGCAGCCCACCGGAGCGCTGCACCTCGGCAACCTCGAGGTGCTTCGAGCCTGGGCGAGGCTCCAGCATGAATACGAGATGTTCTGCTGTATTGTGGACTGGCATGCCCTTACCACGCTCTACAACCGGTCCGACGAGATCGCCCCTGCGGCGCGGGCCGTAGCCGCGGACTACATCGCGGCGGGTCTGGACCCTCAACGGTGCAGCATCTTCCTCCAGTCGCAGGTCAAGGAGCACGCGGAGCTCCATCTGCTGCTCTCGATGGTCACGCCCCTCGGGTGGCTGGAACGAGTGCCGACCTACAAGGAGAAGCGCGAGAACCTGCAGTTAAGCGAGGAATCCACGTCGTACGGCCTGCTTGGATACCCCGTCCTGCAGGCCGCCGACATTCTGGTCTACAGGGCGAACGCCGTGCCCGTCGGCAAGGATCAGCTTCCGCATCTGGAACTGACGAGGGAGATCGCCCGCCGCTTCAACAACCTCTACGGCCCGGTCTTCCCAGAGCCGGCCTCCATGGTCAACGAGGAGACGGCGGTCATCCCTGGACTTGACGGACGCAAGATGAGCAAGTCCTATAACAACGCCATCTACCTGTGCGACGACGCCGACACTGTGGCGAGGAAGGTGATGGAGGCCTTCACCTGCCCGACCAAGATACGGAAGACAGATCCGGGCATCCCTGAGGAATGCGTCGTCTGCCAGCTTCGCAAGGTGTACGACCCTGGCAACTACCAGGCGTCATGGGATGAGGACCGGCGCGGCGAACGGGGATGCGTCCAGAACAAGCGTGAACTGACCGACGTGCTCAACGCTGTGCTCGACCCGCTCAGGGCGCGGCGCAAGGAGCTGCTGAGCGCACCCGACCAGCTCGAATCCTACCTCCGTGAGGGAGCCGACCGGGCGAGGGCCGCTGCGTCTGAGACCATGGGGCTGGTTCGGCAGGCGATGCGCCTCAGGTGATCCAGGAGAGGCGCGCGATCGGGAACGGGCCTCACCCTCCGGCCCCGAGGTCGCGAGCGCGGAGCCACTCCAGGCGCGCCTCGTCGTACCGGCCCTGACGCTCGCAGACCTCCGCCAGAAGCTGGTGTGCGCCGGCGGAGGGCTTCCCGGCCAACGCAACTCGGAGACAAGTCTCGGCCCGCACAAGGTCCCCCAAGCGTGCGTAGCACCACGCGACGCCGTAGTTGGCGTCAGGATCCCGCGGGCGCCATCCCAGGGCTGTCTCGAATGCGGCGACAGCGCCGCGCGCGTCGCCGGCGTTCATCGTCGCATACCCGAGCTGCGAGTAGAGCATCGCGACGAACTCAGCAGGATCCGCTCGCCTGCCCTGGTTCTGAAGGACGCGGGCTCGCACAGCCGGATCGCGCGCCACAGCCCGGTGAGCCGCCGTCGGCCGGCGCCAGGCCCGGGAGCTATAGAGCCTTGCCAGCATCGCACTGATGCGCCCGGCGGCCTCAGAGTGCCGGCCCGCGGCTCCGGCCGATCGAGCGAGCATATACTGGGCGACGAGGGCGCCGGGGTCGTAGCTCAGGACGGTCCTGAAGAGGCGATCCTCGGTGTGGAAGGTGGGTATCCCCTCGAGCGTCTGTATGGCGAACCAGCATACAGCACCGGCACAGGCCAGCGCTGCCGGAGCAGCCCGGAAGCCCGGCAGGTCCGCCCGCAATGTGCCCAGCGTCCGGGCAAGCAGCGCGCAGGCGCCGATGGCCGACACGGCGGCACGGTATGGGGCGAATAGGAGGAATGGGAGCGGCAGCAGGTTGCTCACCGGCACGAGTCCCAGCACCGCCAGCGCGAGGAACCAGGCCGATGGGCGGTCGCGGCGCATCAGGAACGCCACCATGCCCACTGCGGCCCCCGCGCACAGGATGCCTGCAAGCGCCGTCCACGGCAACGCCCGCGCCCATGGATAGAGGCTCAGCGAGTGCATCGGTCGCTGGCTCGGTACGAGCAACAGCTCGGTGTAGCCAAGAACCGACTGCCCAAAGTGCGCTACTTGATCGAGTGGGCTGACCCGCAGCGGCGGCGGCGCGGGCATCCCAAGGAACGCCCCGATGGCAACATAGAATGCGGCGACAACGGCAAACGGGCCGAGCACGAACCAGCCGTCTCCGGGCAGAGAGACACCCCGAAGGGGACGGAAACAGGCAAACGCCAGCGGGACGAGCGGAAGGAGGAAGAGCGACTGCTCCTTCGTAAAGACGGCAAGCCCGTACGCCGTGACACTGGCAGCCAGCCACGGGGCTCTGGCGTCCGAGCGCCTGCCGGCAGCGCCCACGAGCGTCCACGCGAACAGGGCGGTCCACAGACACCCCAGCGCATCGGTCCTTCCCCCGATCCACGCGACGGCGCCGACATGAGCCGGATGTACCGCGAACAGCACGCCGGCGATGATTCCGAGGCTGCGTCGGCCGATCGCCTCGCACACCAACAGAGACGTGGCCACCGCCCCCAACGCGTGAAGGACGATGTTCACCCAGTGGTAGGCTTCGGGGTTCCCGGGCCACCAGAGCCGGTCCAGGTAGAACGACAGCGACACGAGGGGCCGGTAGTAGTGGTCCAGAAAGGCGGTGCGGAAGCACGTCGCCACGGAGTCCCCGCCGCCGATCCCTGATCCGTCCGCGAGTACCAGATCATCCCAGACGAAGCCGCCTCTCAGCGCCCCGAGATAGCACGCCACGGCGACGGCCGCGACGCCGGTCAGTGCGAGGGTTGTCTGCTGCCGTCGGCTCAACATGGCGCGGCGCGCCGTGCCGCGACGAGCTGGAGGTTCCGTGGCAGTCCGCAGCGGCTTGAGGTCTCAGTAGCCGGGCTAACTATTTTGCCCAAACCCCTTGACACGACCGATTCCGGCAGGCATAATAGGTGCATTCTAGGACTGACCGGTAACACCCAATCAGACATGAGCGCACGACGCACCAGCAACCGAGACCGCCTCCTTCAGGCCGCCGGCGAGATGCTCTACCGGCAGGGCTATAACGCGACCAGCGTGGATGACATTGTGCAGGCCGCCGGGGTCAGCAAGAGCAACTTCTACTACCACTTCCCAAGCAAGGAAGACCTCGGCATCGCCGTGTTGTCAGTTCGTCGAGACGACCTCGAAGACCTGCTCAGTCGGACGCTTCGCAACCGGGACGTCCTGCCTGCGAGACGGCTCGCGACGTTCCTGTCGGATCTCCTCGACCACCAGGAGAGCGACATGGAGCGGCGCGGGTGCCCGTTCGGCAACCTGGTCGCGGAGATGACGGAGCATAGCGAGCGGATTCGCTGCTTCCTCTATGGCCTGTTTGCCGACCTCACCGGTGAGATGGCGCGAGTCATTCGCGAGGGCCAACTGACGGGTGAGTTTCGCGCGGACCTTGATGCATCCGAGATCGCCACGCTGTTGGTGCAGGCCATCCAGGGCATGCACCTGATGCTCAAGTGCGAGAGGGACGCGCGGTCTGCCCGCACCACCGGCAAGGTGCTGATAGAGCTCCTTGCCGCGACGCCGGCGCCCTGAAACCGATGGGTGTGTAGCTCGTCTAATGAGGTAGAACCGGTAAGTTCGTAATGTACGCGATCAACGGCAGGGAGACAACCATGAACGCGACAGAGACCATACAGCCTGACGCCCGCCTCAGCATCCGAAACGATCACGCCGAGTTCGAGGCCCATGTGGCCAGAACAAAGCGGCAAGCATACAACTTCGCATACCGCATGACCGGAAACCGCGACGCGGCGGAGGATCTGACCCAGGAGGCCTACCTTCGCGCATACCGATCATTCGACCGGTACAACCGTTCGCTTCCCTTTGAGAACTGGCTCTTCCGCATCCTGTCCAATCTCTTTGTGGATAGCCTGAGGCGGCGGCCGAAGCTCCAGCCGCTCTCGCTCGACCGGGCCATCGCCGGCGCCGACGGCGATGATGAGTTCGCGTTCGAGATCGCCGACCACGACAGCGATCCCGAGGTCGTCGTTCTGCGCGACGTGCTGGATGAGAAGCTGCAGGAGGGCCTCGACGCTCTGCCGAAGCACTTCAGGACAGCCGTGCTGCTTTGTGACGTTGAGGGCATGAGCTACGAGGAGATCGCCCAGGCGATGAACACGAGCGTGGGAACCGTTCGGTCCAGAATCCACAGGGGCCGACGCCTTCTCCGCAAGCACATGGAGTCCGCGCCCGCCAAGCAGGCGAGGGCGCCCCGCCTGAGCGCAGCCACAGCCTGACACCGACCCGGGCAACGAGTTCGACGGTGCGGGCGCAAAGGTACGCGCCGTGCGGCATCCTTCGGATGTGAAGATCAGAGCCGCAACGCCGGATGACGTCGACGCAATCGCCGACATCATCCGGCGTTCATACTCGACGTTGCCCCCATCCCAGACGCCGGTGGACATGCCGATCTACCATCCGGCACATCATGCGGAGGCGATGGCCGATCCGCACGGAAGGTGGCGGCTTCTGGAGGAGAAATCGGGTCCTGCCGGTGTGGCTATGTGGCGCATGCTGCCCGGCCTCGCGCACCTGCATCTCCTCTTCGTCCGCGGCGACCTTCAGGGCCGGGGCTACGGCTCACTTCTGCTGCGGCACTTTCTCGAGGAGGCGGAGTCGGAGGACCCAGGAGTACGGCTGTTGACGCTGCACTGCCTGACCTGCGCCGCCAAGACCATCCGCTTCTACAAGCGCCACGGGTACACCGAGTACTCGCCCGGTGACGAGGGCCGCGTGACCGACCTGTACCTGTGGCTTGACGCCTCGCAGAGGTATGATGTGGCATGGCCGCTCAAGGACGACAAGCGCCTCTTCTACAGGCGGACGCGGTGAAGCGCACGCCGGGTGGGCGGCTCGCGTGGCCGTCGGTGCGGCCATCGCGACGGGAGGCCCTTACCGCGATGGCCGTCGTCGGTCTTGGAGCGACCGGACGGCGGGCGCAACCCGTCGCGGAGCCGGCCGACACGCCTCAGGGGGAGACACGCACCATGCATCTCGGACTCGTCACCTACAACGTTGCGCGCGACTGGAACCTCGACACGATCCTGCGGATCTGCCGAGAGAGCGGGATCGAGGGCGTCGAGTTTCGCACGACGCATGGGCATGGTATTGAGCCTGGTCTCGGCGCCGCCGAGCGTGCGGACGTGCGCAAGAAGTGCTCCGACGCGGGTCTGCGGCAGGTCAGCCTCGGCACCGTGTGCGAGTTTCATTCGCCGGATCGGGCGGTTGTCCAGGAGAACATCACAACGTGCGAGGCGTTTGTGAAGCTCGCGCAGGACATTGGCGCTCGCGGCGTCAAGGTGCGGCCCAACGGGCTGCCTGCCGGCGTTCCGGCAGAGCGCGTACTGGAGCAGATCGGCAAGAGCCTGGCGGCATGCGGCAAGATCGGCGCCGACCACGGCGTCGAGATATGGATGGAGGTCCATGGCGGCGGGACGTCGCTCCCCACCAATGCCCGCAAGATCATGGACGCCTGCGGTCACCCGAATGTCGGCATCACCTGGAACTCCAATCCATCGGATGTCTCCGACGGGTCCGTCAAGCAAGCGTTCGGCCTCCTGAGCCCATTCATCCGGTGTTGCCACATAACCGACCTCTGGAGCGGCTACCCGTGGCGAGAGCTGTTCCTTCTCCTTCGGGGCGCGAGCTATGACGGCTTCACTCTCTGCGAGGTCGGCACTCCCGTCCCCCCCGAGGCGGGAGCCACGTTCCTGCGATGCTATCGAGCGCTCTGGAAGGAGCTCACCCGATGATCGCGCCGTCGCGGAGAGATCTCATCCGTGCTGCCGGAGGCGCCGGTCTGCTGGCGCTCTCGGGGGATGTTCGCGCCGCTGACGGGCCGCCTCAGCGTGTGGGCAAGCCCCGGGTCAGGGCCGGTATCGCCGCGTATTCATACCGTGACCGACTGACAGGCAAGGCCAAGCCGGACATGACGCTTCCGGACTTCGTCCGTACCGCGGCCGAGGCCGGCTGGGACGGCGTCGAGTTGACCTCCTATTACTTCCCTTCGCCGATCCCGTCGTCGTATATCGCGGACCTCAAGCGTCTCTGCTTCGTGCTGGGCATGCAGGTGTCGGCCTCCTCAGTGGGCAACGTCTTCACCCATCCGGCGGGCGAGGCGCGCGAGCAGGAGATCGCAAAGGCAAAGACATGGCTGAGGCACGCGTCGGCGATGGGCGCGCCGGTTCTGCGGGTGTTCGCCGGAGCGCCGCAGGCCGGCCAGACGGCCGAACAGGCGGAGCGCTGCTGCATCGAGTGTCTGGAAGCCTGCGCGCAGCACGCGGCCGAGACAGGCGTGATGCTGGCGCTTGAGAACCACGGCGGCATAGTTGCTCGGCCTGATGGAGTTCTCCGCATCCTCAAGGCGGTTCGATCGCCCTGGTGCGGCGCGAACCTGGACACGGGGAACTTCCGGACCGACGACCCCTACCGGGACATCGCATTGTGTGCCCCCTATGCCGTGACGACCCATCTCAAGACAGAGGTGCAGGTCGCCGGCCAGCCCCCTGCGCCGGCCGATGTGAAGCGCATCGTCCGCATCCTGGCTGACGCGGGCTACCGCGGATTCCTAACGCTGGAATACGAGGGGCGCCAGCCCGTCGAGCAGGCGGCGCCACGGGCGCTGGCGGCAATACGCGAGGCGGTCGCCGCGCTTGGCTGACGTACGCGGCAGATCACAGCGGCTCCAGTTCAAGCGCATCGCCCACAGTGAGCAATGCCGACGCGAGCGTACCAGGCAGCATCTCGACTGTGATGCGGCCACCCCGCACGGGGGGCAGCACGCGCCCCGGCATGATCACAGGCGTCACGGCCAGCACGCGGCGCTTCGCGTCCAGGACGATGGCCGCGAGCGGGTAGCGCATGCCGAA
>Ga0172368_10004925_pt1 | contig 15204 bp, 11 predicted proteins | sample Lak11m_FD_114540 | JGI IMG/M metagenome (GOLD analysis project Ga0172368, IMG submission 114540) | Freshwater microbial communities from Kabuno Bay, South-Kivu, Congo - kab_022012_11m | ecosystem: Environmental > Aquatic > Freshwater > Lake | place: Democratic Republic of the Congo: South-Kivu...
AAGTCGGGTTTCCCGAGCGTCACGGGTCCCTCAATCGTGGCGTATTTGTACGGCGGCGCTTCACTCTGCACGGCGAAAGTGGCTCTCGTACCATCCTGCAAGGATCGCGCTTTGCGGGAAGAGTCGCCGGTGACGATGAAGATGTCGCCACCGGGTTCGTACCGGTACCAGACCGGCACGGCGAGTGGCCCGCGGTTCTCTTCGTTGACGCACAGCATCCCCACATGCAACCCGGCAAGGAACCCTTCGCGTTCGGATCTCGTCATCGCAAGGGACATAGCGACACCTCCGAGGCAAGTCTACGAGAGTGCCGCTGGATGCGCTGCTGTGGTACCGGGCGTACCATCGCCGCCGTGGCACGAGTACAGCAGGGTTACCGCTGTTCCGCCTGCGGCGCAGAGTCCGCTGCCTATGCCGGGCGTTGCCCCCGGTGCCAGGCGTGGAACACACTCGACGTCTCGCCGCGCAGCCTGAAGGCCGGGACGGTGGCCGGTAACGTGCGTCGCGCGGTGGCTCCGGGACGCACCATTGGACTGGCGTCAGTCGGCGACGATCCCGGGGACCGTCTTGCCACGGACATCCCCGAGTTCGATCGCGTCCTTGGTGGAGGCATCGTTCCGGGTTCGCTGATCCTGGTGGGGGGGGAGCCCGGTATCGGCAAGTCAACGCTGATGCTCCAGGCGGCATCCCGGCTCGCCACTCGCGGCATTGGCGTTGCCTACGTTTGCGGGGAAGAGTCGCCCCGCCAGCTGCGTATGCGCGCAACGCGCCTGGGCGTGAGCGGTGAAGGCATCACGCTCATTGCGGAGACGGGCCTGGAAGCTGCCCTCAGCGCTGCGGAGGGCGTCGGCGCCCCGGTGCTCATCATCGATTCCATCCAGTCCATGCACGTTGAAGGGCTGGAATCGAGGTCTGGAGGACCGGCACAGCTTACGGAGGCTGGCGCCCAGCTTGTCGGGTGGGCGAAGGGAAACGGCATCGCCACGCTCATCACGGGGCACGTCACCAAAGGCGGCGAAATCGCCGGTCCGCGGCTGCTTGAGCACCTTGTGGATGCGGTTCTGTACTTTGAAAGCGCCGAGTCGGGTCTGCTGCGCATCCTGAGAGCGGTAAAGAATCGCTTTGGCGCGACCGACGAAGTGGGTGTCTTCGAGATGACGGGCGAGGGCCTCAAGAGCGTCGAAAGCGCCAGTTGGGCGTTCCTGGACGCTCGGGATCGGTCGGCCTCGGGCTGTGCCGTAACGGCCGTCATCGAGGGCTCGCGCCCGCTCGTGATCGAAGTGCAGGCATTGGCCGTGGCCTCGCAGCTTGCCTCGCCGCGCCGGATCGCGTCGGGCCTGGAAACGGCGCGGCTCCACTTACTGCTGGCGGTGCTCGCGCGGCGGGGTGGGCTCAGCGCAGCCAATATGGACGTCGTGGCGACAGTCTCTGGCGGTTTGAAGTTACGGGATCCGGGTGCCGACCTTGCCGTGGTTGTCGCGCTTGCTTCGGCGATTCATGACCGGGAACTTGACCCGGGGATGGCCCTGCTGGGTGAGGTGGCCCTTTCGGGTGCGATCCGGCCGGTGCAGCAGGCCCAGCGCCGGTTGTCCGAGCTCGCACGTCTCGGGTTCGCGCGGTGCGTTGTTCCCGCGGGTACGCCCGCCTGCGATGGCGTCGAGCTCGTGCGGGCCGGGACCGTTCGAGCCGCCCTGCACGCGGCCCTTCCGCTACGGGCGGAGCCGCCGGGCGCGGCCGAAGCCTGACCGGGGCGGATGCGCGGCCTACGCCTGCCGGTAGGCGCGATGGCGGATGATGATGCTTTGCACGACACCCAGCGAAATGAAGAGGCTGAGCAGAGAACTGCCTCCCTGGCTGACGAAGGGCAGGGGGATGCCCGTCACCGGGAAGATGCTGACATTCACGGCCACGTTGATGAATGCCTGCATGAGGATGAGCATGGCGATGCCCACGGCGATGAGCTGCCCGGCAGTGTCGCCGGCGATTTGGGCGGCACGGATGATTCGCATGAGCAGCAGGATGAAGAGGAAGAAGAGCGCGAGCGCGCCGGCAAAGCCAAGCTCCTCGCCGAGCACGCTGAAGATGAAGTCCTTGGTGGGAACCTTCAGGTATCGGAGTTGCGTCTGGGCGCCGTTTGTGAGGCCCTTCCCGAAGAACTGGCCAGACCCAACTGCAATCTGTGACTGGATGACGTTGTACCCGGCGTCGAGGGGGTCTTGATTTGGGTCGACGAGGACTGAGATCCGCTCGACCTGGTAGTCGGCCAGTCCGAACGTCCACGCGAACGGCAGGACGGCAAGGAAGATCGCTCCGAGAACGAGCAGGTGGCTCCGGCTCACGCCCGCGATGACCACGACACCCAACCAGATTGCTCCGAACACGATGCTCGTGCCGAGGTCGGGCTCGATGAACACGAGGAAGGCCACGGGGATCACGATCAAGAGTGAGAGCACCAAAGCGCTCAGCTCGCGGGCGTCGCCGCCATGTTCGCTGAAGAACCGGGCGAGGAGCAGAATGGTCGCGAGCTTGGCGAACTCGGATGGCTGGACCTGGAACGGTCCCACGTTGAACCAACGTGTCGAGCCACTCTCAGTTCCACCGATGAACATAATCGCGACTAGCGCGAAGACGCCGAGGCCATAGAGAAACCACGCGTAGTGTGTGAGGTAGTGGTAGTCGAGCTGCGACACCAGCATCATGACGCCGAGACTGACGATCGCGAAGACCGCCTGCTTGGCGACGGGGTTCGAGAAGCTTGCTGTTGGGCCACTGTATGTCCGGGCGGAACCGCTGTGAATAAGCAGCAGGCCGTACGCGACCAGCGCCAGCGAAGCCAGGGCAAGCAGGTAGTCGAACCGGTCCCAGCCGCGGATTGGCAGTGACCGGCCGGTCGCCCTTCCGTTGCTTCGGAACGCCAACGTCATGGCTTCACGTGATTCGCGAAGTAGCTGAAGATCTGCCCCGCGATTGGGGCGGCATTCTCGCTTCCAACGCCCAGGTCGAGGTAGACCGTGACCACCACCTCCGGATCGCCGTAGGGGGCGAAACCGGTGAACCAGGCATGCTGGTCCTGGGTCCCATCCGGCTTCACGGGACCAAATTGAGCGGTGCCGGTCTTGCCGGCGATGTCGATTCCCGGTTGTGCGGCACGCTGGCTCACACCCACGGTTGCCGAACTGTGCATTCCAATTCGAACAGATTCGAGGTTCTTGGCGCTGACGGGCACCTGCTTTGATTCGGGTTTGATGGCACGGAGGACCGATCCGTTCGGGCCGAGAATCTCGCCTACGACATGGGGGGTCAGCAGCTTGCCTCCGTTTGCGACGGCGGCCGTCATTCGTGCGATTTGGAGTGGGGTTGCGGTCACGTCCTGTTGGCCGATGCCCATGAAGCAGGTATCGGCGTACCACCAATTACCCTCGTCAGGATTGAAGCCCGGGCCGGTATGCACAGCCTTCTTCTGCTGTGGGCTCGGGATGACGCCAGGCATCTCACCAGCGTCGATGTCGACGCCCGTGAGCTGTCCCAGCCCGAACGCGCGGGCATAGTACCCGAGTATGACGGCCGATTCTTCGTCATTCTTCCCAAGCCCTCTGGTCTGCCCGTAGATGCCGCAGGAGGCCATGTAGAAGTAGATGTTTGACGACCATGCGATGGCGCCTTCGAGGTTGATCCAACCGTGGGCCCTCCAGTCGTAGAGGTACTGAGGAAGGCCGTTTTCGCCCTTGAACTCGAGGATCGCGCTCGGGACGTTCCAGCTGGTTGCAGGGGTGATCGTGCCTTCCTGAAGTGCTGCTGAGGCCGTGATGAGCTTGAAAGTCGACCCCGGCGCGGATTCGGTCAGGGCCTGGTTGAGCAGGGGGTGGCGTCGTGAATCGTTCGCGAGCGCTGCGTACTCATCAGCGCGATTCTTGAGGTCGCCGAACATGTTGTTGTCGTAGCCGGGAACGGACACCAGAGCATAGAGCGCGCCTGTCTTGGGGCTCATCACGACAGCGGCTGCGACTTTCGCGGAGCCGAGTGAGTTCGAAAGCAGCTCATAGGTGTACTGCTGCAACCCGAGGTCGATGGACAGGTGGAGGCTGTTGCCCGGGACGGGATCGACCGTCTTCAGGACATCGATCAGGTTTCCGTGGGCATCCTGCTCATTGGCCGACAGGCCGATCTGGCCACGAAGTTCCTTTTCGTAGCGCGATTCCACACCAGACTTCCCCACCGGCTCGTTGAAGGCGTAGCCCTCGTTCGTCAGCGCCTTCGCTTCCTCGGGAGTCTGCGCACCGATGTAGCCCAGGAGATGGCTGAAGGAGTCCCCACCGACGTAATTCCGGCCTGGTGCAACACCGAGCGAGAGGCCAGGCAAGTCGGTTGAAGCTTCTTCAAGGCGCAGCGCCTCTTCCTTGGTGAGGTGAGACTTCAGCACGATTGGCTGGTCAGGCCGGCCGCCCTTCTCGGCATCGGCCACGCGGGTCTGAACTTCGAGGGCGGGGACTCCGAGGGTCTGTTCGATCCAGTTGTAGACCTGATAGCGCGTCGGGGGCACATCCGGATCTGGATCAGGCAGGAATTCGGGGATGATCTGTGCAGCGTAGACGCCCTCATTCTCGACCAGGGGCTCTCCGCCCCGAGCGTAGATGAGTCCCCGCGCCGGGAGGATGTTTGTGGCGACAATGTGGTTCTCGCGGGAGCGCCGAGCGTACTCATCGCCGTGGACGATCTGCATGTCGACCAGACGAACAACGAGGATGCCGAACAGGCCAATCACCGCGAGCCGGAGCACCATGAGGTTGCCATGGGGCCGGTTTCGACTCGGCGTTGAGGTGGGGCGGAAGCCGCCGTCGAGCAGACTCATCCTAAAAGCCGCCTCGCTGCAATGACGTTGGTTGCGGAGCCCATCCTATCGAACGCAAGGGAAAGTAGAGGACAGTGAGGAGCCCTGCATCGAGGAGCGCACCCGGGATCAAGACCTGAGCAAGCGTGTAGGACAGCGCGAAGTCGGCGCCCTGAGCGGTAGCTGCCATGGACAGCAAAGCCCGCGCGAACAGCCCGGTCGCCACACTCGCCAGCGCGGTCTGGGTGTACCGGTTCAGAGGAACGCTCAAGTCAGCCAGGTATGCGGCAAGCGGCAGCAAGGGCAGGTATGCCAGGAGGAGCAGCCCCGGAGAGTGGTCCGAGCCGAACCCAAACAGAAGCGCGGTGGAGGGCAGGGCGAACATGAACGCCCTTGGCCCCAAGAAGACCATGATGAGCGCAAGGCCGACGAGGGCGAAGTCGCAATTTGCCCCTGAAATCGGGAACAGCGGGGAAACCGCGACCTGAAAGAGGGGCAGCGCGACCACCACGGCCAGGCAGAGGAGCTGCTTCATGGCTCGGTGAGGCTGATCCGCTGGGGTGTGAAGCTGGTCAGCACCAGCACCGTCGTGGCCGTGGAGAGCCGGACAAAGGGCTCGACGGTCACCTTGCGGAACAGGTCCTGCGTCGTACCCGAAACCGTGCTTACCTTCCCGATTGGGAGCCCGGGAGGATAATTACCGCCCAGCCCGGACGAAATGATGGTATCCCCCGCTTTGATTTCCGCCTGCGCCAGGTCGAAGGTGAGGCCGCGCCCGGGCGTGCCCCGGACGATGCCATCGACCTTCGACTCCTGGATCTGGGCGTTCACTTTGCTGCGGCTGTCGGTGATGAGGCGTACGAACGCGCTCCCGGAGAACGCCTGGGTGACGGTGCCAATGAGGGTGCCCTGAGCTGACAGCGCCACCATCCCGGTCCTGATGCCGTCGTTGGTGCCCCGATCGATGCTAACCACCGCCTCGAACGGTGTTGAGATGCGGTTCACAATCGTGGCTGCGACGCGAGTCTCCGCGCCGCTCTGCTGGCCGATGCCGAGCGCCGATTCGAGTTCCTTCGCACGCTCGGAGTCGCGCTGAAGTTGGACGACCTGGCTCTGGAGGTCCTCGTTTTGAAGGCGAAGACGACGGTTCTCGTCCTGGAGGTCATGGAGGCTCCCCGCATCGGAAAGCAGGGTGGCCACCGGGCGGAAGACACCGCTCAGAAGATTCGTGACCGGTGCGGTGATGTCAAGGAATGCCCCCTGGACCGGACGAAGAATTCCCGCCTGGCCAACGACAGCCAGCAGGAGCGCGAGCGCTACCATCGCACCGACCCACCAGGAGTATCGCGAGAAGATCAGCATGTGAATCTGGAGGGGCGCAGACCGATGCTAATGGCCGCCGCGCTTTGCTGCCAGCCCTGACTGCACTTTGCCGAGCAAGTCTTGTTCCTCCAGCACCTCGTTCGCGCCGCGGACAACACAAAGAAGCGGGTCTTCGGATACGTAGACCGGGAACCGGGTCTCCTGGCTGAGGCGGCGGTCGAGTCCGCGCAACAGGGCCCCTCCTCCGGCGAGGGCGATCCCGTGGGCCATGAGGTCGCTGACGAGTTCCGGTGGGGTGACCTCGATCGACGAACGCACCGCCTCGACGATTGCGCTGATCGAGCCAGCAAGGGCGTCGCGGATCTCGACGGTGCTGACCTCGACGGACTTCGGGAGGCCCGTCCCAAGGTCTCGCCCGCGAAGTTCGATTGTCTCCTCCGGGTCGAGCGGGGCCGCCGACCCGGCGCTCTTCTTGATCTCCTCCGCCGTGCGTTCGCCGATAAGGAGGTTATGGACCTGGCGAGCGTAGGCCATAATGTCCTGATCCATTTCGTCCCCGGCCACCCGGATCGAGGTGCTGACAACCATCCCGCCCAGCGAGATCACTGCCACCTCGGTCGTGCCACCGCCGATATCGACGACCATGCAGCCAGCTGCTTCCATCACCGGTAGTCCGGCACCGATGGCGGCAGCCATCGGCTCCTCGATGAGGAAGCACGACCGGGCGCCGGCGTTGAGGGCAGCATCGTGTACGGCCCGCTTTTCGACTTCAGTCACGCCGCTGGGAATGCCAACCACGACGCGCGGTTGGGCGAGGAATCCCCGGTCGTGTACCGCGCGAATGAAGTAGCTCAGCATCTTTTCGGTCACCTCGAAGTCGGAGATCACGCCGTCGCGAAGTGGTCGGACGGCGATGATATTGGCCGGCGTCCGGCCGACCATGCGCTTGGCTTCGGCGCCGATGGCGAGGATCTTTTTGGTTTGCCGGTCGATCGCAACGACCGACGGCTCATCGATGACGATGCCACGGCCGCGCACGGCCACGAGGGTGTTGGCAGTGCCGAGGTCGATCGCGATGTCGTGCGAGAGAAACCCGAAGAGGCTCGAGAGGGGGTTGAAGAGTCCCAATGCAGAACCTGCCAGGGGGGATGGGACGCCCCACGATCATGCCGCGCGACGATGTGATTCATTATACCGATTGTGAAAACTCGTGCGAGACCGGATTGAGTTTCCGCTTAGGAAAACCATCGAACCTGTACTTAACCGGCTGAAATCATGGGAGTCGTGGCTTCGGGACCGTCTTGAAGGAGTCTCAAGAACGCGGCCTCGTCGAGGAGCGGCGTTCCCAGCGACTGCGCTTTCTTCAGCTTTGAGCCGGCGTCCGTGCCGACAACAAGAGCGCTCGTCTGTTTCGACACCTGGCTGCCCACCTTGCCCCCAAGCGCACGGATTTGGTCCTCCGCCTGTTCGCGCGACATCGATTCCAGCCTCCCGGTCACGACCAGAGTCAAGCCGGCCAGGGTCTCCGCTTCGGCCTGAGGCTCGCGAGGGGCGGTGGTCGTCAGGCCGGCAGCCTTGAGCCCATCAGCGACTGCATGATTGGCGGGCTGTGCTCCCCAGTCGGCGATGCTCTCTGCGACAACCGGTCCAATGCCAGCAACCAGCTGAAGGTGTTCGGGCGACGCACTGAGAATGAGATCGAGATCGCCAAAATGCCTGGCGAGGAGGCGCGCAGTTTCGAATCCCACGTGACGAATGCCTAGGGCGAACAATAGATTGACCAGTGGTCGCGAGCGGCTTGCCGAAATGGCGTTGATCAGGTTTCGTGCGCTCGTTGGCCCCATCCGGTCCAGCGCTGCTATCTCGTCCACTGTCAGCGAGAAGATGTCGGGGAGCGATCGGACAAGACCGGTCGCGTGGAGTGTCCGGGCCATCCGCTCACCGAGGCCCTCAATGTCCATGGCGCTACGCGAGGCGAAATGTTCGAGCAGCCGGACTTGCTGGGCGGGGCAGTTGGCGTTCGTGCAATAGACAGCCACTTCCTCCGGATCCCGCGAGACGGGTGCGCCGCACGCCGGACAGTGCGCTGGCATCGCGAATGGCAGCTCGCTCCCAGTACGGACGCTGAGCACTGGAGCGACGATCTGGGGGATCACTTCGCCGGCCCGCTGAACGATCACCGTGTCTCCCTCGCGGATGTCCTTTCTCCGGATGTCCTGCTCGTTGTGGAGTGTTGCCATGCGGACGCGAGCCCCGCCAACAACCACCTCCTGGAGCACAGCGAACGGAGTGAGCACGCCCGTCCGGCCGACGTTGACCTCAATGCGTTCGAGCTTTGTCGTCCGCTGCTGTGGCGGAAACTTGTAGGCAGTAGCCCATCGAGGCTCGCGGCCAACCACACCGAGGCGCTCCCAGTCCTCAACGGCGTTGAGCTTGAGCACCGCGCCATCGATGTCGTAGTCGAGGCGTTCCCGTTGTTCTCCCCACCAGCGGATGCGGGCGAACGCCTCTTCGAGTGTCGCGTGGAGCTGCGCCTCGGGATTGACGGCGAAACCCAGTCCTCTCATCCAGGCGAGCGTTTCGAAGTGGTTTGACGGTGCCGCTCCTCCTTCGAGCCAGCCGAGCTGGTAGACGAACATGGCGAGGGGACGGCCTGCTGTCACCGACGGGTCCTTCTGTCGCACCGAGCCAGCAGCGGCGTTGCGTGGATTGGCGTAGAGCGGCAGCGGCTTTTTCCCCTCGCGCATGCGCACCTCGTTCGTCTCTCCGATAGTGGCATTCATGGATTCGAAGCCGCTGCGGGTCATGTAGACCTCGCCGCGAACCTCAAGCCGCTCGGGGAACGGGTCCTTCAAGACCTGCGGAATGGATGCGACGGTCCGCAGATTGGCCGTGACGTTCTCGCCATGGAGGCCGTCACCGCGGGTTGCACCCTGGACAAAGCGGCCACCCTCATAGACCAGCGCCATGGCCAGCCCGTCGATCTTCGGCTCGCTCACCAGCGGGAAGTCGTTCCGCCCGAGCCGGTCGGCCACGCGTTTGCGCCAGGACTGGAGTTCTTCGATGGTGAAGCAGTTGCCCAGGCTCAAGAGCGGAAAGCGATGTTCGACCGCGGCGAAGGTCTCGGCAGGCGCAGCGCCGACCCGCTGCGTCGGTGACTCGGGCGTGATGAGTTCTGGGAATTCCCCCTCCAGTGCGCGCAGCTCACGCATCAGTTCGTCGTACTCGGCGTCGGCGATGACCGGGCTGTCGAGCTGGTAGTAACGGTAGTTGTGATAGTTGATCTGCGAGCGGAGTTCCTCACTTCTCAACCGGGCGTCGTATTGGGTCAGTCGCGTCATGGCAACGTCGAGTATATCTGGCCGTGCTAGACTGATATGGCCGTGAACCATCCCGTGGTTGTTGTGGATTATGGCGCAGGGAACCTGCGCAGCGTCGCTCGTGCGATCGCGCATGTCGATGAGGCGCCGGTGGTCTCGTCCGATCCTGCGGATATCGATCGGGCAAGCGCGCTGGTTCTTCCGGGCGTCGGCGCGGCGGCGGATACGATGGCGAACTTGCGCTCCCGAGGCCTGGTCGCCCCGCTCCTGGAGTACATCGGGTCCGGCCGGCCGTTCCTCGGGGTTTGTATGGGGCTGCAGGCGCTCTTTGACTACTCTGAGGAAGGTGGACGCCAGGAGTGCCTGGGCGTATTGGCGGGTGCGGTACGCCATTTCGGACTGCGTGACCTGAAGGTGCCGCATATGGGGTGGAACACCGTGGACTGGGTCCGCGACCACCCGGTAGTGGATGGAATCCCTTCGGGTGCGTACTTCTATTTCGTTCATAGCTTCTATCCGCAGCCAGCGGACGAAGCGACCATCCTCGGACGAACCGACTACGGCTTCGCGTTCGCGAGCGTGGTTGCTCACCGGAATGTGGTCGCCACTCAGTTCCACCCGGAAAAGTCCGGTGACCACGGGCTCCGGTTCTATGCCAATTTCATCCGGTGGGCGCGGAACTGGGCCGGGACGACTTCAAGTGCAGGACTGCCGGCGACCGCATGACGTTCGAAGTCATCCCCGCCATCGACCTCCGGGGTGGTCGTTGCGTCCGCCTCTTCCAGGGGGACTACGATCGCGAGACTGAATACTCGCTTGACCCGGCGGCAATGGCGCTCCACTGGGAAGATCTTGGTGCCGCGCGCCTGCACGTTGTCGATCTCGACGGCGCGCGTTCGGGCCGTCCCGAAAACGGCGCCGCTATCGCTGCCATCTGCGCAGTCGTGGGGGTTCCCGTGGAGGTCTCGGGCGGCATCCGAACGATGGCGGCACTTTCGGAAGCTGTAGCTTTCGGTGCCGAACGCATTCAACTTGGCAGCGCGGCGGTGTCGAACCCGGAGTTCCTGGTCGAAGCACTCTCGCGATACCCTGGCATGGTAGTGGTGTCGATCGATGCGCGCGACGGCGAAGTGGTCACCGACGGTTGGTTGAACGGCACGGGTCGCAGGCCGCTCGATTTCGCCCGCGAAGTGGTTGCCTTTGGCGTGCCGCGGATCATGTATACGGACGTACGGCGCGATGGCGCCCTGACTGAGCCGAACTTCGGCGCCTTGAGGGATATGGTCGAGGCGGTGTCGGCGCCCGTTGTAGCCGCAGGTGGGGTGGCGAAGGTCGAACATCTCGTTCGCCTCGCCGAGATTGGCTGCGAGGGTGCAATTGTTGGGAAGGCTCTCTATCAGGGCGCCGTGGAGCTCCCGGCGGCACTGGCCGCCGTACGAATGGTCGCCGTCCCCCGCCAGCAGCCGGAGATTGTCTGATGCTGACCCGGCGCATCATCCCGTGCTTCGACGTTGACCGTGGCCGTGTGGTGAAGGGGATTTCGTTCGTGGAGTTGCGAGACGCGGGCGACCCGGTGGAGCTGGCCAAGGTTTACGACCGGGAGGGCGCCGACGAACTCGTCTTCCTCGACATCACGGCGTCGTCCGACGATCGCTCGACGGTCTATGACATGGTGGCTGCTACGGCCGACCAGGTGTTCATTCCGTTCACGGTCGGCGGCGGTATCCGCACTTCGCTCGACATGAAGATCATGCTGGAGCTTGGCGCCGACAAGGTCAGCATCAACACGGCTGCGATCCAGAATCCGCAACTGATCGATGAAGGCGCCTACCGGTTTGGAAGCCAGTGCATCGTTGTTGCTATCGACGCCCGCGCGGTCGGTCGCCGGGGAAACGCGGACTGCGGCGTCGCCGGTCGCTGGGAGGTGTACAGCCACGGTGGGCGCAATCCTACCGGTCTTGACGCACTGGATTGGGCGAAAGAGGCGGTCGCGCGCGGCGCCGGCGAACTGCTGGTGACGAGCATGGACACAGACGGCCACCTGTCCGGATATGACATTCCCATGCTTCGAGCGATTGGCGATGCGGTGGGTGTGCCGGTGATCGCGTCTGGTGGCGCGGGTGGCCCTGCGCACATGATCGAAGCTCTGACGAAAGGGCGCGCGGACGCAGTGCTTGCCGCGAGCATCTTTCACTTCGGAACCTATAGCATCGCCCAGGTGAAACAGGAACTGGCCCAGGCCGGAATCCCGATTCGCCCGGTTGAGACACGGGCACCGTTCTCGGCCTGATCACGCCTCACTGGAGTTGCCATGAGCGAAGAGTCGACAATTCACTTCGACGACAAGGGTCTCATCCCGGCCGTGGTTCAAGACGCCGACAACGGCGAAGTGCTTGTTCTCGCATGGATGAATCGCGATTCGATTGCCCACAGCTATCGCACGGGCCACGTGACCTTCTGGAGCCGGAGCCGGAACGAACTCTGGGAAAAGGGCGCAACGAGCGGCAACTGGCTGAACCTCGTGAGCATCCGCAAGAACTGCGAGGCGAACTCCTTTCTTGTGACGGCGCGGCCCGTTGGGCCTACGTGCCACACCGGCAACACGTCGTGCTACTACCGCGAGTTCAACCCGCTGGCGGACCTCGCGCAGGAGTAGTCACCCGTGCAGTTTTTCCAGGTTGAGAGTCCCTGGCCGGGTCGGCTGGCTGTCTGCAGCCGGCCGCGTTCCGGCTCGTGGCTCGAAGACGACATTCGGGCGACGAGGCAGGCGGGATTTGACCTGCTCGTTTCCGCCCTCACGACCGAAGAGATCGAGAAGCTTGAGCTCCAGTCGGTCCCCGAGCTCTGCGCCGATCATGGCGTCGAATTCGTTCACTTTCCGGTTGGGAATCTCATGGTTCCGGAGCTTGGCGCGGCGCTGCCGCAACTGCAGACATGGCGCAGTCACTTGTCTTGCGGTCGCGGCGTGGCCATCCATTGCTGGGGGAGCGCAGGCCGGTCCCCGACGCTCGTTGCCGCTCTGCTCGTTCTCGGTGGAGTTGACTCGGACGAGGCCTGGCGTCGCGTGGAGGCGGCACGCGGCCGGGAAGTGCCTGACACCAACGAGCAGCGGCGCTGGGTTTCGGCGCTCGCAGCGCAGGTTGACTGAGTCAATTCGTGAAGCTAGGCGCGAGAGAACCTTTGTTCTGATGGTGCTATGCTTGCCGAGCTTCGGCGGTAGGCCGCTACACTGATCTCACGCGCAGCCGGCACAACCGGCCAAGACTGACCATCGGAAGAATCTCCCGTGCCCCTCGACCACATCGCCGTCCGCGGCGCCCGCGAGCACAACCTCAAGAATATCGACGTCCGGATTCCGCGAGACAAGTTAGTGGTCATCACTGGTCTCTCCGGGTCTGGCAAGTCATCGCTCGCGTTCGACACGATCTATGCAGAGGGGCAGCGGCGATATGTCGAGTCCCTGTCCGCCTACGCACGGCAGTTTCTCGGACTCATGGAAAAGCCGGACGTCGACCACATCGACGGCCTTTCGCCCGCGATCTCCATCGACCAGAAGTCCGCGTCGAAAAACCCCCGTTCGACGGTTGGCACGGTCACGGAAATCTACGACTACATGCGCTTGCTCTGGGCGCGGGTGGGCAGGCCGCACTGCCCGGAGTGTGGGCGTCCAATCGAACGCCAGACGGTGCAGCAGATCGTCGACGCAACGCTGGCCTACCCGCCGGGTTCACGGCTTCTGCTCCTCGCGCCGGTCGCCCGCGCGAAAAAGGGAGAACACGCGGCGATTCTTGAAGAGGCACGACGAGCCGGGTTCGTTCGCGTTCGCATCGATGGCGAAGTTCGTGACCTGGATGAGGAGATCACGCTCGACAAGAACAAGCGGCATGACATCGACGTAGTAGTCGACCGCCTGGTGGTTCCTGAACCCAAGGACGATCCGGGATCGACGAGTCGAATCGCGGATTCGGTCGAGACCGCGTTGAAGCTCGGCGGCGGCGTGATGCAGGTAGCGTTGGCCGAAGCTGTCCGGAATCGGAGCTCGAAACGAACCGGCCAACATGGGAGCGCGCAGGAGCAGGAGCGCGTGTTCTCCGAGCACTTTGCCTGTCCGTACGATGGCTCATCGTTCGGCGAGATCGAGCCGCGCACATTCAGCTTCAACAGCCCTCACGGCGCCTGCCCCAAGTGCACCGGTCTGGGAGTGGAGATGCAGGTCGACCCCGCACTGGTCATACCCGACCGGGCGAAGTCGCTGGCTGGCGGAGCGGTCGAGCCATGGTCGAAATCGCCAAGTGTGGCGGGGTGGTACTTGCGGCAGCTTGAAGCGATCGCGGAGCGGTTTGCGTTTTCTGTCAATCAGCCGGTGCGCGAGCTGTCGGAAGAGCAGGTCCACGCAGTGCTTTACGGAGTGGGCGAACAACGGGTGCGGCTGCAGTTCACAAACCAATACGGCCGCACACAACAGTACGAGACAAAATTCGAGGGAGTGATCAACAACCTAGACCGGCGCTATCGTGAGACAGACTCCGACTACGTGCGCACCGACATTGAGAAATACATGTCGGCCATTCCCTGCCCTCAGTGCAAAGGAAGGAGATTGCGTCCCGAAGCGCTCGGCGTGCTTGTCGATGGTAAGGCCATAACCGACGTAACGTCGCTCAGTATCGCGAATGCGCGAGCGTGGGCCGAGGGCCTGGCTTCTCCTGCAACACCGCTCAACCGGCGGGACCAGACGATCGCGTACCAGATTCTCAAGGAGATCCGGTCCCGCCTGGAGTTCTTAGTCGACGTCGGACTGGACTACGTCACGCTCGACCGTGTGTCGGGGAGCCTTTCTGGAGGTGAGTCACAGCGCATTCGCCTTGCGACACAGATCGGATCCGCGCTCATGGGTGTCCTGTACATCTGCGACGAGCCATCGATCGGTCTCCACCCAATCGACGGCGATCGCCTGATTCGGACGTTGGAACGGCTCCGGGAACTCGGCAACACGGTCCTCGTGGTGGAGCACGACGAGGCGATGATGCGAGCAGCCGACTGGATCGTGGACATGGGCCCGGGCGCCGGTGTGCACGGGGGGCACGTTGTCGCTGAGGGTGACATCGACGTGATCAAGGCGTGTGAGCAAAGCATCACCGGCGCCTACCTTTCCGGGCGTCGCGAGATCCCCCGACCAAAAACCCGCCGGTTCGGAAACGGCAGGTCCCTCTGGGTGCGGGGCGCCCGCGAGAACAACCTGCGCGGTTTTGATGTGGAAATACCGCTGGGAACGCTGGTTGCGGTGACTGGCGTCTCGGGATCCGGGAAGTCGTCGCTGATTACGGAGATCCTCGTCAAGCGGGCGGTCCAGGTGCTTCACGGTGGCCGCCAACGGCCCGGAGCGCACGACACCATCGAAGGCTTTGAGCACATCGACAAGATCGTCGACATCGACCAGTCGCCGATTGGACGGACACCCCGCTCCAACCCGGCCACCTACACGGGCGCCTTCACCATGATTCGTGACCTGTTCGCGTCGGTCCCAGAGGCGCGGGCGCGTGGCTACAAAGCCGGGCGGTTCAGCTTCAACGTCAAGGGCGGGCGCTGCGAAGAGTGCTCCGGCGACGGCTACAAGATTGTCGAGATGCAGTTCCTGCCGGACGTGACCGTGTCATGCGAAGTCTGCCACGGCAAGCGGTATAACCGCGACGCCCTCGAGATCCTCTTCCGCGGCAAGAACATCGCGGAAGTGCT
>Ga0172368_10004926_pt1 | contig 15204 bp, 18 predicted proteins | sample Lak11m_FD_114540 | JGI IMG/M metagenome (GOLD analysis project Ga0172368, IMG submission 114540) | Freshwater microbial communities from Kabuno Bay, South-Kivu, Congo - kab_022012_11m | ecosystem: Environmental > Aquatic > Freshwater > Lake | place: Democratic Republic of the Congo: South-Kivu...
GCGAGTATAGCGGCCAAAGCGGCAGGGCAACACCTGTACCCATTCCGAACACAGAAGTTAAGCCTGTCAACGTTTTACATTGTACTAAGATGTGCGAACTCTCGGGAACTGTAGAAAGTCGCTGTGCTCACTCATTTCAACTTTTTTTTATGGAAATTTTTACTTAAATAGTATAAATTTAACTAATTCAAAAAGTATATCTCCATAAATTATTGCTATGAAAAAACCAATAGAAATTGGAATCATAAAAGGTAATTGAGGAGTAACCCAAATTTCATCCTCTATTAAACCCTTTTTCTGAAAACTCTTGAGTTTAGTAATAATATTTTCATCTATTTCAAGACCACCGCGCCTAAAATGTGAAACAATTTTACCATTTATCTCTTCAAAATCTTGAATAAGCCATATGTGTTTATTTGCAAGTTCAGAAATTTTGGATTTATAACCAATAAATGCATAAAATGGTTTATCAATTTTCAGACCACTTCTAAGCAAATTATATATTACAAATCCAAATGGAATTATCATTGAGACTGCCACAGCATTACCAAGGACGCTGAATCCAAATAGATTCAAGGGCATTATTAAAGGAAAAATATTATTTATCATCGGATAAATTGGGAAAATTATTGATAAAACCAGAAGCAATTTTGCATCTGCCCCACCCATCATTCTAAAATGCATTTGATTACTGAGCCATTCATAGAACACTATAAAAAATAACATTGTTCCAGCGGAAATTAACAAACGAGGTAAATAGGGCAAATAGTATTTAGAAAAATCGTATATATAAGCCAGACCATAATTTGAAATATCATATAAGATAAAAAAAACGCTACCTAAGAGCATTATCAACCATGTCTTATCAGTTACACGTCGGGTTTTGATATCTGAATAGCATGAGTACACTAAAAATGGCGTACAGTACAATATCTTCAATATGTCCAGCATATTCTTTTCATTATTTTATATACATATAAAATTATGTGATTTTAAAGGCAAACTATTTAGATGAAAATACCCATTTACATCCATTCCATGCCGTCGTGGCTTAGCCCGGCAAAGCGGCTGATTCGTAATCAGCAGATCGAGGGTTCAAACCCCTCCGACGGCTTATTATTTTATGAAATCTAAAGTCGTTCTCTGCAAATGGTTTAAATAGAAAAAGGTAATCTTATTATCGTTTCTGGAATTACAAATCCAGAGGCAGAAGGGTACATAAAAATGGCTTATAGCGAAGATGCATTATTTAAAGCATTATTAAAGAATAAACCACCCCAGCAGCCCCCAAAACCTCCGGCTGCCCCGGTGCAAAAAAAAGAGATACCAAGATCGTCCCCGGTTGAAGCAATGCCTGAACCTGTCATTGAGAGGGTCACTCTTCCTCCTCCAAAGATTGACCTGGAACCTGTTATAGACTCACTAAACCGACTGAATTCAACATTGAATCAAATACAAGGGACGATAAAGACAATAATTGTTCCAATACTCGCGCTGATCCTTGTTGTTGCAATAGGAATCCTGATACAATCCAAATAACAAGTTTAAAATTGGGACGCCATTGCAAGTGAGAGCTTGATCTGTTCATTGGCATTTTTTGATACGACATCACCATGGCCTGGGTATATTATAAGGACATCCAGAAGCGTAAGCTTACTTATGGATTCGATCAACTTGCCCTGGTTTCCACCGTACAGATCAGTTCTCCCGAAACTTCCATCTTCGAACACTGTGTCTCCTGAGAAGAGGGTTTTTGTGGCGGCATCATAAAGGCAAATGCCTCCGGGCGTATGGCCTGGAGTATTGATCACAACAAGTGATCCGAATGTTTCTCCACCATTTAACAATATATCCGGTCTGACCTCTGGCGCTTTTTTCCCGAATAACTTTGATGCGGTGGCAGTTGAGTTTTTAAGCAGCGGTGCATCGTCTTTATGGATAGCGATATGAGCTCCCGTGGCTAATGCTACGTCTCCTGCTCCCCCTGAATGGTCATAATGGCAATGGGTGAGGATAATTGTTTTGAGTTCAGAAAGCTGGATATATTTTTTAAGTTCAGATATCATTGAATTCCCGTCCATGCCAACGTCTATCAATATCGTTCCGTCAACCAGATATGCATTACCGTCATAGGGAGAATTGTTAAGTTTTATGATCTTCATGCAAACCTATATATTGTAAATTAATTTAAAACTTTGCAAGATAAAATTATGGGACGAAAACATCGGATAATTCAGAAGATATGAAAAAACCAGAAAAGACATATATAGTTAAATAGCATTAAAATGGCAAGCCATTCATTCGAAGGAGGCTTTAAAATATGGTTACTGATCTAAAAGAGTTTGCAAAAACAGCGAAACCATCTGTTGCCGTTGTTGGCTTAGGTGGTGCTGGTTGTAATATTACAACATGGATCGCAGAAAAAGGTATCACAGGCGGCAGAATTATTGCTGCAAATACGGATGTAAATCACCTTTATGTACAAAAAGCTGATAAAGTAATTCTGCTCGGAGAAAAACTGTGCAAAGGGCACGGATGCGGCGGATACCCTGAAATGGGCGCACAGGCAACAAGAGAAAATACTGCTGAGTTAAGAGCTGAACTTGAAGGGTCGAATCTTGTATTCCTTTTAGCAGGATTAGGCGGCGGAACAGGAACAGGCGCAATCCCTGTTGTAGCAGAGATCACACGCTCGCTTAATGCTCTTACCATTGGCTGTGTAACAATTCCATTCACAATCGAAATGTCAAGAAGGGAAAAAGCAAGAGAAGCAATAAAACTTCTAGCAGAATCCTGTGACTCCGTAGTTATCATAGACAACTCAAAATTAAGAGAAGTCGCGGGCAACCTTCCATTAAAGGAAGCGCTCAATGTCGCAAATGCCCTGGTCGGCGCATTCGTGAAGAATCTCACAGATACGATCACACAGCCAAGCCTTGTGAATCTTGACTATGCAGATCTTCGCGCCGTCATGGAACGCGGCGGTATCTCCTCAATAGGTATCGGAGAAGGAGACGGCGCTGAAAGGGTCATAAAAGCGGTTTCACAGGCTATCAGTACTCCACTTCTTGATGTAAGCAATATGTCAGATTGTTATGGTGTGCTTATTCATATTGTGGGTGGCGAAGACCTGACACTCGAAGAAGTTGCAGTCACAGGTGAATTGATAATGGATAAAGTTCCAAATACCAAGAGGATCATCTGGGGCGCAAAAGTTGATAATAATCTCACTGGCAAAGTCCGTGTGATGGCAGTAATGACCGGTGTTGAAAGTCCGTTCATAAGCGGCGCTGTCAAGGAAAAGGTCAAAGAGGTTGTACCAGAACCACCAAAACCTGAACCTGAGCCACCAAAGCCTGAGCCACCAAAACCAAAGCCTGCTCCAAAGATCGAGGCTCCAAGACCAGTGCCAAAGGTGGAAGAAGAAAAGGGCGGAAATAATTATATCTGGTATGCATTAATACTTGTTATAATACTGGTTTTGCTCTGGTATTTGACAAGATAAATTCCGGCGTAACCGGAATTTCTTTTTTTTTTTTTTATAAATTTATATAAATGAATTTTTTGTTTGTAGATAAAAAAAACGGACTCGCCGCGATTTGAACGCGGGTCTGCGGGTTCGAAGCCCATCAGGATATCCAAGCTACCCCACGAGTCCATGGGATTGACGACGGATTTTATAGTTTAAGCGGGATTAAATAATATAAAGTATATATTATTTTAATTTATTAACATTCCTGCTTTTAACTATTTGCGGTCAAACGGGCATTATACTATAAATAGGTTATATACTCAGTTTAAAGTATCCAGAGCACAAGGCTTATAAGTTACTATGGGCAATTAAATATTAGGTCGGGGTATTCTATTCTATAGACATACACGAGAAAATTTTATCAAACAATAGATCATAAGGATTATATGACATTGATTAACCAGCAAAGTGGAGCAAATTTTACCAAAATAAAGATATGATGAGAGACGTAGCAATCATTGGATGCAGTATGACGAAATTCGGGCGCCTTGATGGAAAAGACCTGATGGACATTCTCGTGGAGGCCTCGCTCAAAGCGATCGACGATGCCGGAGCGAGCGAACGTGACTTTGATTCAGTCTATGTAGGGAACATGCTTGCGGGAGAGCTTACCCATCAGTCTGCAATTGCAAGTGCCCTGGTGGATCGGATCAACCTGATTCCTGCATCCTCTGAGCGAATTGAGAATGGGCCGGCATCAGGTGGATCGGCAGTTAAGAATGGCTTTTTAGCGGTGGCTTCCGGAGCAAGCGATCTGGTGCTCGTAGCTGGTGGGGAGAAAATGACCGGAGTTGATACAAGCACGATATCCGACCTTATGTCTACACTGAACCATCCTGCCGCAGAATATGTGCACGGCGCTACAATGCCTGCGATGGCAGCACTATTTACCCGCCTTTACATGGAGCGCTACAGCCTCAAAGAACGCCACCTGTCAATGGTAGCTGTTAAAAACCATGCAAATGGTATGAAAAACCCATACGCTCAGCTCCACAAGTTATGTACTGTAGAGGATGCCTTAACCTCGGCGATGGTTTCTGATCCTTTGCGGCTTTATCACTGCTGCCCGATCAGTGACGGAGCGGCAGCGATAGTTTTGTGTCCTGCGGAAAAAGCAAAGGAGTTCACTACGAAACCTGTAAAAATCCTTGGGTTTGGGCATGCAACAGACACCCATACTCTCCAGGAGCGAGAAGATCCGACAATCTTAAAATCAGTTAAGATCGCTGCCGAGCGTGCGTTCAAGATGGCAAAGCTTAAGCCCGGGGATATAGATGTCGCTGAACTGCACGATGCTTTTGCAATCCTGGAAATAGCCCAGAGTGAAGATATCGGGTTTTTCAAAAAGGGCGAGGGGCAATTAGCGTTGGAGAAAGGTGTCACAGCTATCGATGGAGATCTTCCCATAAATCCTTCAGGTGGATTAAAGTCGAAGGGTCATCCTGTTGGAGCGACTGGAGTTGCGCAGATTGTGGAGTTGGTCTGGCAGCTGCGCGGTGAAGCCGGCGAGAGACAGGTGAAGGATCCACAGAGAGCACTGGCCTGCAATTTTGGTGGTTTTGGCAACAATACTGTTGTTCACATTCTGGAGCGAGGCGACTGAAATGCAGGAAAAAATGATAGGATGGAGGTGCAAGCACTGCAGCAAAGTCATGTACCCAAAACACGAGCGTTGTTTGAATTGTAAGAACACAGAATTTGATGAAATCAGCCTTGGAGATGAGTGCTATTTGATCACCTTTACGAAGTTATATGCCTTGCCCAGAGGGATCGAAATTTCCCCCTTGAAACTGGGCATAGTGGAATTCAATAACAAAGTCAGGGCAATGGGGCAAATAATGGCCGATGACCCAAAACCGGGTATGAAACTGCATCCTGTTTGGGGGAAGCTGCGCTCAGTAGAAAATAAAGAAGTATACGGATTCAAATTCGAGCCGATAGTATAGGATTGATATGGATTTTGCAGAAGAAAAGCTAAAAAAAATAGGAATAAGAACGAAGGAATGGGAGAGCACAACTCTTAAGAAAGTGATAGAAAAAGTGCCTGAGTGTAAACCGACGTTTACGACCATTTCAGGAATTCCTATAAAAAGGGTTTATACACCAACTGATATCGCGAAAATGGACTACGCAGAAGATCTGGGTTTCCCTGGAGAGTTCCCGTACATCAGGAATATATATCCAACAGGTTACCGCGGAAGAATATGGACAATGCGACAGTATGCAGGTTTTGGTTCCGCGCGGGAAACCAATGCAAGGTACAGATTCTTGCTCTCGCAGGGCCAGACTGGTCTTAGTGTTGCATTCGATTTACCCACTCAACTGGGTTACGACTCAGACGATATTCATGCGCTTGGTGAGGTTGGGAAAGTGGGTGTATCAATAAACTCACTTGTTGACATGGAAATCCTTTTCGATCATATACCTCTCGACAAAGTCAGCACATCTATGACCATAAATGCGCCCGCTGCGGTTTTATTGGCAATGTATATACTCATAGGGGAAAAGCAGAACGTATCTGCGGATAAACTCACAGGAACTCTCCAAAATGATTTATTCAAAGAATATATAGCCAGGGGGAATTTCATATTCCCGCCCAAACCTTCGATACGTATTACTGCGGACATACTGGAGTACTGCCAGGAGTTCATGCCGAAATGGAATTCGATAAGCATAAGCGGATATCACATGAGAGAAGCAGGAGCTAATGCATCACAGGAACTCGCGTTCACACTTGCAAGCGGAATGGGTTATGTCGAGTCAGCGCTACAGAGGAAACTAAACATTGATGATTTCGCTCCCCGCCTTTCATTCTTTTTTAATTCACACAATGACTTCTTCGAAGAAATTTCAAAGTTTCGCGCAGCACGCAGAATATGGGCGCGGATAATGAAAGAAAAATATGGGGCAAAAAATCCAGCTTCATGGATGCTGCGTTTTCATACGCAGACTGCAGGTTCCTCCCTGACTGCTGCGCAGCCAGAGAACAACATCGTACGCACAACAATTCAAGCCCTGGCAGCAGTCCTTGGAGGAACTCAATCGCTTCATACAAATTCGATGGATGAAGCATATGCGCTGCCTACTGAGAAAGCTGTCTGTATTTCACTTCGCACGCAGCAGGTAATAGCTTACGAGAGTGGAGTGATTAATACTATTGACCCTCTTGCGGGTTCATACTTCATTGAGACACTAACCAACGAACTTGAAGAGAGAGCCATGAAATATATTGGGACTATTGAGTCTTTTGGCAGCGGAGAATGGAAAATGCTCTCTGGTATGATAAAAGGCATAGAGACCGGCTTTTTCCAGAGAGAGATTGCGGATGCCTCATACATGAACCAGAAAGAAGTGGAAAGGAAGGAGAGAGTCGTTGTGGGTGTGAATCAATTTACCCAGGACGAGAAAAAGCCTATAGAGACGCTAAAGATTGATGAGGCGGTGCAAAAACAGCAGATTGCGAACCTGAAGAAATTGCGCCTGAAAAGGGACAAGAAGAAGGTTGAAGAGACGCTAAATGAGCTTAAAAAAGTTGCACAAGGGGAAGGAAATCTGATGTATCCGATAATGGAGTGCGTTAAATGTTATGCCACAGTTGGAGAGATATGCAATGTTCTTCGTTCAATATATGGTGAATATAGGGAGAAACCAATATTTTGAGATGAATAAAATGGAGGAGAAAAAAATTAGAATTTTAATGGCGAAACCAGGTCTGGATGGCCATGACAGGGGAATAAAAATAGTATCAAGAGCGCTCAGGGATGCTGGAATGGAGGTTATATATACTGGTCTTCACCAGACGCCCCAGCAGATAGTTGAAGCCGCGGTAAAGGAAGATGTTGATGCTCTTGGTCTATCTATCCTCTCAGGTGCGCACACCACCCTTTTCCCGATGATAATGGAATTATTGAAAGAGAAAAGGGTTGATATAATTGTTTTCGCGGGTGGTATAATACCAGATGAGGATGTACCTGATTTGAAGAATATTAAAATAGCAGAAATTTTTGGTCCTGGTACGAATACAGAGGACATAGTGAAATTTATAAAAGAAAATGTAGGGAAGACCTGTTGAGATTATAGCAGTGGGTGTTTCATCTCCTTTCAACAGTAATTAATAAAAGATGGATTTTTATGGCATCTAATGAAAAATTCATTATCAAAACCATGCTCAGGGAAGATATTAATTCAGCTTTGGACTGGGCTGTAAAGGAGGGTTGGAATCCAGGTCTACATGATAACGATTGTTTTTATTATACTGACCCCCAGGGGTTTTTTATTGGCGAAATAGACCGCGAACCTATTGGGTGTATTGCGGCAGTTGCCTATAATGATTCTTTTGGATTTATCGGCCTTTACATCGTTAAACCGGAGTTTCGTGGGAAAGGGTATGGAATTCAGTTATGGAAATCCGGCATGAAACACCTGGGTAACCGTACTATTGGACTTGATGGAGTCATTGATCAACAAGGGAATTACAAAAAGTCCGGTTTTCAGCTTGCTTACCGTAATATTCGTTATAAGGGTATTGCTGAAGGTTCTATATCACCATCTATCGTTGACTTATCAGAGATTCCTTTTGAGGAATTAGTAGCATATGACTCAGAATTGTTTTCTATCCCAAGACCTCAATTTCTAAAGAGGTGGATCAATCAGCCAGAAGGAAATGCTCTTGGTTTTCGCAAAAGAGGCAAACTTGCAGGCTATGGTGTGATTAGAGCATGCAAGGAAGGTTTTAAGATTGGCCCATTATTTGCAGATGAGGAACAAATCGCAGAGGACTTGTTCAATTCACTTGCCGGCAAAATTACAGGAGCAACAATTTTTCTGGACACTCCAGAGACTAATCCTGCTGCGATTGCTTTAGCTAAAAGGCATGATTTGACGAAGGTTTTTGAAACTGTGCGAATGTATAACAAAAAGCCTTTTCCATTATTGCCACTTCATCGAATATTTGGGGTTACAACCTTTGAACTTGGCTAATCCAGCTAAAGCAAAGTCTTATTTACCCTAACAATAAATATTAATTGAGGAGTTTTATGTTTTATATAGTATGGGGCTGTTAGGATGAATGATGGGACTAATCAGGAACAAAAGCCATTGTATAGTTATATTGTAATTTTAATAATAATTACTATACTAAACGTACTTTTGTCACGTTTTGCCCTAGTTACCTGGCAGATTGCCCCCGGAGTTTCCGGATTATATTTTGCAGTTGCTTTTATGATCGCATTCACGCTATGGTTTGGGATTTGGGGTGCAATTGCAGCATATATCGGATGTTTCATTGGTGCCGGCACAGGTCTGCCACCCGGTGTCAATGCCTTTTGGTCGTTGGCGGATTTATGGCAGGTTATGATACCATTGATAGCTTTCAGGGCATTGGGTGCTGATGAGGGTCTTAAAACAAGACGGGACTTTTTAATATTCATTATTTTTGGTTTGTTTTTAAATAACCTGGCAGGGGCTGTTTGGGGTGTAAGTACGCTTGCCCTTAGCGGGATTATTTCATGGAATAATGCGCCGGATATAATCGTCGGCTGGTTTATCCCCAATATAATCGTAACAATTGTCATTACTCCATTGCTGCTGCGATACATTACGCCTTACATTAAAAAATCGGGAGTATATGTTAAAAATTATTGGATTTAAAGAAAAGGAGTTGATTGGAAATGGCGTTTATATGGGATCCGATAAATGTATTGGGTTTGACGTTTAATATCATAATACTTGTGTTAGGCTATTGGGGTTATAAGAAAAGCAAGGATAAGGCGCCGTTGTATATTAGTATAGCCTTCATGTTATTTGGTTTCTCATATATTGTAACACTTATCGGCCTTAAAAGAACATTTGAGAGTGTTTTCCTAATTAGAACGCTTGCCTATCTGATACTTACATTTGCCGTGTACAAATTAGCATTTAAACGATAAAATAACCTGTTTAATAAAATAGGAGGAAACGATGGTGAAAGCTAATAAAGAAATTGAAGCGGACGTAATGACCGCTCTGAATAAGTTTAACAAAACCTATGAACAACGGGATATGGAGGGAGTATTGTCGTATCTCATACCCGATCTGGATGTGATTGTTATTGGCACCGGTCCTGATGAGGAACGAATTGGTATTGATGAGATCAGGCTTCAGCTCGAACGTGATTGGTCTCAGACAGATGTAACATCCATAGAGATCATGCGGCACATGATTTCGGCAGCGGGAAAAGTGGCATGGATAACTGCAGACATCGTTTTTCATGCAAGGTCTGGCGGGCAAGATATAGATCTCCCTTCAAGGCTCACTGCTGTGCTCGAACTGCGTGGAAAAAGATGGCTCATAGCACAATGGCATGTATCAATTCCGGCGGCTGGCCAGAAGGAAGGCTACTCCTTCCCTGTTTAGTGTTAATCATGAAAAAAGAAAGAACCGCAAGAGTGTTGCTATGTGCTCTATTTTTTATTTTTCTGTTGAGTGGTTGTATACAACCAAAGGAAACAAATGAAGTGATAATAGGGGCTCTTTTGCCTCTGAGTGGCAACTTATCTTATAGCGGGCAGGCCGCACAGGTAGGACTTGATGTGGCAGTTGAGGAAGTAAAAACATATCTTGCAGATAAAGGTGTGAAAGTTCGTCTCATAGTTGAGGACGATGAAAACAATCCTATGGTTGCCGAGGCCAAAATTAAAAAATTAAAGGAGATAGGCGCTAGATTCGTGATAGGTCCGGATTCAAGCGCCATCGTTGAAGCTGTCAAGCCTTATGCCGATGAGAATGGCATTATATTGATAAGTCATGGAAGTACTGCGCCTTCTCTGTCCATACCTTCTGACAATGTGTTCAGAATATTACCCGACGATACCCATCAGGCCGAAGCTGTGGCTAATATGATGGTGGATGACGGTGTAAAAGCGATCGTTCCTATCTGGCGCGGCGACGTATGGGGGGATGGTCTCTACGAAGCGACTAAAATCAGATTTGAAGGTCTGGGGGGTATTGTACTCGATGGGGTCAGATACGATCCGCAGACTGATTTCTCAAATGAATTGGAACTTTTAAGTTCAAAGGTAGAGCGTGCAGTAAGTGAGTATGGAAGAGACAGGGTTGCAGTTTATATTCTTGGTTTTGGAGAAGCGGGGACATTTTTCGAGTTAGCGGGGAACAATTCGGTTTCTAATGTTAAATGGTATGGAAGCGACGGCATAGCTTTTGATAACAATTTGATTAACAAACCACAAATTGCCCGTTTTGCAGTGAGAACAAGGTTTTCAAATCCCTCTTTTTCTATAGAGATCAAAGATAAAAACAGACAACTTGAAGAAAAAGCTAAGGCTAGAGTCGGGATGGCATATCTGTATGCATTTACAGCTTACGATGCTCTGTGGTTGTCAACGTTGACATATATTGCGTCAAATAAAAGTTCAGACGTCAATGTATTGAAGAAAACACTGGTCAAGACAGCTTCGTCTTATGACGGAGCCACGGGATTAATTACATTCAACGAGGCGGGCGACCGGCAATATGCAAGTTACGATTTCTGGGTGATCAATGAAACTAACGGAACTTTCGCCTGGGAAAGGGTCGCTATATATCAAACTAATGTTTCGCCCGTTCTTAAGGAACTGGATATGAATATTACCAAAGTCCTTGATAAAATGGATGAGAATCTTTCCCGTTCGGCCAACGAGCTTTCTAAGACAGATTTGAAGGGCGCTGATGCAAGAAAGATCCTCCGCGATCTTTGCATTTCAAATCCCGATGTTGTTGACTGTGCGACCGTTGACCTAAATGGAATTATGCTTGCAATTGAGCCTGGACAATTCAGAAAATTTGAAGGTTCAAACATCAGCAAACAGGAACAGATTATACGCCTTCGTGAGACAGGAAAGCCGGTTCTTAGCAAGGTATTCAAATCGATCGAGGGTTTTGATGCAGTTGACCTTGAGTATCCGGTTTTATCACCAGGCGGGAATTTAACAGGCTCTGTCAGTTTGCTTCTCAGACCTGAATCTTTGTTTTCCGGCCTCATCTCATCGTTGCAACTTCAAAGCGACGTGTGGTTAATGCAGGAAGACGGGCGGATTCTCTATGACCCTGATACGGAAGAGGTAGGCAGGATGCTCTTTGATGACCCGCTCTATAAGCCCTACCCGCAGCTCCTCGCCCTTGGCAGAAGAATCGCGGATGAAAGAACCGGTTCAGGCAGTTATGAATTCCCGGCAATGGGCATGGAAGCGCCTGTTAGAAAAGAGGCTAACTGGAGCACTGTGGGTCTCCATGGTACCCAATGGCGTCTGGTAGTGACAAATGTAAAAAAATAAAATTGATGGCAGGAAAAAATATAGATTTAGCGTATAAATAGTTCAACTGAAAAGGTATTCGCGGGTGCTACATCCTTTTCCCAGATGCGGCGATAAACGATTTTAAGAGTTGTTTGCCCTGTGTTAATAACTTTAAATTCAAAGGTATGCATTACAGGAACACCTACCATATTTCTTTTCACGATGGGGGGTTCGGATTCTGCTTCTGTGATTTTTTGAAGGATATTATTGTTAAGTCCTACTATTTCCCAGGAGTAACCGGTACTTGGATTTGTTTCAAGAGTTACATTAAAAGTTTGCCCATTAGTAAGTTCTATTTGTCGTCCATTGTAATCCATACTTAAATTAATTTTATTGCTCGCACTTAGATTAATTTTATCGGCTGTAGGTGTAGGGGTAATAGATGGTGTTGGAGTTAGTATTGGAGTTGATGTAGGCGTTGGAGTAATTGTTGGGATTGACTCTGAAATTTCTTTTTTTTCTTTATCTATACAGCCAACTGATAGAAACAAAACCAGCAACATCAAAACAATAGTATAATGAGATTTTTTAGTCATATTTCATTTGATGCCATTTCTCTTATTATACTCTCCGAAATTAATATTTTCGTCTAATTTCAGAAAACTATTTGAACACGCAATATCTATAATAATATAAATTTATAATAAATTAAAAGGGAAACAAGTGAAATAATGGTTAAGTACAGAAACATATTGTTGGTATATTTGTTTTCAATAATAACTTTTGGAATTTATGCTCTTTATTGGATGGTTTCAACCAAAGATGAGATAAATAGTCTGGGAGCTAAAATACCTACGGCCTGGTTAATAATAATTCCGATAGCGAATTTATATTGGATATATAAATACTGTGAAGGTTTTGCTCAAAATGTAAAGAAGGATAATAACACTCTGCTCTGGTTTATTGTTTCTATCCTGGTTGGGATAATCATGCCTGCTATAGTCCAATCAGAGCTAAATAAAATCGCTTAGGTATCAATACTATTTTATTGCGTTGGGGTTATAAGGGGTGAAGAATATCTCTGCCTTTGAGGCAGAGGTTTAATCGACCCCTTGCATTGGCAAATCATTCCTTAGTCCCTGGCTGCCAAAAGGACCTTTATCCTCTCCGTCTCATCATGTATGCAGCGGCTATAGTGCCAAGCGCTCCAAGTGTTATTTCAAATCCCGGGGTTTTTTGGGTTGTGGCTGCTGTTGGTGTTGCTGCCGCAGTTGCCACGGTCGTAGGTGCCGGGGTTACCGGCGCTGCTACCACGATATCAACCAGGTGAGTTGAAAAACTCTTGATATACATCATCGCCTGCATTCTATTATTTCCGGTCTTATTAAGCCAGTAGGAGGATTCGGAAGCATTATACAACTCGCTCTCCTTCTCGACTTCGTTTATCGATTTATTATCAAGATACAGGTTTATCTTCTGTCCTTCTTTCCACGAAAGTGAGCTGTTGTCAATGTTCATCAGGATAAATTTTCCAGAATGGTTTGAAGAATTTATCTCCATTCTCACATGGTCGGTTTCTATTGATCCTATTGTGACATTAACATCATCGGAATAGTTGACAATGGAATAATTGTCGGATTTTCCAACTGAAACCTCTGCTCCAGCCCTGTTATTCATCATTTCTCTCATGAACTGCTTTTCCATATCATCCTGAGGCATATTGGAAGGAGAAGACCTGAAGATCGTGTCCCCTTTTGTGGTATCAATACTGACCCTGTTTCCTGAGACATTTATTGAGGCCTCTTTATCTGAAACGATATAAGCTGTCTCGTTTCTTGAAGTGATCTTAACAATATTTTCCTCTTTTGTGGCGTTGACCCCTGATGCAAGATTAAAGGTCAAATTTGCTTCTTTATCTGCATTGATTTTCATCACGGCAGCCGGATTATCATGTATATGGATAACGATAGCCCCATCTTTACTGACAACTTTTGTCTCTGCCCCCTTTGTTATTGAGTCCTTAAAATCAAAACCCGAAATTTTAACTGAATCAAATAAACTGGTACCCTTGATGCCGAAATTCATCACATCTCCTGAGGTTTTATCCACCGAGAAGGTAACGTAGTTGCCATAGTTATTGTCTTCACGCTGCATGAAACCCATTCCCGTCATGCCACTATCTTCTCGCATTTTGCTTCCGCTATCATACATTTCTCTTGCCTTTTCATTCTTCGAGCTGCTGTCGCTTGAGCTTGAATCTGAACTCTTTGACCCTGAATCTACACTTTTTGTTTCACTCATGCTTGAACCTGAACTGTCAGAACTACTCTGGCTCGAATCCGTACTACTTCCACCTGAATCGCCGCTATTCATCTCACCGAGTACTGGCAGCAACAGCATCGTTAGTACAAGACTGATCGCAATTAGTTTTATAATTTTATTCATATGTTCCCTTTCCTCCTGGAGAAATATCGTCTTGTATGGTAAATAACCTTTTCGGAGGTTTCATTGCCTTATCTGTTAATCCCTGTGCTGTTCGCGTGGAAACATGTTGCCCACAGCTTTCACAATCTACTAATCGCGCTCATGCGGTTTTTTATCGCGCCGCGTAAACACCGTCTGCCGAAGGGCACTGGATAGCCCGAATCCGCCTGCGACGGCATATTTACTGCGGGAGGTTTGGCGACAATACTGTTCAATTATGTGCGAGCAAAGCATCATAAGATGATTTCCATAACTCATTAAAATGCTCATTATATGCCTCAAATACTCCAGACTTATTTATATAATCTGAAGTTGGGCATGCTCTCCCCTTTTTGTTAAATAAAAATGGAGTCACCCTTATTTTTCTGTCGTCAATTATGGTCATTGCATAAAGAGGATAATTATCAAAAAAATTAATCTTAACATTTGATCTATACTCATCTTTCAGTTCTTCAATGAATTTTTTCTTATTTTTAAATGACAATTCTATTTGTTCTTTGAGGTTTTCATTATCTTCATCTTTTTCTCTTGACTCGACAAATTTTGATTTGGGATCTAACATTAGAATATGTAATTTACAGCCATTCCTTACTAATTGCTGAAGTTTGATATACTCATTACATCCGGGAGTAAAATAATAATTGACAGTTATCCCTAACATCTTAATACTTTTTTCCGAACCATTCAGAATTTCAGAGCCGCCTTGTGTTGAATAAACATTTATAAGTCCTGAATCTTTTATTGATCTAAATTCACATCGATCATCCAATAAATTTAAAAGGTTTTTATTTAAAAAATTGTAACTATTCGGTCTAGCATTTATTATTTTTTATAATATATTAGATTTTTATCTAAGATTGATATCAATTTTTCTATTTGGCTATGTTCGGAATGAATGCTTTCCCGGATAATACATCC
>Ga0172368_10004928_pt1 | contig 15203 bp, 18 predicted proteins | sample Lak11m_FD_114540 | JGI IMG/M metagenome (GOLD analysis project Ga0172368, IMG submission 114540) | Freshwater microbial communities from Kabuno Bay, South-Kivu, Congo - kab_022012_11m | ecosystem: Environmental > Aquatic > Freshwater > Lake | place: Democratic Republic of the Congo: South-Kivu...
AATTATCTGATCATCGACGGCAGCCGGCGAAAGCGGATTGCGAGAGGAAGCGGGACGACGGTTCAGGATGTCAACACCCTGCTGAAGAATTACGTGGAAATGCGAAAATTGATGAAGCGGTTTACCAAGGGGGGAATAAAATCACTGCGCAGAGGAAATTTTCGCTTTTAATATAAAAAAAAATATGATACTTACCCCCGCTCGTTTAAAAAGAATACTTTTAGGAGGTGGCAGTTAAGATATATGGCGGTAAAAATTAGATTGACAAGAAAAGGCAGCAAAGGGAAGCCGATCTACAGGTTGGTGGCTGCGGATTCGGAATCGCCGAGAGATGGGGAGTTTTTGGAAATACTGGGAAATTATGACCCGAACAAAAATCCCGCTGAGGTGGTTTTAAAAGAAGAGCGCATCAAACAGTGGATTTCCGCTGGCGCCAGACCTTCGCTGACTGTATCTCAATTGCTCAAGAAAAAAGGGATCGGTGTTTAGTTTTTTCTGATGAGGGAGGCTAAAGGCGATGAAAGAGTTGATTGCTTATATTGCTCGCGCTCTTGTGGATCATCCCGATATGGTTGATGTTACAGAGGTAATCGGGGAGCAGACTTCCGTTCTGGAATTGAGAGTCGCCAAAGAAGATCTCGGCAAGGTCATCGGCAAACAGGGTAAGACCGCCAAGGCTATGAGGACTATATTAAGTGCTGCCTCAACGAAGATACATAAACGTTCGGTTCTGGAAATTGTTGAATAGTGACAGTTAATTGAATAGTAACCATGAAGCTCATTGAAATAGGCAAGGTTGTCCGTTCTCATGGTCTGGGGGGACGGATAAAGGTCTTGTCGTATCTGCAGTCCCCTGATGTACTGGAGGCTGTTCCCGATTTATTTGTGGGGCCAAGTCCGGACGCGGCCGTTTCGTATCCCCTGGGTGGTTTTCAGAGCGGCAACGATTTCTTTATCCTGAAGCTTGTCGGGGTGGATGACCGTGATGCGGCCGACCGGCTCAAAGGGCGCCTTGTCTGGCTGTCCGCCGAACAGATGAAGCCGCTTGCGGAAGGCGAATATTATTGGCAGGATATTATCGGTCTTCGGGCCGTGACAGAGGAAGGCGGGTCTTTGGGGAGCGTTGAAGCGGTTTTCCCGACCGGGAGCAACGATGTCTATGTATGCAGGAGCGAAACGGGGGAGATACTGATTCCCGCCCTTGCCGAGGTGATAAAAAAGATCGATGTCGACAACGGGATTATGGTTGTCCGGTTACCGGAAGGGTTTTTTGAGCAATGATCCGTTTTGATATTCTGACCATCTTTCCCGAGATGTTCGAATCTCCCCTCCGGTGCAGCATCTTGAAGAAGGCAATCGACCGGGAGATTGTTGATGTTTGTCTTCACGATATAAGGGAATATGCAGAGGACAGGCATCGAATGACGGATGATTCCCCTTACGGCGGCGGGGGGGGAATGGTGATGAAGGTTGAGCCCATCGCCCGCGCCTTGGGCGCCGTCCCGCTTTTGGGGAGAGACGCGCCGGTTGTCCTGCTGACGCCGCAGGGCGAGCCGCTCTGTCAAGAGATTGCAAAAGAGCTGGCAGGGCAGGCGCAGGTTGTCATGATCTGCGGTCATTACGAAGGGGTTGACGAGAGGGTGAGAAGGCACCTCGTTAATCGGGAGATTTCGATAGGGGATTACGTGCTTACAGGGGGTGAGCTTTCAGCGCTGGTTCTGCTGGATGCCGTTTGCCGGTTTGTGCCGGGCGTTCTTGGAAACAGCGAATCTGCTGTGACCGATTCCTTTGCGGAGGGTTTGCTTGAGCATCCTCATTACACAAGGCCGCCGGAGTATCGCGGCTGGAAGGTTCCCGATGTGCTTTTGTCCGGCAACCACCGGGAGATAGAGGATTGGCGGCGCCGACAGTCCTTGATCAGAACAAGAGACAAAAGGCCGGATCTGCTTGGGAAGGCCGTTTTGAATGATAAAGACAGGATGTGCCTGACCGAATAAAGGTTGTTTAATAATGGTATGCAGCTCGAATAAACGGGGTTGAGGATATAACTAAAAAATACCGCAGATGGTAGATTGAAGGAGTTAAAGAGAAAATGAATCCTATTGAATTTATTGAAAAAGAGCAGATGAGGGGAGATATCCCTGATTTCAATACGGGGGACACGGTAAAGGTGTTTATCCGGATTGTCGAGGGGCAGAAGCAGCGTATTCAGGCTTTCGAAGGCGCCGTTATCCGCCGCCGCCGCGGGGATATCCGCGCGAGTTTCACCGTCCGGAAGGTTTCTTACGGGGTTGGCGTAGAAAAGACCTTCCCACTGCATTCACCCTCCATAGATCATGTTGAGGTGATTTCCCGAGGCAAGGTCAGACGCTCCCGGCTTTATTATCTGAGAAATTTGAGGGGCAAACGCGCCAAGATCAAGGAAGCCGAAAAATAAGCAGTTTTTTTAAAAGGCGTCTGTTGGGGGGCTTGTTATAATGGCCAGAAACCCGGATATGGCCAGTTTTGAGCGCAGCGTCGGCCGGCGGGGTTATCGAGTTATCGCCGGTATTGACGAGGCTGGTCGCGGCCCTCTGGCGGGGCCGGTTGTCGCTGCCGCGGTGATCATGCCACAGGGGTATGAGCATCCGGAGATAAACGACTCCAAAAAACTTTCCGCCAAAAGGCGCGAAAGGTTATATGAAACGATACAGGAAGACGCGGTGGCTGTCGGCGTCGGTGTTTCGGAAGTACAGGTCATAGATTCCGTAAACATACTGAGAGCAACGCTTCTGGCGATGAAAGAAGCCGTTTGCTCTCTTTTTTTAACTCCTGATTATCTGCTTATAGACGGTCTAAATGACATCGATCTGGATATGCCCCAGGAAGCCATAGTTCGAGGCGATTCGCTCAGTATCTCAATAGCGTCTGCCTCGATTGTTGCCAAGGTCTCACGGGACAGGCTGATGGAGATGTATCACCGTCAGTTCCCCGAATACAACTTTCTTCACAACAAAGGATACGGAACGAAAGAGCATCGGGAGGCAATCGTCAAATACGGGAGATGCAAGATTCACCGGCGCTCTTTTCATGTCGCCGGGGTTGACGATTTCCCTGCAAGTGGCAGTCTGCCGTTATGACTGTCTGTTTTAGGAAAGAAATCTGCCATGACTTTTGCTCGACTGAGTGTGGGTAAGAGGGGCGAAGAACTGGCAGCCGCCTATCTTGCCAAAGTCGGATACAAGATCATTGAGCGGAATTACAGGTGTGTTTTCGGGGAGCTCGATATTGTCGCCGAAGAGGGTGGCAGCATAGTTTTTATCGAGGTAAAGAGCAGGCGCTCTGTGGCCTACGGCGATCCCCAACTGGCGGTTGATTTCAGGAAGCAGAAAAAAATTTCTATGGCTGCCCTCGATTATCTCGAGAAAAAACACCAGCACAACTGCAACGCCAGGTTTGACGTCGTTGCGGTCAAACTCCTGCCTGCCGGGACAACCATAGAACTTATCAAAAATGCCTTCGAACTGGCCTTCTAAAAATGGGTCAGGGGGGACTTGCCGATCGGATATACATTGAACCCAATTTCGTAACAGCAACGATGATCGAGGATGTTTCTTCCATCGAAAATAAAGGCAGGTTTCTCCATGCTGTTGTAAATTCTCTGGAAATCAAGGTCTTTGTAGATCTCCCATTCCGTCATGACGGCAATTGCGTGACACCCGGCAGCGGCAGCGTATGGATCGGCAACGTAGTTAACAACGCCCTGATTGCCGGAAAGATCCTTACGGGCGTTTTTCAGCGCCTGGGGATCGGTGACGACAACGATGGCTCTTTCCTCGATAAGTCGGCGGGCGATGTAAATTGCGGGGCTTTCCCGGGTGTCGCCCGTGTTGGCCTTGAAGGCGAAGCCAAAGAGGGCGATTTTCTTTCCGGCGAGGGTATTGAACATTGCCCCGAGCATGCCCTGGATGAAGCGCTCCTGCTGATAGTCGTTTATCCGGATGACCATCTCCCAGTAATCGGCGACCTCATTTAATCCATAGTTTCTGCAGAGGTAGACAAGATTCAGAATGTCTTTCCTGAAACAGGAGCCGCCGAAGCCGATACTGGCATTCAGAAATCTTGAGCCTATTCGGCTGTCCATGCCGACGGCGCGGGAAACCTCTGCAACATTGGCCTCCGCCTTTTCACAAAGGGCGGAAATGGTGTTGATCGAGGATATTCTTTGGGCGAGAAAGGCGTTGGCGACAAGCTTGGAAAGTTCACTGCTCCAGATATTGGAGGTTAATATTCGCTCCCGGGGAACCCATTGGGCGAAAATGTCGGCAAGAATTCCCCTTGCCCTGAGCCCCTCCTCCGTTTCCCGGGAACCGATCAGCACGCGGTCCGGGTTCTCCAGGTCGCTTACGGCGCTTCCTTCGGCGAGAAATTCCGGGTTGGAAAGCACAGAAAAATGGATTTTCCTCTCCTTGCTGTTGAGTATTCTTTCCATCGCCAGGGCGGTTTTTACCGGCAGTGTGCTTTTTTCGATCACGATTTTTGCCGATTGCGAGAACTCTAAAATCTGCCTGGCGGTTTTCTCCCAATATTGAAGATCTGCCGCGAGACCGGCACCGAGACCAAAGGATTTGGTCGGGGTGTTGACGCTGACGAAGATGATGTCGTTTTCCCTGATGCCCTGTTCGATGTCGGTGCTGAAAAAGAGGTTTTTGCCCCGGGAAACGCGGACAAGCTCATCGAGCCCCGGTTCGTAGATTGGCAGATCATCCGAATTCCAGGCGGCAATCCGCTCGGGGTCGATATCCACTACCGTAACCCGGCAGTGTGGGCACTTGACGGCGATCATCGCCATTGTGGGACCGCCTACATAACCGGCGCCGATACAGAGAATATTTTTTTGATTCATTGCAACCTCGTTATTTTACAAGAAAACGGGTGGATACGTATCATTTTTTTATCAAACCCGAAAAGTATTTAATCGTCTTTTCCAACCCCTCGTCAAGCCTTATCTGCGGCGTCCAACCCAATTTTTCCGCGGCCAGCGTTATGTCCGGCCGACGCTGAATCGGATCGTCCTGGGGAAGGGGACGAAAAACGATCTCCGAGCGGGAATTGGTAATATCTATAATTTTCCGGGCGAGCTGCAACACGGTAAATTCCTGAGGGGTGCCGATGTTGACGGGGCCTGTAAATCCTTCAGGGGAGTTCATCATTCGGATCAGCCCTTCGACAAGGTCATCGACATAACAGAAGGAACGGGTTTGCGAACCCTCGCCGAAAACCGTTATATCCTCCCCCTGAAGTGCCTGGACGATGAAATTGCTGACGACGCGTCCGTCGTTGACCGCCATGCGTGGCCCATATGTATTGAATATTCGTACTATCTTTATGTCAAGATGATTCTGGCGATGATAATCCATCATCAGGCATTCGGCGGCCCGTTTCCCTTCATCGTAGCAGCTTCTGATTCCGACCGGATTGACCCTTCCCCAGTAACTCTCCTGCTGAGGATGCATTTCCGGATCTCCGTACACCTCCGAGGTCGAGGCTTGTAGAATTCTCGCCTTTACCCGTTTGGCAAGTCCCAGTGTGTTGATTGCTCCCATAACGTTCGTCTTGATCGTTTTGATTGGATTGTATTGATAATGGACGGGGGAAGCGGGGCAGGCGAGGTTATATACTTGATCGACTTCGAGATATATGGGATTTATAATGTCGTGGCGAATCATTTCAAAATTTTTATTTTGCAGAAAGGGGTCAATGTTCTCCTTGCGGCCGGTGAAGAAATTGTCGAGACAAAGAACCTCCTGTCCTTCGGCGAGCAGCCGTTCACAGAGATGAGACCCTATAAAGCCTGCCCCGCCGGTAATCAGTATTCTGCTCATTGTGTCTGCTCCTCATTTCGAAATTGAGTGAAATTTTTCAAAATACATGTTGATGGCCTGTGCCGATATCATATAAAAGCAACAAGTACAAGCTCCGATGGACTTTGTAATAATTACGCGCACTGCTCCTGGTGGTGCGGTGGTTGTTTTGAAGAACAAGGATAATTTATGAAAAAAAATATTCATAAACAAAATAGGCAGGTTGTGTATAAGGAAACGGTGGCGGGAAAAACTGTGGGCGGCGCTGGATTGTCTGTCCCGCCGGCGGAGGCCGGTAGTGAACATTCAGGAACGCTTTATTTGACGGCAACCCCTATCGGCAACCTGGAGGATATTACCTTCCGGGCTGTAAGGATTTTGCGGGATGTATCGCTGATTGCCGCGGAGGATACAAGGCACACCCGGATACTTCTTCAAAGGTACAACATATCGACCCCGCTGACGAGTCTGTACGATCAGGTAGAAAGAGAAAAAAGCAACTTGATAGTGGAAAGACTGCTGGGGGGAGATGATGTAGCTTATGTATCGGACGCGGGTACACCGGGCATCTCCGATCCCGGATACATTCTGGTAAGGAAGGCTGTTGCTCATGGAATTAAGGTGTCGCCGATTCCCGGGGCTTCGGCGCTTTTAGCCTCGCTCTGTGTCTCCGGTTTGCCGATGGACTGCTTTGTATTTGTGGGTTTTTTGCCGACAAAAATGCTACGGCGCCAACATTTGCTCGCAAAGCTGCGCGAGGAAGAAAAAACGGTGATATTCTACGAATCGCCTAACAGATTGATTGAAACCCTGAAGGATATAAGAGAAATCTGGGGAGACCGGAATGTTGTCGTTTCCCGGGAGTTGACCAAGATTCATGAGGAGTTTGTTCGTGGTTCGGCAACAGAGGTGATTGCGGCGTTCCAGGGAAGGGCCGTCAAGGGCGAGATAACATTGGTTGTCTCTGGCTTTTTGAGAGAAAAAAGCGAATTGACCGATGAGGAAATAAAATTGCGAGGTGAAGAGTTGTTTGAGGGGACGGGAACAGCTCTGTCGAGAAGAGATGCGGCAAGCCGAATTGCCACAGAGACGGGTGGGTCACGCCGTCGCATCTACAAGTTGTTGTCTGTTTAGCTTGTCGTTGCGGATACTATTTTCTTGAACTGGCAGGGAGGCTGTGATAACTGATCAGGGCCATTTTACCTTGGCTGATTTGTGTGGCTGTTTGGTGAAAGATAGTGATATTACCGCTTTACAGAGGGGATGGGGTGATGGAAGGTCTATCCGGTGTTAACGAAGGGGCAGTTGTTAGCCAGGGGCGCTTGCTTAAGCCAGATGACAAAATTTATGACCTTGTCGATGCAATTGGGGTGGCGGGAGCACTCGCGCTGGACGTTGACAAAAAAAAGGCAAATTCGGAGATAATTTACGATCTTGTGGATGTCATCGAAAAAAAGCCCAAGATGGCTTTTGTGGACGCGGGGCTCCATGACGAGATTATGAAGCGGGCAGTTGATATTGCCGAAAGAATTGCCCGGGAGGTGATTCCCGATATTGCCGAGCGCGTTATTCGCGAGGAGATAGAGAAGCTGAAAAGAGAGTCGTGAGTGGTTGGAATATGAATATCCCTAATCTTATTACATTGCTGCGAATCATTCTTGTGCCGGTTGTTGTCATCCTGCTGATCCAGGGTTCCTTTCGGAAAGCTCTGGCGGTATTCATAATAGCAAGTGTTTCCGACGCGGTCGATGGTTTTTTGGCGAGAGTCATGCATCAGCAGACCGTTGTCGGCGCGTATCTGGATCCGATTGCCGACAAGGCGCTTTTGGCTAGCGCATTTGTAACTCTTTCCATTTTGAATGTTATTCCCGCCTGGCTTGCGGTCATCGCAATAAGTCGTGATTTTATGATTCTGCTGGGGATTTCCGTATTGTTTATTATGTCTGTTCCCGTGGAAATCCGCCCTGCGCTGCTGAGCAAGATAACGACTGTCCTGCAGGTGAGCACTATTTTCCTGGCGCTTTTTTTTCGTTGCCTTCCGGATGGCTTCGAGCAGGGGTGGCTCGATATATTGTACTGGGGGACGGCAATTTTCACAATAGCTTCAGGATTGCATTATATGTTCAGGGGCTTCAATCTGATTAACAATGATGCAAAAAAGTGACATTTGCCTTGACAACACGCTCTTTTCTTGTTAAACGACGAACCCTTCCGAGAGGAACGTATGCTACAGGCACGTAGCTCAGGGGGAGAGCGCCATCCTGACGCGGTGGATGTCCAGGGTTCAAATCCCTGCGTGCCTACCATTTTAAAACAGCCATGCCTTCCGGGAGAGAAGGTTTTTTGTTATATGAAATAGATGTTATGGATCTGGAAGTGGGGCTGTTTTTTTTCGGGGCATCATTGCCAAGGCGCTGATGCCCTTTCTTAATAGGGAAAGGTAGATGGCGACAGACATAAAGGTTACTTTGCCGGGTGGAAAGAGTGAGGCGTATCCGGTGGGGACTGCGGTCAGGGATGTCCTGGCGGTGGTGGCCGGCGGAACGACATCCTCTTTTGTTGCGGCAAAGGTAAATGGTGTTGCCGTCGATTTGAGCCACCAACTTCAGGGTGATGCCGCAATCGAGTCTGTGGAGGTGTCGTCTCCAGAGGGTCTTGAAATTCTGCGCCACAGCATGGCCCATGTAATGGCGCAGGCCGTTCAGGAGTCTTTCCCCGATGCCCAGGTTACGATAGGGCCAGCCATAGAAGATGGATTTTATTACGATTTTGATTATGCTCCCGGTTTCACGCCGGAGGATATTGAGCAAATCGAATCCAGAATGAGGAAGATAGCGAGTGCAAATCTTCCTTTTGAGCGTCGCGAGGTGAGTCGCTCCGAGGCGGTCGATTTCTTTCGGGAGAAAGGCGAAAAATATAAGGTAGAGATAATAGATGATCTTCCGGAAGAGGTAAAAACCGTGAGCATCTATTCCCAGGGTGGATATACGGATTTGTGCAGAGGTCCGCACATTCCCTCGACAGGGATGATCAAGGCCTTCAAGCTGCTGAACATAGCCGGCGCCTACTGGCGGGGCGACGAACGCAACAAGATGCTCCAGCGCATCTATGGGACAGGATTTGATTCTCAGCAGAGACTCGATGAGCATCTGCAACTGATAGAAGAAGCAAGAAAGAGGGATCACCGCCGTTTGGGACGGGAGCTTGACCTTTTTCAGATCAATGATGAAGCCGGTCCCGGGCTTGTCATTTTTCATCCGAAGGGGACGATGCTCCGAACGATCATTGAGGACTGGGAGAAAAAAGAACACCTGAAAAGGGGATATGGTCTGGTCATGGGGCCCCAGATTCTCAAAGCTGATCTCTGGAAGCGTTCCGGCCATTTTGATCATTACCGGGAAAACATGTACTTTACCGAAGTGGACGAGCAGACCTACGGTATCAAGCCTATGAACTGCCTCTCCCACATGCTGATCTACAAGGCGAAAATCCGCTCCTATCGGGATTTGCCACTGCGATATTTTGAATTGGGGACGGTGCATCGGCACGAAAAAGCAGGGGTTTTGCACGGCTTGATGCGGGTTCGTCAGTTTACCCAGGACGATGCCCATATTCTCTGCGCTCCGGAACAGCTGAATCGCGAAATCAAGGCGATTGCCGAGTTTGTCCATTACGCGATGGGTATATTCGGGTTTGAATATGAGGTGGAACTAAGCACCCGACCGGATAATTCGATTGGTTCCGACGGCGATTGGGAGCTTGCTACGGGTGCGTTGGAAAATGCCCTTCGGGACAGCGAAATACCCTATGAGGTAAACGAAGGGGATGGCGCCTTTTACGGCCCGAAGATCGATTTCAAGATCAAGGATGCCCTGAAGAGAAAGTGGCAGTGTGCGACAATCCAATGTGACTTTACACTTCCGGAGAGGTTTGATCTCAGTTACATAGGAGAGGACGGAGAAAAACACCGGCCCGTCATGCTGCACAGGGTTATCCTGGGCGCAATTGAAAGGTTCATGGGGGTTTTGATCGAACACTATGCGGGGGCGTTTCCACTTTGGCTTTCTCCCCTGCAGGCGGTGATTGCGACTGTTACAGACAAGCATATCCCCTGGGGTGAAGAGGTCAGAAAACTTCTTTCCGAGGGGGGCGTCCGGGTGGAGGGAGATTTCCGCAATGAGAAGTTGGGCTACAAGATAAGGGAAGCCCAGATGCAGAAGGCCCCGTTCATGCTGGTAATAGGCGACAGGGAGATGGATGCGGGAAAGGTTTCTCCGCGGCAGAGGGACGGGAAGAGCCTCGAGGCAATGACGCCCGAGGCGTTTATTGCCCTTGTGCGGGAGCAATGTTCACAGTTTAAATAGAAAGCGGAGCTGATGATTTTCCGAAATAGGCTTCCGGAGGTGAACCATAGCAAAAGATTTGAGCATAAACAGGGAGATCAGGGCGGCTTCGGTCAGGGTTATTGACGGTGAGGGAAAGCAGTTGGGGGTGCTCTCACTGAGCGAGGCTTTGGCGGAGGCGACAAAATCGGGACTGGATTTGGTGGAGGTTTCTCCCACGGCCGATCCGCCGGTGTGCCGGATTATGGATTATGGCAAGTTCCGGTATCAGCAGAGCAAAAAGGTACAGATTGCCAAAAAGAGCCAGACGGTTATTCAGGTGAAAGAGATTCGCCTGCGGCCTAAAACCGAAGAGCATGACCGCGACGTAAAAATAAAGCATATAAAGAGGTTTCTGGAAGAGCACGACAAGGTGAAGGTGACTGTGATGTTTCGGGGACGCGAGATAGCCTATACCGAAATTGGCCGGGGATTGATGGAGGCAATAAAAGAGGCCCTTGCCGATGACTGCGTTATCGATCAGCAGCCAAAACTGGAGGGAAGAAACATGGTTATGATTCTTTCTCCCAAGAAATGAATGGATTTTTAAAAGGTATAATAACAAAAGCGATGGGCCGTCCTTTTTTTTGCCCGTCGACCAATAAAAAGCAGGGGTGAGGGAATGCCAAAAATCAAGACACATCGGGGAGCGGCAAAACGGTTTTCTTTGACTGGTACCGGTAAAATCCGCAGAAACAAGGCCTTTGCCAGTCATATCCTGACGACAAAGACAACTAAAAGGAAGAGAAATTTGCGACAATCGGCTGTTCTTGACCATACAAATGAAAAGGCGATCAAGAAGCTGATTCCCTACAAGTAGCATTAAATTTTGTAATCAAAGGAGCCGGGAGGGCAGGGCTGGCTTTTGCCTCTGGCTGTGGGGGAGATAAGGAGAGAAGAGATGTCGAGGGTAAAGAGAAGTTTAACGGCCAAAAAGAAGAGAAGGAGCATCCTGAAGGCGGCGAAGGGTTTTTTACTTTCCCGAGGTAAGTTGCTGAGAACTGCCACGGAGGCGGTAAACAAAGCCATGGCTTATGCCTACCGCGACCGAAGAGTCAGAAAGAGAGAATTCCGAAGCCTTTGGATTGCAAGGATCAATGCGGCGGCCAGGACGAACGAGATATCTTACAGCCGTCTTATCGACGGAATGCACAAGGCGAGCATCGAGATTGACCGGAAGATGCTTTCCGATCTTGCGATTCATGATCCGCGTGGGTTTCAGCAGATAGTCGCCATTGCCAAAGGTGAGCTTCAGGCATGACGGAAGAGCTGCGAACTCTCCGAAAGCAGGCGGAAACTGAGCTGCAGAAGGCGGGAACTGAATCCGAGTTTCAAGAAATAAGGACCCGGTATCTTGGCCGCAAGGGTTTGCTTACCGGGTTGCTTCGCAATATTGCCAATGTATTGCCGCAAGACAGGGCTTTGTTTGGCAAAGAGTGCAACGAGGTCAAGGATTTAATTTCTGCAAGGATCGACAAGCGGCTTGCAGAAATAGCTGTTTCCGGAAAAGAAGCAGCCCTGCGCTCAGCAAGGATCGATGTGACTCTGCCGGGTCGTGCTATGCGGTATGGCAGCCTTCATCCGGTTACGCAGGTGCGGGAGGAAATATGCGGGATTTTTGCCCGGCTGGGTTTTTCCATCGTGGAGGGGCCGGAGGTAGAACTCGATTATTACAACTTTGAGGCACTTAACATTCCCAAGGACCACCCGGCCCGCGACATGCAGGACACATTTTATGTTGACGAAAACATCGTTTTGCGGACCCATACCTCTCCTGTTCAGGTTCGTACGATGGAAAAAAGCGCCCCTCCAATCAGAGTGCTTTCGCCGGGGAGGGTCTATCGGCGCGATTCCGATGTCTCCCATACCCCGATGTTCCATCAGATAGAGGGACTGCTGGTCGACGAAGGGGTCACCTTTGGAGATCTCAAGGGGGTTTTGACGGTTTTTTTGAAGCAGATGTTTGGAGAGGAAACTGCCCTCCGGTTTCGCCCCAGTTTTTTCCCTTTTACCGAGCCCAGCGCCGAGGTTGACATTCGTTGCGTCATCTGTGGAGGGCGGGGATGCCGTGTCTGCAAGCAGAGCGGTTGGCTGGAAATCCTCGGTTCCGGTATGGTTGACCCGGAAGTTTTCAAAAATGTCGGATACGATTCCGAGAAATTCACCGGTTTTGCCTTTGGCCTTGGTCTCGAGCGGATTGCGATGCTGAAATTCGGCATCTCTGATATCCGTCTTTTTTTTGAAAATGACTTGAGATTTCTCACCCAGTTTTGAGCCTCCTTTTTCAGGTGGCAACATTGAAGTCCGACAACTGGAATCCGGTATCCGATCTTCTGGGTCATTGATTCTGTCCGCGCGGACATTGTTTGGAGATTTATGCCGAACAACAGGATGTGTGACTGGATAGTCAGGGGTTTTTGTCATGTTAGTAAGCATCAAATGGCTTAGCGATTATCTGGATGTGGATCTTTCTCCGGAGGAGGTGGCCGATAGGCTCACCATGGCCGGTTTGGAAGTGGACGCCATCAGTATCAGAGAGCCCGCCTTCAGGGGTGTGAAGGTGGCTAAGATCTTGCGCCGGGAACCTCATCCTCATGCAGATAAATTGTCCCTGTGCGAGGTTTCCACCGGGGCGGTTAATTACCCGGTTGTCTGCGGGGCGAAGAACATAAAGGTCGGGGATATTGTTCCTTTGGCAACGACCGGGGCGGTTCTTCCCGGGGGAAGGGTGATCAGCCGGACAAATATCCGCGGCGAGGTTTCCGAAGGGATGCTATGTTCCGAGGAGGAATTGCACATTGGCCCGGACGCTTCGGGAATCATGCTGCTTCCGGATGATCTTCCCTGTGGCGTTGAGCTGGGGGAAGCCCTGGACCTTAATGACGCGGTGCTTGACATCGGCGTTACGCCTAATAGACCAGACTGTCTCTCGATCATAGGCGTTGCCCGCGAAGTGGCGGCAATCATCGGCAAAAAAGTCACCTATCCAGATTATAATCTTATCGAAAACAGTGACGATATTGGGGGTATAACCTCTGTTTCGATAGAGGACTGCGATCTTTGCCCCCGTTATACGGCGCGTGTTATCAGGGATGTCTGCATAGGGCCCTCTCCCTTCTGGTTGAGAAAAAGATTGGAATCCGTGGGCCTGCGTTCGATCAACAATATTGTAGATATAACAAATTTTGTCATGATGGAGACTGGACAGCCTCTTCACGCCTTTGATTTTGCCCTTCTGACCGGAGGAAAAATAATAGTTAGACGGGCCCGTGCAGGGGAGAGTTTTGTTTCCCTCGATGGCAAGGAACGTCTTCTGCCGGCAGAGGCTTTGCTTATTTGCGACGAAGAAAAGCCGGTTGCCATTGCTGGGGTGATGGGCGGGCTGAATTCGGAGGTCACGGAGAATACGAAGACGATTCTTTTGGAGAGCGCCTATTTCAATCCTTCCTCCATCCGCCGTACCGCCCGTTCGATGGCAATGAGCACCGATGCAGCCTTTCGCTTTGAGCGGGGGATCGATCCGGAGGGCTCCGTACGCGCCCTTGACAGAGCTGCGCGGCTTATTGCCGAACTGTCGGGCGGAACTGTCTGTCGAGGGATAATCGATCAGCATCCCGGAAATGTGGCTGTTGCCCGGGATATAGTTCTTCGCTTGAAAAAAGTGAACAAGATCATAGGCGCCGCCGTATCGAGGGATGAAGTTAAGGCCGTCCTTGAGGGTTTGGAGATGACAGTTGGGGAGGCAGGTGAAGATGTTTTCCTTGTTACCCCCCCGTCCTGTCGCGTTGATATCACGCGGGAAATAGATTTGATAGAGGAAATCGCCCGCCTGTTTGGCTATGATCGAATTCCCGCCACCTTGCCGCTCGTTTCGGTAATTTCTGAGGAGTCGGGAAGCAAAAAAAGACGAGCGGAGGCCGTGGTTCGCCAGATCATGAACGGGGCCGGTTATACGGAAGTGATAAACTACAGTTTCATCAATCCCACTTCAGCAGACGATCTTTTTCTGGCAAGGACGGATGAGCGGAGACGCCAAGTGCTTATTAGAAATCCGCTTACCGAAGAACAGTCCGCGATGCGTACCACCATGATTTACAGCCTGCTTAAAAATGTATCTAAAAATAATGATTTTGGCCGCTCGGACCTGAAGATTTTTGAAATCGGCAGGACTTACATCGGCGATAAGGAAGGACGGCAGCCCGCTGAGTTTGACAAGGCGGCCTTTCTGGTGACTGGGCAGAGATACGAACAGCGATGGCATTTTTCTGATTTGAAGGCGGATTTTTATGATTTAAAAGGGTGTTTGGAGAACGTGCTGGAGGTTCTGAAGGTTGCGAGCCCTTCTTATCGGGCTGCTTGCGATGAGCCGTTCCTTCATCCCGGAAAGGCCTGCGGGATTTTCAGCGGTGAGGTGATGATCGGATTTCTGGGCGAGATCCATCCGGATGTGCTTTCTGTTTTTGGTATTGCCGGCCCGATTGTGGTGTGTGAACTTGACCTGAATGTGATGATCGCCAATGCCGGCGCCAAAAGGGTTTTTTCAGACATGCCCAGGTTCCCTGCCAGTTCGCGCGATGTAGCCTTTCTGACGCGTCGCGAGACAGAGGCAGGAGAGTTGATTAAGGCAGCGCAGGGAACGAACGAAGAATTGCTTGAAAAAGTTGAGATATTTGATGTATACGAGGGTAAAAATGTTTCAGAGGGAACCAGGAGTTTGGGATTAAGATTTTCGTACCGAAGCGCGGATAGAACCTTGACGGATGACGAGGTGAACGATGTCCATTCAAGGGTTGTGGGAAGTGTCATTAGTGCATCAGGGGCGTTGATAAGATAGGCAGGAGCAATCAATTCAGGAGGGGAAAATGACAAAGATAGACATTATTCAAAACGTGTACGAAAAATTGGGGTTTTCCAAAAGGGATTCAGCAAAGATCGTCGAGTCTGTTTTTGATATAATCAAAGACAAACTGGCGGAGGG
>Ga0172368_10004930_pt1 | contig 15202 bp, 5 predicted proteins | sample Lak11m_FD_114540 | JGI IMG/M metagenome (GOLD analysis project Ga0172368, IMG submission 114540) | Freshwater microbial communities from Kabuno Bay, South-Kivu, Congo - kab_022012_11m | ecosystem: Environmental > Aquatic > Freshwater > Lake | place: Democratic Republic of the Congo: South-Kivu...
GGGACGGCTGCCCACCGATTGTCCCCAAAAGTGGAGGCGGCGCGCTGCCGCCGGGACGGCGACTCCGGATAATGCCGCACTCCGGTTGAGGGCCCGGCCCCGTGTCCGCGGGGCGACAACCGCCGGGCGGATGCGCCCGCCGGATCCGCGGCCAGCCATGCATCGCCGCTCGTGCTACCCTCCCGCGGAATCCCCCGGAGGAACCCATGGCCTCCCGATGCCCCGCGCGCGGACTTGCCGCCATTGCGCTGGTCTGCTCTGCCTGCGTGCCCGAACTGGAAGTGCCGGCCGCCGCACGCGTCGGCTGCCGCGGCGACGGCGACTGTCCCGCCGGTTTTATCTGCGCCGCGTCGCTCGGGCGCTGCACGCCGATCGGCGCCCGCGACACGGTGGCGCCGGCCCTGCAAGGCGCCGTCGCACCCGAACCGACGCGCGGCAACGCTGGCACCGTGTTCCGGCTGCATTTCCGCGTCAGCGAGACTCTCGCCGAAGCTCCCGAAATCACGGCACGACTGGGCGCGGAGACCGCCGCGCGCACCGTCGCCTTCGCCCGCGAGAGCGGCGAGGGCCCCGACTACGTGTTCGCCTGGACCGCGCGCGAGACCGATCCCGAAGGCACCGGCACCGTCTCGATCGCCCTGCTGGACGAAGGAGGAAACCGCGCCACGGTCCCGGGCGGGAGCTTCGTTCTGGACCTCACGCCGCCCGCGCTCGTGCCCGGATCGGGAAGCGCGCTTCCGGCCATCGCGAAGGCCGGCTCGCGCGTCGCAATCGAGTTCGCGGTCCGCGACGACCAGAGCACGCCCGCATGGGTGCTCGCGGGCGGGCGGCGCGCGGAGCAGGTCGGGCAGGATCAGACGCGCTACACGTTCCAGTACGTCGTCGCGCCCGACGATCCCGAAGGCCCGCTCGAGGCGGTCGCGCATCTGGTCGACGGCGCGGGCAACGAGGCGGACGTTCCCGTCGCCGCCGTCGAGGTGGATCGCACCGCTCCGCTCCCGACCGAAAGCACGGAGCTTCCGCAGCGGCCCCTGCGGGCCGGCGAAGCCGTGCGCCTGGTGCTCGGATTCTCGGAGCTCGTGGGCGACGGACCGTCGGGGCCCGATGCGGGAGCGTCCGCGCTGAGCGTCCGGATGGATAGGGAAGGCGCGTCGATCGTGCTGGAACGGACCTCGCTCGCCTCGGGGCTCTGGTCTCCGAAGTGGGCTTTTCTGCACACGATCGAGAACACGGACGGCGGGCACTGGACGCTGCGGCTCCTCGGCGTTTCCGACCGGGCGGGCAACGCGCTCGCCGAGACGACCCTGGGCGCAATCGACGTCGACGCGGCGGCGCCCGCGTTCGCGGCGGGACCGTCGCCCGAGCGCATCGGGCATTTCAAGGCCGACGACGTGGTGCGGGTGCGTTTCACACCCGACGAGGACGCGCAGGCGGAGGTCGCGCTGTCCGTCGGCGGCGTCGACGTCGGCATGACGCGCGAATCCGCGCAGAGCGGGTTCTCGCACGTCTACGCGCACCGCGTGGTGTCCGGCGATCCGCAGGGCGACGCGGAGCTGGTCGTGCGGCTGACCGACGCGGCGGGAAACGCGGGCGACGCCTGGCGCGCAGGAGGCATCGCCGTCGACACGGAGGCCCCGGCGCTGTGGCAGCTCCAGGTGGCGCCCGGTCCGCTGCTGGCGGCGCGCACGAGCCTCGTGGCCACGGCCGTCGCGGACGAAGCGCTCGCGGATGCGCAGCTCGAGTCGGACCCGCCGCTCGCCTTCGGACCCGCGGTGCTGTCCGGGACGCAGGCTCTGTGGAGTTACCTGGTGTCGCCGTCGGACGCGAGCCGCGAATACGTGCTCACGGCGCGGGTGACGGACCGCGCCGGCAACCGGAGCGGCGCCGCGGGCGCGACCGTGCGATTCGACACGCAGGCGCCTCAGGCGCTCGACGTGGTGCTGCAGGGGTCCCCGGCTCGCGAAGGGGGACTGCTGCTGGTGGCATTCGACGTGAGCGAGCCGCTCGCCGACATGCCGACGGTGACCGTGGGCGGCGCCGCGATGGACCTCGACGGCGCCACCGACCTGCACTTCGAGTTCTCGCGCCGCGCCCGTGCGGCGGACGGCTCCGGCACGCGGGACGTCGCCGTGGTCATGCGCGATCCGGCCGGAAACGAGACCAATACGCTTCTGGGACGCATGGTGTTCGACTTCCACGCGCCCGTGCTTGCCGCTGCCGACGTGCGCGTGTCGCCGGCGTCCCCGGTGGGCCTGGGCGCGGCGCTCTCTGTGACCGTGTCCGCGCCGGAAACCCTTGCGGGCGCGCGCCTGGAAGCCGCTCCGGAGCTGGACTTCGGAGCCGCGGTGATCTCGGGGCGGACGGCGCTGTGGAGCCGCCTCGTGACCGCTCAGGACCCGACGGGGCCGCGCACGCTGACCGTCCGGGTGACGGATCTGGCCGGAAACGAGAGCAATCCGGTGATCGCGACCGTGGCCCTGGACACGGTCGTGCCTGCGCTGAGCGCCGTGGTCGTCGAGGGTTCGCCGGCGCGCGCGGAGACGACGGTGCGCGTCGCCTTCGACGTGTCGGAGACGCTCGCGACGGCGCGGGTGCTGCTCGGCACGCTTCCGATGGATCCGTTCTCGGCGTCGGGACGCCACCGCGAGTTCACGCACCTGGCGGCTCCGCCCGACGGCGAAGGCGCCCGCGAGGTGATCGCGGAAGCGACGGATGCCGCGGGAAACGAGCTGCGGCAGGTGCTCGGGACCGTGGTGCTGGACTTCACCGCGCCGCGGCTGCTGGCTTCCGACGTGACGGTGTCGCCGGACTCGCCCGTGCCGGTCGGAGCGGGACTTTCCGTCTCGGTCGCCTCCGACGAGGTTCTGGCGTCCGCCACGCTGGCCGCGTCTCCGGTGCTCCCCGCGTCTCGGGCGCTCGACCTGGGCACGGCGATTCTTTCCGGCGGCACGGCGCTGTGGGGGCGCGTCGTGACGGTCGCCGACGCTTCCGGAGAGTACTCACTGAAGGTCGAAATCGCCGACGCCGCGGGGAACTTGTCTTCGCTGGAGATTCCCGCGGCGCTGGAGCTGGACACCGTGCGTCCCGAGGTCTCGAACGCGCGGCTTTCGGGCTCCCCCGCGCGCGAGGACGCGACGGTGTCGCTCGAGTTCGACGTGTCGGAGGATCTCGGCGCCGAGCCGACGGCGACCGTGGGCGCCGCGGCGATGACTCGCGACGCCGCGCGCTCGCAGGGACGCCATTTCGCCTTCGTCCATGCGGCGAAACGGGACGAGCATTCCGGCAGCAAGCCGGCCGGAATCGTCGTGACGGATCGGGCCGGCAACTCGACCACGGCGTTTCCGGGCGTGGTCGTGTACGACTTCGAACCGCCGGTACTCGGGCCCGCGGACGTGCGGATTGCGCCGGCTTCTCCGGTCGGACTCGGGGCGAACCTGTCCGTTTCGGCGACCGCGGACGAGCCGCTCGGCGCCGCGACGCTGCACGTCGAGCCTTCCTTGCCGATGGGCGACGCGCTGCTGTCGGGCCGTACGGCGCTCTGGAGCCACATCGTCGGAGCCTCGGATCGCTCGGAGTCCCATGCGTTTTCGGTCACGGTCGCGGATCTCGCGGGCAACGAGACCGCGGTGCCGGACACGGCCGTGCTGCTGGACACGGCGGCGCCGGAGGTCCTGCCCGGCGCGGTGGTGGAGGGTTCTCCCGCGAAGGAAGGCGCGACCGTCGTCGCCTCGTTCGCGATCTCCGAGACGCTGCCGGGCGCTCCCGAGGTGCTCGTCGGCAGCGTCCCGATGGCGCTCGACGAAGACGAATCCGCCGGGAATTCGTTCTCGTTCTCGCACGTGGCCGCTCTCTCCGAGGGTTCGGGTGCGAAGGACGTCGTCGTGCGTCTCTCGGACGCGGCCGGCAACGCGACGGCGACGACCCTGGGACGTGTCGTGTACGACTTCCGCGCGCCCGCGATCGTCGCCGTCGTCGTCGAGCCGGAATCACCGGTAGGCGTGGGGGCGAGCCTCCGGATCGTCGCGACGGCCGACGAGCCGCTGGGCCCCGGCGCGACACTGTCGGCCGGCGGGCTGGCGATGGGATCCGCCTTGACTTCAGGGCGATCCGCGATCTGGAACCACGTCGTGACGACGGCCGATGCCGGCACGTCCCACGACCTGGTCGTGTCGATCGAGGACCTCGCGGGCAACGCCACGAGCGAAACCCGGACGGCCGCGTTCACGCTCGACACGTCCATTCCAACCCTCTCGGGCGCGCCCGCGGTCGCACCGGCGCTGGTGAAGGCCGGGCAGCAGGTGGTCGCGGTCTTCGACTCGTCCGAGGCCATGACCGTCGAGCCCGTCGCGACCGTCGGCGCGGCGGCGATGACGAAGGACCCCGCATCGACCGCGACGCACTTCGTGTTCCGCTACACGACGACGGGCACGGAAGGCTCCGGCTCGAGGCCCGTGGTCGCGACGCTCGCGGACGCGGCCGGAAACGCGTCCACGGCGACTCTGGGCGCCGTCGTGTTCGACTTCGTCCCGCCGCATATTGTGGGCGTGTCGGTCGAGCCGTTCTCGCCGATCGGCGTCGGCGCGAACCTGCGCGTCGTGGCCACGGCGGACGAACCGCTGGGGCCGGCGGCGACTCTGACGGCCGGCGCGCTCGAAACAGGATCGCCCGTCATTTCGGGGCGATCCGCGATTTGGAACCATGTCGTCACCACCTCCGACACGGCCGGCGCGTACGACCTCTCGGTCGCGGTGCAGGACCTCGCCGGGAACGCGGCAACGGGTGCCAGCACCGACGCCTTCACGCTCGACACGTCCATCCCGACGGTCGTCCCGATGGTCTCGGGCGAGCCCGCGGTCGCGCCGACTCTGGTCAAAGCCGGGCAGGAGGTGGTCGCGACCTTCGACTCGTCGGAGACCATGACCGTCGAGCCGCTGGCGACCGTCGGCGCGGCGGCGATGACGAAGGATCCCGCCTCGTCCGCGACGCACTTCGTGCTCCGCTACACGACGACGGGCACGGAAGGATCCGGCACGAAACCGGTCGTCGTGACGCTCGCGGACGCAGCCGGAAACGCGTCCACGACGACGCTGGGCGGCGTCGTGTTCGACTTCGTCCCGCCGAACGTCCTCGCCGTTTCGGTCGAGCCGCTCTCGCCGATCGGCGTCGACGCGAACCTTCGCGTCGTGGCCACGGCGGACGAGCCGCTGGGCCAGGCGGCGACCCTGACGGCGGGCGCGCTCGACATGGGATCGCCCATCATTTCCGGGCGATCCGCGATCTGGAGTCACGTCGTGACCACCTCCGACCCGGGCGGCGCCTTCGACCTTTCGGTCACGGTTGAGGACCTGGCCGGCAATGCGAACTCGGACTCGGCGACGGACGCCTTCACGCTCGACACGACGATTCCGGTCGTCCTGCCGGGCGCGTCGGTCGGGCCGTCGCCGCTCATGGCCGCGAAGGACGTGGTCGCGACGTTCGACACCTCGGAGACGATGACCCTCGCGCCGGCCGTGACCGTGGGCGGGCTCGACATGACGAACGACGATGCGTCCACGGGCACGCACTTCGTGTTCCGCTACCGGACGCTGGGCAGCGAGGGCTCGGGGACGAAGCCGGTGGTCGCGACGCTGGCCGACTCGGCGGGAAACAGGACGACGACCGCGCTCGGGAGCGTCGTGTTCGACTTCGATCCGCCCGTGCTCGCGAGCGTGGGGGCGACGCCGAGCGTCGCGGGAATCGGCGTCGTCCTGACGGTCCGCGTGCTCGCCGAGGAAGCGCTGTCCGACGCCGATCCGCTCACCGTGCAGACGCCGCCGGGCATCGTCTTCCGACCGCCCGTTGTCGCCGGACCCGTCGTCACCTGGACGCACAACGTAGTCTCGACCAGCGGCAACGGGCCGCTGGCCGTCACATTCACCTTGCGGGATGTCGCGGGCAACGCCACGTCGCTCGCCGTGCCCAGCATCGCGGTCCTCGACACCAACGCTCCGGGCATCGCGTCCGTGCCGGCGCCCGTGCTGCCGACCGGGCCGCTGCGCTCCGGCGTGCGCAACGAGGTGAAGTTCAGCGTCAGCGAGACGCTCTCGGAAGCCCCGCTCGTGCAGCTGAACGGCGCGGTGTTCGTGCAGCAGTCGCCGGTGGGACCGCACCAGCACAGGTTCTGGCGCACCGTGTCGGATGCGACGGAGGTCGAGGGGACCTTCCCGGTGCTCGTGCGGCTCGTGGACGCGGCGGGAAACCGCACCACGACGTCGCTCGGCACGGTGACGCTGGACTTCACTCCGCCGGCGGTGGCGTCGTCATCGGTCGCGTATGTCGCGGCCGCCTCGAATCCCCTAGGCGTGGTCGAGGCCGCCACCGTGGGGACTACGGTCGTCGTCACCGTCCTGGCCGACGAGCCGCTCGGGGCGTCGCCCGTGCCGTCGCTCGACCTGGTCTACGGCACGGCAGTCTCCGTGGCATGCACCGCCGCCGCCCTGCCGGGCGGCGGGACGTTCTCGTGCCCGGTCAGGAACCCGACGGGCACGTCGGCGACGTACACCTGCCAGGGACGCGTCACCTGGGCCGACGTCGCCGGAAACACCCGGAACAACTGGCTTTTCAGCCCGGGCGTGCTCGTGAAGACCTCCGCGGGATCGCTGAGCGTGAACCAGGACGCGGTCACGTTCCTGCGCTCTCCCATCGGCAACCGGTCGACCGAACCGCTGGGCACGCAGTACACGGTCCCCGCGGGCCCCGTTTTCGAGCTGTCGCCGCCCGAGCCGCTGACCGACATCGCCACGCTCGCAGCGGGCACGTTCCTGTTCGGATCGTCGGACCCGAAGCGGCTGCGGGCATGGGCGGACGGCTCGAAGGCCTCGCTCATGGGGACGTTGCAGCCGCAGTCCGACGGCACCTGGCCGCGGGCCCAGCTCGCGCGCGCCGACACGCCGACGGCCTACGTCACCGGCCTGGACGCGGCGGGCAACGAGTCGAGCGCAATCAAGATCAGGACCACGGAATTCGTCGCGCCGACGGGCGAGCCCGATTCCGGAGCCAGTCCGCACGACCTGACGCTGAGCCGATTCGCGGGCGTCCCGCGTACGCTGGACCCGCTCGTGGCGTCCGCGGCGGAGCGCTCGAGGGTCGCCCAACCCGACCGCAACTCGGTGCGCGCCGTTGCGAGCGAAGTCTGGCGGGAGCGTCCGCTCCTGTCCGCGCAGCCCTCGGAGCGCTGGGGGCACGCGGCCGCCTGGGACTCTGCGCGCGGGCGCGTCGTCCTGTTCGGCGGCACGGTCGAGTCGGGGTCCGTGTACAGGCCCACCGGGGACACCTGGGAGTGGGACGGCCGCGTCTGGCTCGACCGCGGCGCGTCCGGCGAACCGATGGCGCGCACCCACCATGCGATGGCCTACGACGCGAGGCGCGACCGCGTGGTCCTTTTCGGCGGCGACAGCCTCGGCGACACCTGGGAGTGGGACGGCACGACGTGGAACGGCCTCAATCCGTCGGTGCGCCCTCCCAACCGCGGCCAGCACGCCATGGCCTTCGACGCGGCGCGTGGCGAGGTCGTGCTGTTCGGCGGGCGTTCCGGCAGCGCGCAGCAGGACACTTGGCTCTGGAATGGCACGATGTGGTCGCGGCGGGCCCCGACGAACGTGCCGCCCAGGCGCTTCGGCCACGCGATGGCCTACGACTGGCGCCGCGAACGCGTCGTGCTCTTCGGCGGAATGGGCGAAAGCGGCTCGCCTCTGCAGGACCTCTGGGAGTGGGACGGCGCGGACTGGCTCGCGCGCACGCCCTCCGGGCCGCCGCCGCGGCGCACCGGGCATGCGATGGCCTACGACTCGAACCGCGGCCGCACGGTGCTCTTCGGCGGGACCGACGCCGACGACGCGTGCCTGAGCGACACGTGGGAGTGGACGGGGACCACCTGGTACCAGCGCTCGCCCGACGACGCGCCCTACCGGCGCGCGGAGCATGCGATGGTCTGGGACGCCGTCTCCGGGCACGTGATGCTCTTCGGCGGCAGCGACACACGCCAGCGCCACGGCGACTGGTGGGAGTGGACCGGCTCGAACTGGGTGAAGCGGTCGGCGACCGGCACGGAGCCCTCGGCACGCGAGCGCCACGCGATGGTGTTCGACGACAAGCGCGACGTGACGCTCCTCTTCGGCGGGTACGCCGGCACGGGCATGGAGACGCGCGGCGACACCTGGCTCTGGAACGGCACGTCATGGACCCAGCGCGTGTTCGGGACCGGGTCGGCGCCGACGGCCCGCTACGGCCACGCCATGGCCTTCAACGACGACACGGACATCGCATGGCTCTACGGAGGCGAGGACGGCGTCGGCGTCCTGAGCGACACGTGGCAGTGGGACGGCGCGTCGTGGTCGAAGGTCGCGGTGCCCGGTCCGACGGCGCGCGCGCGCAGCGCGATGGTCTACGACGACCTCCGCAACCGGCTCGTGGTCTTCGGCGGCAAGGGCTCGGGCTCCAGCGTCTGGTACAGCACCTGGGAGTTCAACAGCAGCACCCTCACCTGGGCGAACATCGGACCGTCGACGCACCCGTCGGCCCGCTGGGGCCACGCGATGGCCTACGACGCCTACCGCCGCCGCAGCGTGCTGTTCGGAGGAGTCGACGGCTCGTACGACTCGCTGGGCGACACGTGGGAATGGGACGGCACGACGTGGGAACAGAAGACGCCCGGGACCTCGCCGGGAGCGCGCGTGGGCCACGCGATGGCCTACGACTCCACGCGGCGCCGCGTCGTGCTGTTCGGCGGCGCGCCCGACCTCGGGACCGACCCGCGGCGCGACCTGTGGGAATGGGACGGCACCGACTGGGTGGAGAAGTCCCTGCCGGAGCCGCGTCCCGCCGCGCGGGCCTACACGGCGACGACGTACGACACGGCGCGCAAGCGCCTGGTGCTCTTCGCCGGCGACGGCATCACCACCAACTGGGGCGACACCTGGGAGCTGGACGCGTCCTCGTCGCGCACGCCGGCGGTCCAGTTCGACGTGTCGGCCTTCGGCAGAATCGCGGCCTCGTGGACGACGGGCCTGCGCGTGCGCGCGCACTGCGGCGGCGTCTTCTCGCCGTATGCGGCCGCGGACACCGGCGCCTCGCTCTTCGGGTGGTCGCTGGGCGGACCGTCCGCGGCGCCGGGAGCCTGGGTGGCGCTCGCGTCCAACGGCGCAGGTGTCGCGGCATCGTCTCCATGGCTCGCCTGGCCGCCCGCGGCGCTCATGGACTGGAAGGCAGCCGATGCCGCGGAGGCGCTGCGTTTCGTGACCGATCGCGACCTGCGCCTGTCGTTCCAGTGCCGTCCCGACGGCTCGTCCGGCGTCTCGGCGTCGGAAGCGGCGGTGGCCGTGGACTACGCCGAGGTGCGGCTCAGGTACCGGGCGCCGTAGGCGGGAGTCGCGGGCGAGTGCAGGCCTCGATCCGCGCTTCGCGACCCGCGGGAGCGCAACCTGTCGGCGCGGGACCGCGGCGAATCGGCCCGAGACGCAAGAAACGGCAGCGCTCCCGGCGGTTCATTCGCTGCACCGCCGGTAGCGCTGCTGCGGAACCCGCGACGGTCGCGCGGTCACTTCGAGGGTCGGGCGTCCCGCGAGGAGCGCCTCGCGCGGGAGGCGGCGGCGGGCGCGGGCTACAGCAGCGGCGCCAGTATCGCCCGATCGAAGTAGACCTCGTTGCGCGAGAGGCGATCGCCACGCAGCAGGGCCAGGTCCATGCCGTCGGCCTCCACGACCTGCGCACCCTGCGGACGGCGGAAGCCGGCGCGCCAGAGCACGGCGGCGCCGTCGGCTCCGTCGATTGGGTGGACCTCGCGCAGCGTCCAGTGCATCCGCCAGCCCGCGAACAGCTTGCGCAGGTAGTGACGCAGCGCTTCGGCTCCCCGGACCTCGCCGCGCGTGTTCGGGTCGCGGTAGATCACGTCGTCGGTGTAGGTCGCGACCACCGCCTCGACGTCCTGCGTGTTCCAGGCGGCGAGAAAGCGTTCGCAGATCCCCTTCAGCTCGTCGCTGCGCATCGTCGGCCCTCCTCGGCGCCGGCCCCGCGGGCGCCGCGCCGGCATTGTGGCACGGGCGCCCGGACCCGCGTCCACGGACGACCCGCGGACCCGCGGCGGACTCGTCGGGCGCGGGTTTCACCCGCTTTTCGGGGGTCTGTGACCGCTCGGCCCGCGCGGACACGAGGGTCCGCCGGCCCCCCTCGTGTCCGCTGTGCGCGCGATGGAGCTGCGCGCGGAGCTCCCTTCGGGGCGAGCGTGGTCCGAAGCTTCGGACAGGAGCGGCCTCCGGCCCGGGTGCAAGGGGAATCGCGTCGAACCTCGCCCCTTGCGGTCGCAGCCCTTCATCGGTCTTGCCAGCCCAACTGCCATCCCTGTACGCTGCGGCCGTGTGCCCGCCGGGAACGCCCGCCTGCATCGGGCAGGCCGCCGTTGCCGCGTGCCTGTCCAGCCGCGCCGGGCGACTCCTGCCCGACGAACCGAGACCATGCTGAATCGCGACCCCCTCCGGATCCTGTTCGTGCGGCCGCCGTCGCGCCTCTGGCCGATCATCAACGAGTCCGACAACTTCCTGATGCCGCTGTCGTTCCCGTCGCTCAGCGCCTACCTGAAGCGCGAGCTGCCGGGAATCGACGTCCGGGTCGTCGACTGTCTGCCGCTCCAGGTCGGATACGGCTCGCTGGAGCGGCTGATGCGCGAGGCGGACCCGGACGTCGTCTGCGTCGGCGACAGCCTGCCCTACGTCCAGGAGGGGATGAAGGTCCTGGAGCTCGCCAAGAGCATCCGCCCCGGCATCGTCACGATCGCCGGCGGGCATTTCCACTCCCACATGCCGGAGTACTCGCTGGGACAGTATCCCCAGCTCGACTACGTCGTGCGCTGGGAGGGAGAGCGGGTTCTCCTGGAGCTGCTGCAGGCGCTGCGGCAGGGCACCGACCTCTCGCAGGTGAAGTCCATTGCGTACCGCCGCGAGGGAAGCATCGTCGCCACCGCGCCCGCCCCTCTTGTCGAGGACCTCGACTCGCTGCCGATGCCCGACTACGACGCGATGCCGATCGACAGGTACTCGCCGTTCGGCAAGCTGTGGCCCCGCGCGGCGACCATCCAAGGCAGCCGCGGGTGCCCGCTGGACTGCAGGTTCTGCTCGTGGAGCGCGATGGAGGGCGAGCACCGCCTCGACGCCGGCAGGCTCAAGCTCGTCCCGCGCCTGCGACGCAAGAGCCCCGCGCGGGTCCTGGACGAGATCGACCTGCTCTACAACAGGTACGGCATCCGGTACCTGTTCTGGGTCGATGGCACGTGGAACTTCGACACCGCGTGGGTGGACGAGCTGGCGAGCGGGATTCTGCGCCGGGGCTACAAGCTGGGCTGGTGGGCTTTTCTCCGCGCGGATCTGCTGCTGGAGCAGGAGAAGCAGGGCGTGCTGGAGAACGTGGTCCGCGCCGGGCTGTCGCACACCCTGTTCGGCGGCGAGCGGCCCGAACGCGGCGAGCTGAAACTCATCGGCAAGACCGCCCTGCGCGGGGACGAGCTCATGGAGGCGAGCCACCTCCTGGAGCGCAAGTACCCATCGGTGTTCCGGCAGGCCACCTTCGTCACCGGAATCCGCTCGGAGACGCGCGCCAGCATGGAGCGCCTGGGCCGGTACGCGCGCGACTCGCACCTGGACTTCGCCGCGTTCCACCCGATTCAGCCCTACCCCGGCACGCCGCTGTGGGAGCAGGCCAACCGCGAGGGGTGGATCGAGGATCGCGACTTCTCGCACTACGACATGTTCCACCCGATCATGCCGTCCGAGGATCTGAGCCGCGAGGAAATCGCGCACCTGACGCGCAAGCTGTACCTGGACTTCATCGGCAAGCGTCCCACGGCGTACCTGCGGGGGATGCTGTCCCGCGTGCCCATCCGGAGGCGGCTGCACCGCTGGTTCCTGTTCTCCATCAGCCGCGTGATTCTCAAGGACCTCTACCTTTCGGTCAAAGGCGAGAAGCAATTCGAGGGATTCGCCGCGACGAACAAGCTCTGGAAGCCTCGGTGGTACGACTCTTGAGCGGCTCCGCCAGCACGGCCCGGCTCGATCTCCGCCGCCGCCTGCCTGCGCTGCTGTACCCGCTGTTCGCGTCGTGGGTGATCGCGGCCTACATCCACGGCGTCCAATACCTCCACATCTTCGGCACGGTGACCGGCCCGGCCGTCTGGCTCCTGGGAATCCCAGTGGTTCCATTGGAGCTGTGGCTGGGCAGCGGATGGCCGCCGCGCATGCCGTTCCGACGCGCGCCCGCGGCGACCGCGCCGGACGCCGGGCGCCCCGCGCGCGGCAGGGCGCTCCGCGTTGCGGGAGTGCTGCTGCGCGTGGCGTTCTGGCTCGCCTTCTTCGCCGTCTGGGTCGTCTGCGTCGGCTGGTCCGCGCGGGAGCAGGCCAAATGGCTGAGATGGTTCGCACCGGAGTTCTACCTCCAGTTCCATCTCGTCTTCGTCGCCGAGGGATGGCTGACGTGGATCGCGCTGGGGCTCTGGCTCGCCGCGTACCTCCTGGTCACCGTCCGCCTGCAGCGGCTGCGCATCGCGACGACGATGATTCTGCCCATGGCCCTCGCCCTCGGCCTCTTCTTCCACCTCTACGAGTTCGGCGGCATCGGCGGCCTCTTCGAAGGCCGTGTGGCGTCGCAGCCCGGCGTGAAGCGGATCGTCGACCTGCGCGCCGCGAACCCGAGAATCCCGGCCCATCCCCGCGGCATCTGCCACGACGCGGCGCGCAACGCGCTTCTGGTCATGTTCGGCTGCACCTACTGCGACGACGACGTGCTCTACCCCGCCGTCGTGCGCTACGACCTCGCGACGGGCGACACGCGTTCCTTCTCCAGCAGCAACATCCGCCAGGTGCAGTGCGACGACACCGACGGCACGCTGCTCGTCGCGCCCTGGTACCGCAAGTACCTCCACCAGTTGGCCCGCGCCGACCTGTCCACGCAGGCCACCCACTACGTCCAGGCGCCCGGCCTCGGCTACTGGGAACCGATGAGTCTGCTGCGCGACGGCGACTTCGTCTACATCGCCAACGACGTCGAGCAGGCCGTCGCCGTCTTCGACCTGAGGACTTCCCGTGTGACCCGCGTGCTCGACCTCGTCGGGCAGGGCCTGGTCCGCTACGGCGGCCCGGCCTGGAACCTCGTGCAGTCCCGCAGGACGAGGCGAATCTACTTCACCGCCGGTCCGGGCGAGAACCTCTTCGAGGTCGAGCCGGAAACGCTGCGCATTCTGAAACACCGGGCCCTTCGCGACGTCGCGGGCACCGGCCTGGAGCTCGACGAGGATCGGGGCGTGCTCTACTACCAGAGCGGCCTCGGCGACGAGCTGCACGAGATCGACCTCGACACCTTCGCCGTGATAAGGACCTTCACGGGCGAGGGGCACGCGCGCCACGTCGTCCTCGACAGGGCGCGCAACAGGCTCTACGTGCTGGGCTACTTCTCCGGCAGCGTGTTCGCCCTCGACCGGGACAGCGGACGCCGCGTCTGGACGCGCAGGACGGGCGGGTTGCCCCACGGCATGGCGCTCGCCGGCGACACGCTGTGGGTCAACTCCCGCGTCGGCGTGGTCGAGCTCGACCTGGCCGCAGTGGAGAGGAATCCGTGAGCCGCACCGGCGTTCGCGTGCTGCTCCTGAACCCGCCGGCGCCGCGGCCGGTTTTCCGCGACGCCTACTGCAGCGGTCCGTCCAAGGGTCCGCTGCTCGCGGCGCCGCTCGACCTGCAGGTTCAATCCGGATTCTTCCACGAGGCCGGCTTCCCGCTGGAGTTCGTCGACGCCGTCGTTTCCGGCCGGACCGAGGACGAGGCCCTGGCCGAAGCGCGCTCGGCCCGCCCCGACGTCGTCCTCGCGCTCGCGGGCGCCTACTCGTGGAGGAACGACGCCGCGTTCCTCGCGCGCCTCAAGTCCGCGCTGCCGTCGCACCGCCTGTTCCTGACCGGCGATCTCGCCCGCTTCGACGCGGCGCGCGTGTGGTCGGACGTACCGTCGGCCGACGGCGTGCTGCGGGACTTCGCCTCGCCAGCGCTGCGCGACCACCTGGTCGACGCGCGACCGTCGGGCGAACTCCTGCTGCGGCCCGCCCTGCCCCCGTCGCCCGAAATCGCCCCTGCGGCAGGCCGCCTCGAGATCCCGTCCCCTGCCCCGGCCGTCGTCGCGAAGTACCGCTACCGGCTTCCGTTCTTCGCCAGGCCGCGCTGCTACAGCATCCTGGCCAGCTACGGCTGCCCCTTCCCGTGTCGCTACTGCAACGCCCATCTCGTCGGGTTCCGGCTGCGCGATCCCGGCGCGTTCGCGGCCGAGCTGCGCCATGCCGCCGCGCTGGGATTGCGCAGTCTCTACGTGCGCGACGCCACCTTCGCGGTGAACCGGCAGTGGACGCTGGAACTCTTTCGTGCGTGGGAGCGGGAGCGCCCGGGTTTCGAATGGATTTGCTTCACCCGGCCGGACCTGCTGGACGAGGAGCTGATCGAACGGGCGGCGCGCCTGGGCTGCCGGGTGATGATGCTCGGCGTGGAGAGCACGGACGAAGGCTGGCTGCGCGACATGAACCGCAGGCCCGCGCCGGCGCAGGTCGGGGAGACCTTCCGGCGGTTGCGCCGCGAGGGGATCCGCACGGCCGCGCAGATGATGGTCGGCGTCGACGACGCCACGGGCGAGGCGGACCGGGACTACGAGCGCCGTCTGCTCGGGTTCCTGGAGCACCTGGACCCGGACTTCGTCTCCCTGAACGTGTTCACGCGCCGCCCCGGCCTGGTCGTGGACCATCCTCGACTGTCGCAGGTGGAGGCGCGACGAGCGGACTACGAGGCGCTCGCCGCGAGGGTCAACCGCGCCTTCTATTTCCGCCCCCGCGTCGTCCTGCGGCAACTGCGCCATCTGAGGCCCTCGTCACAACTGCCGCTCCTCGCGCGCCTCGCGTGGCATCTCGCCCGACCGCAGCGCGGAAGCCGGAGGCCGAGGGTGCCGTGAGGGACCTGCTGCGCGAAGGGACTCGGGTGCAGCTCTTGCCGGATCCGACTCCCCGGGGCCGCCCGCGGCCCTCACCCCCCGACCCCCTCTCCACACGGGCCGCGATGCGCAACGCTCGATCCTGCGTGGTTGCGGCCCGGTGGAGAGGGGGAGAAGAGCGCGTCGAATCGTGCGGCTGAGGAGGATCCTCTCGGCGCGAAGA
>Ga0172368_10004932_pt1 | contig 15199 bp, 17 predicted proteins | sample Lak11m_FD_114540 | JGI IMG/M metagenome (GOLD analysis project Ga0172368, IMG submission 114540) | Freshwater microbial communities from Kabuno Bay, South-Kivu, Congo - kab_022012_11m | ecosystem: Environmental > Aquatic > Freshwater > Lake | place: Democratic Republic of the Congo: South-Kivu...
AGCATGGCTTTCTCGTCTGTGTTTTGATGGTTCGTCGCGGAAACATCTTACACGGACTTGGCAAGCTATGCTCTTCTTTTTTGATTATCCTTCCAACAGACCCCCAGATTCAGCGAAGGAGGCTTAAAACCAAAGTATCCGTTAAACAGCAGGAGAATATCCCATGAGAAAGGCTATTTATAAGAACATAGTTATATTAGCTGCAGTTACCAGCATGCTGTTGATTGCAGCTGCCGCAACCGCTGATCTTGAGCAGGGAACCATAATCTCAGGCCTTAAAGAGGCACTCTCCTTAAGCACCGAAAAGGCAATTGCCCTGGTGGGGAAAACAGACGGTTATTTTGGTAATCAAGCAATTAAGATTCTTATGCCGGAAAAGATGCGTATGGTAACAGATGCTTTGGGTAAAATGGGGATGCAAAAACAGGTCGATGAATTTATTCTCAGCATGAACAGGGCAGCGGAGAAAGCTGCGCCGAAAGCAGCATCTATATTTGGCGATGCAATAAAAAATATGAACCTTGATGATGCCCGGAAGATTCTTAATGGTGGTGATACTGCGGCAACAGATTATTTCAAACTGAAAACCTCAAATAGTATCTATACTGAATTTAAGCCTATTATCGCAGCAACCATGGGAGAGGCGGGCACTACCCGTCTTTTTGAAAATATTATGAGCAAGGCCAAGGCCCTGCCTTTGATGAGCGGGATAAAGTTTGACCTTAACGATTATGTTACCAAGAAATCAACTGATGGTCTTTTTGTGATGCTGGGGCAGCAGGAAAAAATGATTAGAATAAATCCCGGAGCACGGTCAACAGATCTTTTAAAGAAAGTTTTTGGTAAATAAACAGTGAAACAGACGCCGGGGAATCGCATCTACATGGTTTCCCAAAAGACAAACCATTCACAAAGCAAAAAGGAGGTTTTTATGAGCAGGAAAATTTTAGCACTACTGATTGGGGTGATGGTGGTTTTCACGTTCACGGCATTGTGTGTTGCCGAAGAAAAAGAGAATCAGCAGGCGGAGAAAATATCAAAAGCACAGGAAGGTCTGAAGACCCTGGGGTATTACAAGGGCGATGCGACGGGTAAAATGGACAAGGACACCCGGGATGCCATCAAGGAATTTCAGAAAAAAGAAGAAAACATGAAAATGCCGGCCGGCATGCTGACTGACAAAACCTGCAGTGCCATTGATGAGAAGGCAGAAAAAAAGATGAAGAAGGATGAGGACAAGGGAAAGAACCCGATGGAGAAGGTGCAGGAGGGAATGGACAAGATGAAGGGGGCTACTGACGTCGTGAAATAGGTGAAGTCATTGGTACAGATATTGAGATAAATACTAACCAAAGATATTTGAAATTCGTTGTTAGGCTTCTGGTTCATTTGTTCGGGCTAATTAAAAGCAGAGGAGGCATATCATGAAACAGGTTTTAGCGGTGCTGCTTATCGCGGCTCTTATTTTTCCCGGTTGTGCAACCATAAAGGAGAATCCTAAGACCGCCATCGGCGCCGGGGTCGGTGCGGTGGTTGGTGCAGGGGTCGGCGCCGCGGTTGGCGGGGGCAAAGGGGCTGCGATCGGCGCAGTAGTAGGCGGCCTTGCCGGCGGTGTCATCGGGCATTACATGGACAAACAGAAGCGCGAATTTGATCAGCTGCTGGCAGAGTCACAGGCACGGGAGCAGGCAGCAATCATGCAGGGGGTGCAGAAGGAAAAGGATGCCATTATCCTCACCTTCAAATCAGACGTGATGTTTGATACTAATTCATCCGTCATAAAACCGGCAGCCTATGCATCAGGTGAAATTGACCGTGTGGCGCAAATTCTGAATAGATACCCTGACACCACCATAAAGGTAGTAGGGTATACTGACAGTACGGGATCAGAATCCTATAATCTGCAGCTGTCAGAGCAGCGGGCCAATGCAGTAAAGAATGCCCTGGCGGTTAAAAACGTACAAGCCGCCCGCATCACTTCTATGGGCATGGGCGAGTCTAATCCCATTGCAGACAACACGACCGAAGGCGGACGCCAGCTTAACCGGCGTGTCTCCATAATCATTGAACCCACACCGCAGGCGGGCCAGGCACAGCCGCAAGGTTAAGAGCAGTCAGTGTAAAACAGGTGCTGCTGTTTTATTAAGGCAGAGCATTAACTGCTCTGCCTTTTTTGCTCATCAAAATGTTTTATTTTATCTCTTATCTCACATGATAAATTCTGCACATCCGCCGGCATCATTGACAGAAAAGAAGGGTGATGGACTATGAATAGAACCCGTACATTTTTTTTGATGGTATTTCTTACTATCCTCTTTGTTGTTATTGGCGGCGCTGTGGGAGGGGGAGAAGGGTCTGTCATGGCCTTTCTTGTTGCCGCCGCAATGAACTTTTTCTCTTACTGGTTCAGCGACAAAATGATCCTGAAGCGCTACGCGGCTTCGCAGGTCGGACCGGAGGATCAGTCACGGCTGTACCGGATTGTTGCTGAATTAGCCCAGAAGGCCGGGCTGCCCATGCCGAAGGTTTTTGTTGTTCCCGAACAGAATCCGAACGCCTTTGCAACCGGCCGCAACCCCGAACACGCAGCTGTTGCGGCGACAGAGGGCTTGCTGAAAATTCTTGATGATGATGAGCTGTCGGGAGTCATCGGTCATGAGCTGGCACACGTGAAGAATCGTGACATTCTGACCGGGACTATCGCGGCAACATTTGCCGGGGCTATTGCCATGCTCGGGCAGTTTGCCCGTTTTGGTGTCGGTGATCAGGATCGACGAAATAATCCGCTGGGAACACTGCTCATTGTGTTCGGCGCACCTCTTGGCGCCATGTTAATTCGCACAGCTGTTTCCCGTGTGAGGGAATATGCCGCGGATGAAGGAGGGGCTGAAATAAGCGGGAAGCCTCTGGCCCTTGCAGGCGCCCTGGGAAAACTCCAACAGGGTGTTCAGGCTTTTCCCCTGGAACGGGGGAATCCCGCGCATTCTCATATGTTCATTATGAACCCCTTCTTTGGCGGGTTGCAAAGGCTATTTTCAACGCATCCGCCTGCGGAAGAGCGGATTCGGCGCTTGAGGCTCCTTGCCGGGCAGCAGGATCAGATTCAGTGATGAGTGTGTTTCTGTGTAATTTTGCACTGAAAATACCATTTTCATGTTTTCCGGGTGGTGCCTTAACATCATGAAGACTGTGGCTTAGTCCTGCGATTCATAAATTCGGTGGCGAATTTACTCACTCAGGACTTAGTTCTGAGTGAGCATTTTAAAGTTTTTATGTGGATTACATGCGTCACTGTATTTGCGAATCGAAGCACTCAGTCAAATACCTCCGGCAGAGCCGGAGGCTTGTTAATGTAAACCGCTCAAAGCGGTTTCAAAAACATGAACCACCTGAAGGTGGCTTATTCAAACAGCTTTAACTGGATCCTGCGATCTTTTGCTTCCTGCTGTAGTATGTATCTCCGTACCACTTCTTCATCTTTCCCTGCCGTCGATACATAATACCCTCTAACCCAAAAGTTCTCTATCGTATAATTCTTCCTCCGGTTCATATATTTCCGTGCAATATGTATCGCACTTTTTCCCTTTATGAACCCTACCCCCTACGCCACCGAATATTTCAGCGGTATTGATACCATCATGTGCATATGATCCTTTCTTGCATCTCCATCGATAATCTCTTTTCTGCGGGCGCTGAGCAGTTCACAGATTGGAGGTTATCTCTATTCCCGGAATTGTCAAGCTATAGGAGTCCTCCGGCAGAGCCGGAGGTTTACCTATGATTAATCATTCTTATTACTGCAATCTCATACCTCTTCGTGCCTGCTTCGGCAATGGCTGCCAGCAAATCAGAAATCAATCGGGAGGTCACTGCTGCCCTGAATCAGCTCTATGCCAGCAATCCCACAGCGAAAGTAATCGGCGAAAAGGCAGTGGCAGTGCTCGTTTTCCCCAGCATCATCAAGGGGGGTTTTATCGTCGGCGGGCAGTATAGTGTGTGAGCCCTGCGCAAGGCTTACAAGACGGTCGGCTACTTCAACACGGTTGCCGGGTCATGGGGTTTTCAGGCTGGTATTCAGAAGTACGGGTATGCCCTGTTCTTCATGAACAAAAAGGCAATGACCACGCTTAAAAACAGAAAGGGCTGGGAAATCGGCACGGGCCCTACGGTTGTCATCGTTGATGAAGGGTTCGGAAAATCAATGACTTCAACAACGCTCAAAGATGACGTATATGCCGTTATCTTTGATCAAAAGGGACTGATGGCAGGAATCGGCATACAGGGGTCCAAGATAACCAGGATTCATCCGGACAAGTAGCAGGTAATAATTCTCGCTGTTCCGCTTGTCCTATCCTTGATGATAGATAGTAGCAGTGCAGGAGGAGATTATTATATCTCCCCCTGCACTGTTTTTATGGTATATAGTGCAGCAACAGTTTATTAAATTATCCCAAACTCTTGCTCATCTTCCGGAATAAATAAACCCATGAAAATAGTTGAGTCAAAGCAGAATGCCCTGAGCTTTACGCCTGTTACGGTCTTATTGATTGGTATCGTTTTCTTTATTGGCTGTGCCACGCCGGTTGGCGTCACAAAGCTTGACCCGAAAACAGTGCAGCGCACCCTGACTGCCAACGTGCTCAGCAACGGAAAGGTAAGCCCGTTTACCAGCCAGATACTGAATCGCTTCGGTTTGAGCGAGGAGTTTCAGCATGCGCCTGAAAAAGTAATTGCCGGAATCCATAACGGCTTTTCCAGCGATCCCGAACCCGACCGGCTTTTTGTACTCGCGGAGCTTTCATTCTATCATGCCTCACAAAGCAGTGACCGGCAGTATTTCCTGGCCGCTGCCTGCTATGCATACGCCTTTCTCTATCCTTCTGATACCAAGGCTGCTCCGGCCAGCATTGACCCACGCTACCGCACGGCGGTAGATTTGTACAACCGGAGCATTGCCGAGGGCTTAATGTCATCCGACGGCGCTGAGGTCATGCTCAGGGCCGGCGCCTATAAACTCCCCTTCGGCACGCTCAACCTCTATCTCAATCAGTCGGAATTCCAGTGGGGCGACTACCGTTTAGGCCACTTTAAGCAGGCTGCTGAGCTGGGAGTACGCGGCCTGCGCAACCGTTACCGCTGGCCCGGCATTGGCGCGCCGCTGACCGCAGCAATCGAGCCGCTGCCAGGAGTTGACAATCCCGCATATTCCCTGGTTATGCCAAACATCAAAGTACCGGTTACCATTTTTTTACGCCTGGAAGATGTTGCTGCGGGGATCAGGAGCGGCACCATTCGCGGCCATCTTGATCTCCATACGATTGAAAAGTCCACGACCGTGTCCATCAACGGCAGTCAGATACCCCTTGAGCAGGAGCTGAGCTCAGCCCTGGCCTACACTTTGGACGGCTCTGATATTTATTCCCTTGAACTGAAGGGGCTTTTTTCCGGTGACTTTTCACTTCCCATTAAAAATGTGGCCCGTTTCAGGGATGACCTGTTTTTCATGACGCCCTATGTGCCGGGCCGCATACCCGTGGTTCTGATACACGGTACCGCGTCCAGCCCGGCGCGCTGGGCTGAGATGGTAAATGAGCTGCAGAATGACCGCACCCTGTGGGGACGGTATCAGTTCTGGCTTTTTTCCTATAATTCAGGTAACCCCATTGTTTACTCCGGCGGCATCCTGGCTGATGCCCTGCGCAGCGTGGTGGCAAAAGTTGACCCCGGGGGAAAGGACCCCGCCCTCAGGAAGATGGTGGTGATCGGTCACAGCCAGGGCGGGCTGCTGACGCGGCTTATGGTCACCGACAGCGGCACGCTGTTCTGGGACAATATGTCCCGAATCCCTTTTGAGCAGATCAAGGCTGCTCCCGAGACAAAGAACATCATACAGCGCAGCATGTTTTTTACTCCCCTGCCGTTTGTCAAACATGTGGTGTTCATCGCTACACCGCATCAGGGCAGTTTTATTTCAGCGAACTGGATCGGCCAGCTCGTCGGGAAATTTATCTCGCTTCCCGGCAAGGTACTTAGCCCGGTGCAGGAGGTTCTGGTCCAGAATCCCCAGGCATTAGCGTTTCGCTCGATGAAGGACATTCCGACCAGCACCCAAAACATGGACCCGAATAATCAGTTTATCAAATCCCTTGCTGCGATGCCCATCGCGCCGGGGGCCATAGCGCACTCGATCATCGCGGTGGAGAACCCGGATGATCCTAAAAAGGAGTGGAATGACGGCGTGGTGGCATACAGCAGCGCCCATCTTGAGGGCGTGGCATCAGAGCTGATCGTTCATTCCGGACACTCAACCCAATCCGAGCCCCGGACCATCGAGGAAGTGCGCCGGATATTACTTGAGAACCTGAAATAAACAATATGCGGATAATTGTAATAATTTTGCTGGTAATTATTGTTTTCCTGATGGCTGTCTGGGGAACGCTTGCCATCTATTATTCTAATCTCCCGGGGGCTGCCCTGCTTGCCGGTGTTTTCGCCATGGGAAGCGCCTGCGCATTCATACTGCTGCCGAACCGGCGCCGTACCCTGCTCTGCTTTCTCGCGCTGTTTGTAATCTTTGCGGTCTGGTGGTCTTCAATTAAACCGACAAATAACCGCGACTGGCAGGCAGATGTTGCAATGCTTCCCTATGCGACAACGCAAGGCAGCCTGGTCACGATTCACAATATCCGCAATTTCAACTACCGGACTGAAACAGACTTTGACCCGAACTATTATGACAAGACTTTTGATATCAGCAAAATCAGCTCGGTTGACCTTATCACCGTGTACTGGATGGGCGATGCCATTGCCCATGTTATGATCAGCTTTGGGTTTGGCGGCACAGACTATGTGAGCTTTTCCATTGAAACCAGAAAAGCACAGGGCCAGAAATACTCCTCGATACAGGGGTTTTTCAAGCAGTACGGGCTCATCTATGTAGTCGGGGATGAGCGCGATCTGATCAGGGTGCGCACCAGCTTTCGCAACCCGCAGGAGGATGTCTATCTCTACCGTATCCGCGTATCTCCCGAGCGCGCGCGGCAGTTTTTCTTGGAGTATGTTAAAAAGATCAATGAGCTGAGGGAAACACCTGAGTTTTACAACACCCTGACGACCAACTGCACCACCAGCATCATTACCCTCATCCGGGCTTTCGGCGGCGACATTCATTACAGCTGGAAGATTCTTTTGAGCGGCTACGCGGCCGAGTATGCCTATGAGCTGGGTCGGCTGGACACCACCCTGCCCTTTTCCGAGCTCAGGAAGCGAAGCTATATTAATAAACGCGCTCACGAAGCCGGGAACGATTCGGACTTCTCCTTAAAAATCCGTGCGGGACTCCCTCTGCCGCCCCTGCAGTAACCGGTACTTTTCCTAACCGCAGTATATTTAATATTGACTGTCTTCAGATGTTCTCTCATCTCCGGGTTATGTTTCATCTTTGCACAAACACTGCTTTGAAATTTAGTGGCAGCGTTGCCGGAAGTGTACTATTATTTTAGCTAAAGCGAACCGTTTAGATACCTTGACAACCCGGAAGTCATTGCGAACGAAGTGAAGCTATCTATTGAGATTGCCACGCTTGCGCGCCGTAGCGCTTCAGCGCACAGGCACGTCGCTTTCGCTCCTCGCAATGACAACTTATTACTGTCGTTCACTATAATTACATAACATGAGTACTGCAACCTCATGAGAATCCGTCCATCGTTCGTTCATAAAATTATCCTGCATTCTTTTTTATTGCTTCTGTTCTGCCCCCTTTCAAAATCTTCTGGCAGTGAACCGCAGCAGCCCAATCTTACATCTGCCCCTGTGCCGGTTGAGTCACCTGTTGGCGGCATATCTATTAAGCCGAATTTACGGCCCTCTCTCCCGACCAATGAAGATAGCTCCATCAGGATGAAGCTGCGCATGAGCAGCATGAAGGAGAATAAGAAAGAGACGAATGATCCCCGGGCTCAAGAACCGCTGCCCGGTTTACATCTCGCCAAAGCCGAAACAGCACAGCCGAGCCCCGAACAGAAATGGCAAACTCTTTTTCCTTTTTTCGGTGACGGGGCTGAGAAAAGAGGCCATAAGCTTCCCTATGCTATCGGGGTAACACCGGGTTTTTATTACGGCCGGCGGCATATAAAAGTGGACAACGCAAAAGTTACTCTCGCGAATTTTACGATTCCTGCTGATAATATTACAAAAATAAAAGTGAAAAGCAGGGAGAAGAACTGGTCGGTGCGCCTGGACACGTGGATTTTTCCCTTTCTGAGCTTGTACGCGCTGGGCGGTTACACGCGTCAGTACACCGATGCTGCTATCAGTGTGGACCTTCTTGACCGCATGCGCAACATGCGTGGTGCAGGCCGTAAAATTTATAAAGTGTCTGTTGATTTAACCGGCATTACCTATGGCGGAGGAATGACGCTGGTCGGCGGGTATAATAATTACTTTGCTGCACTTGATTCAAATTACACTGTCAGTGCGCTGCGGGGTGATCTGGTTTTGGGAAACAGATTAAGCCCGGCTGTGAGGGCACAACTGTGCTCTGTCCGTCTTGGATGGAGAAAACTACTTCGCGATTCCTGGCTGAATCTCTGGGTTGGTGAAACCTACTGGGATACGACGAATACTATTAAAGGCCGCCCTGACATACCGGTTCTGGGCAAGGTTGGGTTCAGCCTGCAGGAGAGCACCCAAAAACCATGGAGCACGCACATTGGGACACATTTTGAAATAACCAAAACCTTTCAGTTCATGGTGGACATGGGATCAAACTTTTCCGGTTTGTTCTGTATCACCCCGGCATTAATCTACCGGTTTTAGTATTGCTTATCCTCCCGCAATATCCCGGACAAGAGCCGGGAATTCATCCCGGAATAAAGGCTTTTCAAATGCTCTTGCGTTGCGTTTTATTTCAGCTCGATAAGCCCCATCATTGAGATACCTGCAAATCAGATGCGGCAAATCATCCAAACACCGCAGCACCACGCCGAGGCCACGTTCCTCAACGAAAGATATATTCATCTCTTCCCATCGTATAACACGGGTGGTGGCGTCAATAACCATCGGCAGCTCGCTGTGCAGCGCCTCGAAGATCGTGCCCGGTCCTGACTTGGTGACAAGCAGGTCAGCTGCTCCCATTAATTCGTCTATTCTCTCCGTGTGCCCGATGATGTGTCTCTTTACATGCGGTACGGGCGGCAAATTTGCAAACCGGTCCTGCAGCTTGTCGTTGCGGCCAATACCGATCAACAGGTCAACGGGCAGGTTGATCCTGTCAATCATTTGCGCAAAACGCACCGCTCTCTTCGCACCGCCGGCGCCCATCAGCAATAAAATCACCGGCCGGTCGCAAGAAATGCCAAGGGTTTTTTTGATTTTATCCGGCTTAGTGTTTTCGAGAAATGCAGGCCGTACCGGGTACCCGGTTACGCGTATGTTCTCCCGAGGCAGTCCCGCTGAAGTAAGCTTTGTCTTTATTTCTTCTCTATCGCAGGGGATGGCAAAAAAGAGATGGTCATATCGTGAACCATTAAAGCCGTTCAAATACGTTTCTGGGTCAAGATCAATGGGCAGAATAACAAACGGGAGACCGAGATCCTTCGTGGCCTTGTCAATGGGTGCGTTTATAAAGGGTATCAAGGAGATAACCAGGTCCGGCCGAAAACGGCCAAGGCAGGCGCGTACCTGACGCTGGATTTGTGCCGCAAAGCGATTGATATAAGCGGCGCCGAATTCGCAGGCATACAGGTTGATCAGCCAATACCACCCGTGCCGGATGAGAAAATTATAGGAGTCTTCGCCGCTGACCCTGCCGAAGCTTGCTTTGCGCAGCGGGTCAAGATGTGTCAGGATGTCGTCGAAGGGGTTGATTGCTGTAATATCGTAGCGGTCTTTTAAATAATGGGTAATTGCATCGCGCGCTGAAAGATGGCCGCCACCACCCCTGCTGAAAAATATTACGAGCTTCTTACGCTGCATATACTCCTTTTCCTGTATGGTATGCTGAACAGCGGCGTTTACAGTCCTGCCGTTGCCAGCACTATGCATAACATCTCACCTGCATGTTTACAAGTATCATCTCCGTTGATTGCACAGGAAACGCAAGTACATCATAAAGGTGCACGACTTAACAGGATATACATTGACTTTTATGATGAAAATGATAACAGAATACATAGCTCAACGGAGAACCTAACCAACCGGCCATTTATCATCTTTTATATCATTTTCAAAACAGAACAACGGTCCGCCCTTACAGGGAGATATCTTTATGGTGAAGCTGCGATTATTGCGTGCCGCGTATGCGATTATGTCATTGACACTGTTGCTGGCCGGCTGCCAGTCAAAACCGGAAACCGTTAAAGCGCGCAGCGGGCTTTCTGCAGTAAAGGTCCAGCGAATCGCGCTGATGCCTTTTGTCAGGGGCCTGCATAACAGCAGACTGGGCGACCCCGTCAACCGCCTGCTTTACTGCACCATGTCCAATTTGTGTTTCAACATCAGGGAGGTTAAGGGCAACGCGGACGAGCTTATGACCAGCTTCCTGCAGGAGGCACTGCAAAAGAGCTACGCCGGGGCCCTGATTCCTGACCCGACTGTTCAGGCTGCCTATGCCGAATTACCGAAATATCCCGCCACTGACACACCGCAGTCGCTTGCCATCGCTTTAGGCAGGAGGCTGCAGGCTGACCATGTCATGGTCGGCATTGTCTGGAGATACAAGGAGCGCGTGGGAACTGCCGAGGCCTCTGCCAGCCCTGCCTCTGTCGCTTTTACCCTGTACCTGCTGAACGTTGCGCAGGGCACTCCGGTCTGGCAGGCAACATTTGATAAAACCCAGCAGGCCCTTTCCGAAAATCTTCTCAATGCAAAAGATTTCTTTGCCATGGGCGCGCGCTGGCTGACGGCGGATGAACTCGCCCGCTTCGGGATTAAGCAGGTCATCGGGGAGTAAGGAGGTATTTTGCAGACGTCTTTCCGGTGATCTGCAATGGCACTTTACGACAATAAAAATATATCGAAGGAAACAATACGCACCCTGTCTCCGTTGATATGTTCGTGCTGAATATGGTTTTTTCCCTTCACGGTGCTGAACTGCATGATAAAACGATATGCAAAGGTGCTGGTCATCATCTTTACGGCAGCTTTTTCTCTGCTCCTGCCGCACAGTTCTTTCCCCGGCGAGCTGGGCACCGACTTCATGATTGACCTGTGGAAGTACCGGACCGGTGAGGAAGATACCGGCCTGCTGACCGGCAGGCCGTCAAGAAAAATGCCTGATGCGCCGCCAGTAGTATTCGCCAGCGTTTCCGGTTCGATTGATTGCCGGCAGCTCATAGTGCTTCGTCCCAATGATATAATCGACGTAGTGCTGCTTGACTTTGCCGCGCGTGATACCGTTGGCGTAATTACGGACCAGAAAATTACTTCCCCCGGACAAACACCAATTCCTTTTAAGCTTACCTATGAGCCGGCAAGGATTAACCCGGCCCATCATTACACGGTCCAGGCACGCATTATGCGCAATGGTGAACCGGCTTTCACCAACAGCAAACCCTGTTTTGTTATAACCCATGGGTACTCCAATACCGCCAGGGTTATTGTGGAGCAAACAAAAAACACGCTTCCTTCTCCTGCAGGGAAAGAGCCGTACTGACGCAACCGGGAAGCAAATAGTACGCTGAATAATTCCTGCGCAGCGCAAAATAAAAGAGGCAGTGCCAAAAATTTAAGCACTGCCTTTTATCATTTCGCTCTATTACGCAATTGAGCGCTGTATTCCATCAATAATAGACATCCCACGCGCAATCCATATACTTCTGATACATCCCCCTGATGTAGTAATATGAATTGCCCAGCACCGCGATCAGCCCGACATGCCAGGTGATAACCCCGGCGGCCCGTAATTTGTAGTGGAGCATGACCGCGCCCCCGGTAGCGCATAAGAGCCCTATTATGGCGCAGAACAGCACCGCTGTTTTGCTGGCATAAGACCATTTTGGATAGATGAAAAGCTGAGCAGGCTTTTTCATGTGCAGAGTACTAATTAGAGGGCCATATTTCTTTTATATCTATTTAACACTGTCTATTTATGAATTAAAATCCGGTATTAGTCAATACAAATAATTCCAAGCACCTCCTTAACCCGGACAAGACGGGATTAAATCCGAATATCGAAATCAGAAATTCTAAACAAACTCAAATTTAGTAAAAAACTCTCAATTGCTCCTTATAGAAGCAAAGAAACGGAGCCGTTGCTGACTCCGCTTCTTTGCGATCACCGGTATAAGCTGAATAAGTTGCGTCAATTAGAAACCACAATTCAGCTGCAAAATTGTTTTTATATAAAGACAGGCTATGGTAATAAAAACCAGAGCAAACAAACAATTTGCTAATTCTATGCTGTTGATAAAATATGAAACTAACGTTTTTATCATTTATACAATTCTCCTTTCTGCAGGGGGGACTCTACAATTAGATTATATAAAGCGTACCTGCTTCACAAAGCCTGATAGTATAAATACCCGTATATTGTTCGATTCGGGATTTACCGGAAAAAGAAAAAATCCCGACCGATTTGGGTCATACCCTGTCGTTGTGCCCGCTAACACCTCACCATCATTAAACATCACTTCAACCATCCTGCCTGCAGGCTTTTTATCTTCAGCTATTTGTTGTTCATCCTTGCGGGATGAATCCCCTGCAAAATCTTTAACAAAAAATAGCGCCTTGAGGTCTTTTAGTGCAACATCTATAGTTCCATTTTTTGAATCACCGTTATAGGGCGTGAGGTGAAAGCTCGGCCGGTTCGGTAGGAAATTGCAGCTATATCCCTTAACAATCCTGCCGTCTGCGTAACGGACAACAATTTTAATTTGTTCCACACTTCCTCCTGCTGCTAAAAAGTATGCCGTTAAACACGCGCATAATCTGGTATAAATTCCTCTGCGGAATTACACGTTTCAGCGGCACATATTGACACCTTATTCTTGCCCTTTTGCTTGCTTGCATACAGTGCCTCATCCGCCTTTTTTATTAATTCTGAAAGTTCTTCGCCATGATTGGGATATGTCGCCACGCCCATGCTCACCGTAATTTTAATTTCTTTTTTCGCGATGTTATAGTAGGTGTCACCAATGAGCGTGAGCAGACGTCTGCCTGCCTTATACCCGCCATTCTCATCCTGTTCAGGCAATATTAGTATGAATTCATCCCCGCCGAATCGGCCGACAATGTCCAGTGTCCGCAGGCTTTTAAACATCGTCTTTGCAATCTGACTGATTAATGTGTTACCGGCATTATGCCCATAATTATCATTGATTGTTTTAAAATTATCTATGTCACACATCACAACGGAAAAACTGCGTCGATACCGCTTGGCCCGCTGCAATTCTTTCTCTGCCAATTGCATGGTTGCACGGTAATTATAGAGACCGGAAAGCTCATCTGTCAGTGCAAACTGCTCAAGTTTTTTCCTGGAATTCCTAATTTCATCCGACATCATCTTGGCGAAATATGCGATAAGCCAGAACGGAAACAGCATCAGTAAAAAACGAATTGCCTGAGTAAGGTCCATTTTAGCAAGCACCGAAGGAGTAAACGTCAAAAAAAGCACACAGGCAGATATAAGTCCCATTTCAAGAAGTGTGATTTTTTGGTCAAGTGTTGAAGCTGTCGTTATAATTGCAAGGATATAGAGGCTCAGCATGGGGCTTTCAATTTTCCCCGTAGACCACAAAATATAGGTTATGAAGGCAATCATCGCCCAGGTTTGTATGACTATCTTATTTTTATGGTGAATCCTGTGCAAACCAAAATAGTCAAAGAACAAAACGGCAAGACAATACACTACAAGGGTGACTATTACGCTCTGCCGGTTTTCCACATAGGAGCCGGGAAGCTCTATGTACAGAATCGCAAGAGCTATCAGCAGCCACTGAATGAGCATCAGATTCCGGGAAAATATACTGATCTGCTGAGCCTTAGAATCAGACGTTTCATTGCTGCTGCGTTTAAATATATTTTTAAGACTCATTATTTTATTTATATACCCAGTGTCATGATTTTAGAGGGATTATAATAATAGATTTTTTAAAATGCTCAATCAATGTGAGTCTCCACACGAAAACTGTTATATTTTTCGGTAGAACTGATCAATTTATGCAGTCATTTTTTAAAATGCACTGCAACATAATATTTACCTTGACATGGCTTTGTTAAATAGATTAAGCTAATTTTAGTTTTTATTTAATATTTCACAGTAATTGAATACAGCAAAAACCTTAGTATAGGCAGCACAATGAGTCCAGGTAATAAACTCATTAAAAGCTGTTTTGTAATAGGGAAAATAGAGAATAAACCGCCTACAGGTGAGATACTATACCTGCAGGCGGTTTTTTAGTGTTACAAAGCCCATCTATCAGTAAATTCAACATATTTTTGACAATACGCTGGAAGTAAAAGGAGCATGCCATGAAACATTTTAAAATTGTATTTATCAAGACAAATGCAACCCTGTCACTGCTCATGATATTCTCACTGTTTTTTACGGCTGCATGCAATAATAATCAGCCGCTGATAACCTGGGAGAAGACCTATGGCGGGGGCAGCCGTGATCGGGCGTATTCAATTCAGCAGTCCGCGGACAAAGGATACTTTGTTGCCGCTCAGACAAGCTCTTTCAGCTCCGGCGGCTATGATTATTACATAATCAAGCTTGATGAAAGGGGAAATAAATCCTGGGAGAAAACTTTCGGCGGTGAAAGTGCGGAGATACCGCGTTGCATCCGGCGGACAAGCGATGGGGGCTGCATTGTTGCCGGACGCACGAGTTCATTCAGTCCGGGTTATTGCGATTTTTATATAATTAAGCTTGATCAGAATGGAAATAAGAGCTGGGAAAAAGTCTACGGCGGGGATAGCTGGGACGACCCCTGGTCCATTCAGCAAACCGCAGACGGCGGCTATGTTGTCGCCGGATTCACTGAATCCATTGGCGCCGGCGGCGATGATGTCTACATAATGAAGCTCGATACGTCAGGTGAGCGGGTATGGGAAAAAACATTTGGCGGCGTACTTGATGACGCGGCAAACTCCATCCAGCAGACTGCAGACGGAGGCTATGTTGTCGCCGGATTCACTGAATCCATCGGCGCCGGCGGTCGGGATGTGTACATAATGAAGCTCGATATGTCAGGTGAGC
>Ga0172368_10004933_pt1 | contig 15199 bp, 13 predicted proteins | sample Lak11m_FD_114540 | JGI IMG/M metagenome (GOLD analysis project Ga0172368, IMG submission 114540) | Freshwater microbial communities from Kabuno Bay, South-Kivu, Congo - kab_022012_11m | ecosystem: Environmental > Aquatic > Freshwater > Lake | place: Democratic Republic of the Congo: South-Kivu...
GATGAACCGCTTTCGCGGCGTTCTGATTCGTTGGTGCAAAAAGCCGGAGCATTTTATTGCGATGCTTCATCTGACCTGTGCGATTATTACGTGGAGGTCAACCGGCCTACTGGGATAGGCTCTATGTCGATTCAACGTTGAAAAAGGAGCATGGATACGAATACAATGGAAAAAACCTACCCGAAGATTACAACATTCTGCTGATGCAATATGAGGCAGAACTTGTATTCGATTTCATCGAAACATATCTTGCAAATTATTTGAACGCGTATTATCATCCGCTGTACTCAGAAAACAGTGCGAATAGAGGGTTGGAAAATACTGTTTTCGAGTTAAACCGTTGGTTTAAGGAAGCGGGATATGGTTACGAAATTAATTCTAAAGGATTGATTGAACGAATCGATTCGGAATATTTGAAAGAAGAAACAACAAAAAAAGCACTACAGCTTCTCGAAGAGAACGAATTTGTTGGCCCACTGGAAGAATTTGAAAAAGCAATCCATTATCAGCGGGCTATGCACACAAAAGAAGCAGTTCAAGAAGCCAACAAAGCTCTTGAAAGCACTATGAAAGCAATACTTGAAAAAAGTGGACAGAAAGAAGCAAACACTTGGGACACGGGAAGATTAACCCAAGAGCTTAGGAGCATGATTCTGGATTCTCAGCAGACCCAAATGGCGGGACAAATTCAAAAAATACTTGAAAGCCTCTCCGCATTACGGAGTACAACCCCCGGAGTGGGGCACGGTCAGGGCGGCAATAGTGAAAAAGTACCAGACAGCTATTCCACCCTCGCCATCCATTTAGCAGGAACATTAATTGTCTTTTTGATTCAAAGATGGCAAGAGGCTAAAAAGTAGTCTTTCCGCAAATTTTTAAAAGGGGTTCGACAAGACAATAACGCTGGTTTTAAGGTAAACAACAAGGGTTAGAAACCATAGGCTTTCCGGCCGCCGGAAAAGCCGTTTTGCGATCCATTCCAAAAAAAGTCAGCGAATCGAGGTGCACCAACTATGCAGCAAGGACAATTGAACGGACAACAAGTACTCGTACTGCCGGAAGGCTCCAGCCGCGTGCTGGGCCGCGACGCGCAGCGCACCAACATCGCCGTCGGCTACGCCGTGGCCTCCGCCGTCAAGAGCACGCTGGGCCCGCGCGGCATGGACAAGATGATGGTCTCGGAAATGGGCGACATCGTCATCACCAACGACGGCGCCACCATCCTCAAGGAAATGAACGTCGAGCACCCGGCGGCCAAGATGATGGTCGAAATCGCCAAGACGCAGGACGAGGAAGTCGGCGACGGCACCACCTCCGCCGTCGTCATCGCCGGCGAACTTTTGAAGAAAGCCCTCGAGCTTCTGGACCAGGACGTGCACGCCTCCACCATCATCGCCGGCTACAAGCTGGCCTCGACCCAGGCCATCCAGACGCTGTATGAAGTCTCCGAGAACGTCTCCATGGACGACAAGGCCATGCTGCAGAAGATCGCCGCCGTCTCCATGGGCTCCAAGACCGTCGCCGCAGGTGCCGGCAAAGACCTGCTCTCCAAGCTCGTCGTTGACGCCGTGACGCAAGTCGCCGAGAAGAAAGACGGCAAGTACGTCATCGACAAGGAATACATCAAGATCGAGAAGAAGCAAGGCGGCGACGTCGCACAGACGTCGCTCATCGGCGGCGTGCTGGTTGACAAGGAAGTCGTCCACCCCGCCATGCCTAAGAAACTCGAAAAAGCCAAGATTGCGCTGCTTGACGCCGCCTTGGAAATCGAGAAGACCGAGACGGACGCCCGCATCAGCATCACCTCGCCGGACCAGATGACGGCCTTTTTGGAACAGGAAGAGAAGATGCTCAAAGACATGGTCGAGAAAGTCGCCAACTCCGGATGCCACGTCCTGTTCTGCCAGAAAGGCATCGACGACGTCGCCCAGCACTACCTGGCCAAGAAAGGCATCTTGGCTGCACGCCGCGTCAAGAAATCCGACATGGAAAAACTGGCCCGCGCAACCGGCGCCCGCGTCACCACGACCCTTGAAGACCTCAACGACGACGACCTGGGCTTTGCCGGAATGGTTGAGGAACGCAAAGTCGCCGGAGAACACATGGTCTTCGTCGAGAAGTGCAAGGAACCCAAGAGCGTGACGATCTTGGTCCGCGGCGGCACCGAGCACGTCGTGGACGAGGCCGACCGTGCCCTGGTTGACGCCATCGGCGCCGTTTCCTCCGCCATCCAGGAAGGAAAATACGTCACCGGCGGCGGCTCGATTGACACGGAACTGGCCTTGCGCCTGCGCAAGTACGCCACGCAAGTCGGTGGCCGCGAACAACTGGCCATCACCGCCTTTGCCGACGCCCTCGAAGTCATCCCCCGCACCCTCGCCGAATCCTGCGGCTTGGACTCCATCGACACCCTGGTCGATTTGCGTTCCAAGCACGAGAAGGGCCAGAAGACGTTGGGCATCGACGTTTTGAAGAGCAAGGTCGGCGATCTGAAAGCCGCCGGCGTGTTCGAGCCGCTCAAAGTCAAGAAGCAAGCCCTGCAGTCCGCCTCGGAAGTCACCGAGATGATCCTGCGCATCGACGACATCATCGCCAGCAAGGGCAAGAGCGGCGGCGCCGGAAAAGGCGGCATGGGCGGCGGCGAAGGCATGGACATGGGCATGTAGTCTTGCCCACGTCTAAGCCGGGTTAAGTACAAAGCCAAATTTTTTATTTTCAAAAAGGGGCGAAAAGCCCCCGAATTATTTTTTCCCCGTAAGCAGCCACCCACAGGACGAAATCCTTTTAGCCATGCAGGCAGAAAGCAACCCATCATGACTCTCATCGAAAACGTCCACCCCGGCCTTCCTGGAATTCCTTGACGCGCTGAAAGAACACGTGCAACCCCTCGACCCGCACGACCCCGAAACTATCAAGAAAAACGGCGTAGAAGTCAATCCGGAAAGCCAAACGGACATGGAACGCCACGGCCTCATCTACACGCCCCATATATCCGCCACAGAGCCGCGACGCGAGCCCTTCCTCAAGTGGGACATTCCGCATGACGCCAAAGCCATCCAAAGCCCCGGTTTTCCGGAGGATTCGGCCAAACTTGGCCCGGACCGCGTGGGCATCGTGCTATTCGGCAAGATCAAAAGCCGCGACAAAATCAAGGCATTCAAGCAATTGCTGGCTGAGAAAGGACCCGGAATGGTCGAAAGCGGCCACCACTTCTCCGTATACCTCAACGACGGCACAGGCATATTCAGCTTACACCCCTGGCTGCCGATGAAAAGCATGAAGCCGTATACGCACGAAGCCATCGACCACCACTGGCTCGGCCAAAAACCCCGGCGCTTGCGCTAATTACATACAGCGAATAGAGAAAAAAGAAAGACCAAAAAAATAGCTAAGCTTGCCGTCGTGCCCGGCAGGGCCGACGGTTTTGCGCTTAGCGGGCCCGGAGGGATTTGAACCCTCGACTTCCTGCTGGCTCCAAGCCGCCTTGGAAGCGGTTTTTAGAAGGCAGGCACTCTGATCCAGGCTGAGTTACGGGCCCACAAGCTTGAAACTAGGGGGTTCAAGCGTACAGACTGTGCCGAAACGTTTTATTAAGCGCGCGTCTGAAAAGGTTGCACCCACCACACGAGGATTGAGTCACCCATGGTCCTTTCGAAACGTTCCATTCCGCTTGCATTGGCCACCGCCGTCCATCTCTGGCTTTCGGCCCACCCTGCCGTCGCACACCCCTTGCCCGAACCCAAACCCGTGAAAGGACAAGCCAAAACACCCAAGGAACCGCCGAAAGAATATCCCTTCAAGGTCAAAAAAACCGGCCTGGTGCTGGAAATGGGCAAGAACGGCCAATTTGAATTCACGGTTGAGCCGACCGAAAACGTCGAAGCCATGAACGAACTCAACATTCCGAACAACCCGTTTCCCAGCGTGGATGGAAAAATCCAAACAGTCAACGCCATAACGGTAACTCCCCTCAGCGCCCGGGTGCCTTTGGGCAAAGGCTTCGACGGCGTCTTCAAGGTCGAAACCCTCCGATCCGGCCAGTACGTGCCCAACAGCCCCACGCGTGCCGAAACGCCATTCAGCATCCACACCGTGCTGGGCGGCGGCGCCTACCGGCCGGACTTTAACAAGCCCGGCGTCACGGTCATGAGTGCCGGCGTAGGCGGAAAGGACGTCCGCATCCGGGCCATCCGCGCGCAGGGACAGGAATCGTACTACCAAATGGGCCTGCACGTCGGCCGCGAGGAAGGGGAAGAACACGAAGGCGGGAAAGAAGACCGACCCGAACCGTTTTCCGTCCAACAGATTTATGCCGCCTTGCGCCGCTACGACCCGGAAAAGGAAGCGCCGGAAGCCGAGCCGCACCGAGAGCCGATGGAAGGCGAAGGCATCGAGCCGCGCATCGAAGCGCCTGCCATGTCCGCCCAACGCCGCAACACCATCATCCTCGGCGTGGAGGCCGGCAACGAAGACGCCCGCATCCAGCTGGAAGGCCACATCGGCGCCAAGCCCGGAGTATATCTTAAAATCGGCATGCCTTTCTGGACGGGAACGCATCCCCACAAGGAAATGCATGAGCCGGAAGTGCCCAAGGCCCGCGGACGAAAGCAAAACGCGCCCAAGCGGCCCGAAGTGGTCCGCCGCGCCATGCGCCGCTGACACCTCAAAGCAATCCACGCGAGCCAAATACCGCTAGGAACATCTGAAGTGTTCACAGTGGGAGCCTACCAACCACGGAAGTACTGGTGCAGCGTCGCGTAGGCGCCGGCCCATTGGTACGTGAAATGCATCAAGGCAACCAGCAGCAAAGGCACGGCCAGCCATTTGAGCGCGTCGTACTTCTTCCACACCAAGTACGCCAACGCCGCAAAAGGAGAAATAACGGCCCATAGCAGCAGCAACCGGAATTCGTGATCGCCCCAGAGCGTGCGCGCCTCCAAGGCCACGCTGGCAAAGAAAGACGGGGACTTTGCGCCGTCGGCGGACAGCGTCGTCTGCTTGACGCTCACGACGCGGGGCAGGCGCTCATCCAACATGCCCTCCAGTAACGCACGTTGCAATAAAAGCGTAATTGCGGAAGAGCGGTCTAAACCCAGCCTTCAGGAATCAGACGATAAAGAAAGGATAGGGCCCGGCGCTTGAATGAAGGCCGGCGCCGCAGCGCTTCGACATAAGGCCGCCAAGGCTCGTGCAGCACGACGCGTTCCTGCCGCAGTTGCAAACGAGCACTCGCTTCCTTCGCTTCGGGCACGAAGTGAATCATGTGACGCAAGCGATCAACGTCCACTTCATGACGAAGCAAAGGCAAAAATTCATTCGAACGCCCTGCCCGATGAGCGCCACGAGTGTCCAGGGAAGACTGCAAGTCCAATGGCGTTTCCAACGCACGCGCCACATGCGGATCGACAATGACGGCTTTGTCCTTCGCCGCCCACTCCAGAATGCGACGTTCCGCAGCAGTCAAATGCGCCAATGATGCCATGCGCCGCTCATGCTTAAAGACCCGGGTAAGGTACGCGACGGGCATGACCGAAGAATAGATGCAACAAGATAAAATGGATTCGAACCCCTCAAGAAACCCTAAAAAGCCTTCGTGGGCACTATTTTGTTTCGCGTTCTAAGCCCATTTTCAAGGCTTCAGCCGCGGAGTCGCACATGTCGCTACCGGCGTCTGCGTCGAATGCAACGGGGGGATTGGGGTAGCCTGGCATCCTACGGCCTTGGGGTGGCCGCGACCTGAGTTCGAATCTCAGATCCCCCACTATTTTTTTTTATTTCAAACTGGAAACTGAACAATACCGCCTCGTTTTTACGCTACCGCGTCCACAACAAACCCCATGAACAAAATTGTCCTCCTGGCCGTCTTGGGGTCATTCATTCTCGCCGGTTGCGTCAGCCAAGTACCGCCCGTCACCGGCACGCCCAGCCCCTTTCCCGGCATATTCGCCTCACCCACGCCCCCAGGCACGCCAACGCCCACCCCAGCGGCGTCCCCAACACCCACAGCGACGGTGACGGCCACGGCAACGCCCCCGTTTCCCCCCGCGCCCAAGGCCACAGTCGTGCCAGCCGGAGGCCAAGCGCCATTCAACGAGCCGTTTTCCCTTGCCCTGGGCCAAAGCGTGACAATGGAAGGCACCGATGTTTCATTCACCTTCCTGAACGTCACGGGCGACTCGCGCTGCCCCATCGGCGCGCAATGCATCTGGGCCGGAATGGTCAGCACGCAAGTCAGCATGCGGCAAGGAGGCGCGCAAAGCAGTGTCAGCGTGTCGGACCGCCAGAACTCGACCATCGCACTCAACGGCGGTACATACGCAATCGTGCTCAAAGGCGTGACGCCGTACCCTGCCATGAACCGGCAAATCAACCCGGCCGACTACAAGGCCACGTTCGTCGTGACCAAGGCCTGAATCCGGCGGCCTCAAGGCTTTTTAGCAGGCCGACCGTTCTGACTGCATGAAGGACGTGCGCCCCGGCCTCATTTTGGTCGCCGCCATCCTCGGCGCCTACGTCGTCTTCATGCCATTGGAACCCGTTCTTTATTCCGACACGTATTACGGAAAACTCGCGGCCGCCTGCCAGCAAAACGACGGCACGCAATGCTGCACCGAATCCGTCAAACAAATGGAATCACAAGGCTACCGCCTGGCCGAAGGAAAAAGCGCGCCCGACACGTACGCCTGCCCCGATGGCCAACAAGTCGACCGACTCAAATGCATCGGAAGCAAAGTCTGGTGCGCGCCGAAACCCATGGCCTTTGTCGGCAACGAAATCGTCTACTATCGCGGTGGCGGTCTGGCGCCCTGGCGCGAACGAATCCACCTGCACGTCAACGGAACGATGGAAGTCGAAACCAAAAACCTCCGCTACACGACCATTCGCAGCCAATACCTGGATGCCGACACCATTGGCCGCATACAAAGGGCAGTCCAGAACACTGACATCGGCCAGCTGCGGTCCGAATACACCTGCCACGAGCAATGCCCCACCGACTTGCCGACCGAACGCATCGAAATCTACACCCCAAAGGCACGCCAAAACGTCACCATCGATCAGTTTGATGAAATCCCGCCCGCTTTGAAACAGCTCATGCAAATACTACAAGATGCCGCAGCCGACATTCCGGAGGCGAAACCCACGCCCATTGCCCTGAATGAAAACGAACAACTCAATCTCGGCCAAGGCCACAGCGTACACGCCTGCGGCTACGACATCCAACTGATGGAACTAGGCGGCGCCACGGGTTCGCGCAATGATTGGATGCAGCGCTTCCAAATCCAAAACGCGGACGGCATCATGCAAGACACCTTGAAGACGTGGGGCAACGAAAGCCACACCGTGCGATCGAATGCGACCGGAATCCAAATCACCATCCACAGCACGTACGAGCCCTGCATGGTTTGCGCAGCCGTGCCAACGGCCCGCATAAGCGTCCAGTGCAGCACACAGGCAACCGGCCCCGAAACGCTCATCTACGAGGGAATGGTCCAGAACGGCCAAACCATTCCCCTTCCAGAAGGACGTACACTCAACATCCGCATCGGAAGCCGATGTGGACCTGGCGAAGACGGCAACGGCGGATGCACATTCGGAGGATACGAATTGGTCCCGCGGATGTTGGACGCGCAGGGCAAAAACGTGCTCAACGGCATATCGGCCATGACAAAAGACGGAGAAGAAAACACCGACTACGCCAAGTTCGGCATCCGGATCATCCTTGAATCGTTCGACTTAAACGGTGAGTCGGCTCGCATCAAAGTATACCAAACAACGAGCACCACCTTGCCTGAATCCGAAATGGGCGGCGCGCAAAATACGCTTGAAATGCAAGCCGGCCAAACAACAGAGGCCTGCGGCCAGAGCATCCGCTACGAAGGCCTGACGCGCGCAACCGGCACCCGCTCCGACTGGCGACACTCATTCGACCTCTTGGACGCGCAAGGAAACGTATCAGACACAGTCACGGCCTACGGAACGGCCGAACACGTCATGAAATTCCAGCTTCCCGAACAGACGCTGACGCTCAACGTCAAGAACATCGAACAAAACGAGCCCTACAAGGCCACCGTACAAGTCGATTGCGGCATTTGAAGCCTCGTTTCCGGCGTCCTCGTATTCGATGCGACAAGGTTGCTTGCCGTCCGGAATGTTTTTATTACATGGAATAACTAAATATTATGTGAAGTAATATGACCCAGGCCGTAATCAATTTGGACGAACATGCTAATCGAGTGCTCAACACGGTAAAGGCGCTGCATGGATTCAAAAGAAAAAGCGAAGCCGTAAACTACGTCTTAGCCGAATACGGCGATGAAGTCTTGGAAAAGAACCTGAAGCCGAAATACCTCAAAAAACTCGAACGGATTCGTAAAACCAAATCCATTAAAGTGGAGGATTTCGGCAAAGAATTCGGGCTGGAGTGATGGGATTGCACGCCCTTGAAATTCGGCCCGAACTTCATGAAAAATTCCTGAAAATGGCCAAGAAAGAACGCCATCGTCTGGAAATGATCCACAAGAAAGTCAAACAGATTCTGGAAAACCCGCACCATTTCAAGCCATTGCATAAACCGATGCAGGGATATCGCCGAGTCCACATTGATTCGTCTTTTGTCTTGACCTATTCAATCAACGAAGAGAGCCGTACCGTAATTTTGGAAGATTTCGACCATCACGATAACGTGTATGAATAATCCTAACGACAATCGCAAAACGACGTCCTCTTCGGCTTAAAAAGTCAGGAAAACCGGAACCGCTTCTTCTCAAAATCCACGACGCGGCCGTTCTTGACTTGCACGCCTTCCTCCTCCAACAACTCAACCTTTTTCTTCGAGCCGAAAGCAAAGCCCCCAAGCGAGCCATCGGACAAGACGACGCGGTGGCACGGCACGATCTTGCCGCCGGAAACAAAATCATGCGGGTTGGAATTAAGCGCGTTGCCCACTGCGCGGTACGCCTTGCAATGCATGGCCCGCGCAACCTCGGCGTACGTCGTCACGCGGCCCTTAGGCACTTTGGCGCACAAAGCGTAGACGTGGAAGGAAAATGACGAAGCCATGAACCAAACCTAAGCTCCGGCCGGTTAAAAAAGCCCGCCACCGTGCAACACGCATGACGCACGAGCCCTACCACAGACGCACGTTCCTGGAACATTTCTACGCCAGGCAATGCAAATTCCATACCGGAAGAAAAGCGAAAAGCCTACCCCAGGCGCTGGCGTTGCTGACCCACAATAAAATCGTTTCTTTCGACGTCGCCAAGAAAGTCCTCGACCAGCACGCAAAGGAAGAAACGGGAAAAGAACTGAATAATCCGTTCGCCCGCATCCATGAATTCATGACGAAGACCCGCCGAAAGAAAAAATTCGACGAACTCATGCTCCAGTACGGCAACCAGCTGGCGCTGACCAACCCGCAATGAAGATCCGGCAAAAAGAGCTGACGCTGGACCCTCCAATAAAAAGAAAAATTCGGAAAACAAGCGCGATAAAGTGCGTTTTTCGAGCGGCTGCGGGCAGAGAATCGTATGCGTAATAATCGTATTAGCCACGAGGAATCAAAAGTCGACCTTTAGTAACGGTTCGCTGAAGCCATCGCCGAAGCTTTGGCCGTACACGTCCGTCCTATCAAACCCGTCTGCTACGGGCGGTCTGAGCAGTCTCGTTTTGGGAATGGCTTCGCCCTTAGATGCTTTCAGGACTTATCCAAAAGCGCGTAGCTACCCGGCGTCCTTGTAAAGAACCGGTAAACCAGAGGCGCCGATTCCCCGTTCATCGAGTAAAACATTCCACCCGAAAACGGAGCATATGTAAAGTTCCATCTCTCTTAAGCCGATGCTCCCGGCGCTGAACTCCGCACAACTGTTGACATCCCTTCATTCCAGAAGGTCGGAATGCCATCCGTTGGCGTATCAAAAACACCGCGTTAGGAGACGCGTGCCGCGCCGTGAGAATCGTGTACTTAGGGAACCTTACCCTCAGACTGCAATGCACTCCTAGGAGATGCCACCGAACTGTCTCGCAACGTTCTGAACCCAACTAACGTGGGTCTTTAATGGATGAACAACCCAACCCTTGGCGGCTCCTGCACCGCCAGGATGACCCGAGCCGATAGCGATGTACCAAACCGCGTGGTCGATATATTCGGACTCCTTTCCCACTCGGAAAAGGCCTCTAAGCCAAAACAGAACGGATTGGTACCAAAAAATTGGCTTTCCATTCAATCCTGGCTTTTCACGCAAAAGTTTTCTTTTGGTTGAGGCTTTTCTTCTTTTGAAAGAAAAAAAGGTCAATGAACTCTCGCACGCGACAAGCCTGTTACCCCCGGGGTAGCTTGTCTGTCAGAACAGGGTCCCATCAACGGACACACTGTTGTTCGTTAAGCCCCACTTTCGTGCCGGCGACCCATTTTATTAAGATCACCATCAGTCCGACGTTTGTCTTTAACCCTCTACATCCGATTTCTGACCGGATTGAGTCGAACTTTGGGCGCCTTTGTTATTTTATCGAAGGCGTACCGCCCCAGTCAAACCGCCCACCTGCCGCTGTCCTCTCCCGAAGGAGAGTAAGCAATGCAGTCAAAAAATAGCAGTGTCACACTTTCGCCTATCCCGTCCCCGGAAGGACGGACATGACGGCTCCTGCTTACTCTTTGATCTTCCAACCGTATCGCAACAACAGGCTGCGGTTAAGCTCCACGGGGTCTTCGTTTCCCCCTAGGAATCCCCGGCATGTTCACCGAGTAGTAGGTTCACCAGGTTCAAGACAGGGACAGTGGGACGCGCGTTACGCCATTCATGCAAGCCGCCAATTAAGCGGCGAGGTATTACGCTACCTTAAGAGAGTCAGAGTTACTCCCGCTCTTTACCAGTCCTTCGCTCCCTTGAAAAGGAGTTTGAGATACTAGCAGTGAGCAGGCGTCGGCCTCTGTACACAGCGTTTCCACGTCGCAGAGACCTATGTTTTTGGTAAACAGTCGACGTCCCCTTGTTACTGAGACCTACGAATCCTCCAAAGATAAATCTAAGGAAAAAACGTAGGCACCCCTTATACCGAAGGCACGGGGCTAACTTGCCGATTTCCCTTGTCTTGATTCTCCTGACACGCCTTAGCTTTTTCTGCTAGGGGCACCTGTACTGGTTCTTGGTACGGACACTTCGAATCGAATACGCACCCTTTTCATGGACTTTGGGATTCAAACCAACCTTGCGGCCATTCGCCACTTGCGCCAATGCTCCTCGCAATGAGACTTCTTGGCGGTATTTGGCTTGGACAGAATACCTCTGCTGGTTTTATCCCCAAGCGTCGGATGCATACTTTGCGTTGCCGCATCTACCGAAGTGGTAGGCGAATGTTAACGCCTTTCCCTTTCCCCTACACGGTTACGTTACGGGTTAGGACCGACTAACTCTGGGCCGACGAACGTTGCCCAGAAACCCTTGCCCTTCCGGCGTCCAGGATTCTCACCTGGAATAGCTGCTACTAGCACCAAGATCTTCATTGCAACCCGGTCCACAGGAACTCGCGCCCCTGCTTCTGCCCCGGCTGCACGCCCATCTACTCAATCTGCATCCCTTCGGATGCAATGCCCACGTATCGGTGACTGGCTTGAGTCCCGACAGTTTACGACGCTCTGAATCTCAATGGATCCGCTGTTACGCGTTGTTTAAAGGATGGCAGCTTCTGTTCCTACCTCTCCACTGTCTACGATTCGAAACATCTTAAGTTTACACTTAGCCAGCACTTTGGGACCTTAACGTGAGTACGGGTCGTTCCCCCCTCGGGACGCGCGCTTAACTCGCGCCCCCAACTCCCACCGTCTACGGCGGCATGATCTTCGGAGTTTGACAAGGTGGTGAGGGATTTCTCCCCCGCTCCACCAAATCGGTGGCTCTACATCATGCCAACCTCGGGTGAGGCTGAACTGCGGTTCACTTCGATGGGAACCCGCTATCGCCAAGCTCGAATGACCTATCATCCCTAAACGCAAGTCACCCCAATGGTTAGACCAATACGGGTGACGGGCTTTCACCATCCGGATGGACGGCTGCACCCTGCTCGCGCTTAGATCGCTTTGGCTTCGGGTCTTAAGACAGTGACTGGCCGCCCATGAAGACGGCATCCCTGGACTCCTTGCGGAATTTGCGGATTATTGCTTTCGCTGTGCGCAATGCTCGCCACGGCCTTAAACTCCTTGGCCCTTGCTTCAAGAAGAATGACGCAACCCTGTTGCCCTTGCGGGCCCTTTGGGGCCGCGTCTTAGCTGTCACCATTCAATTTCAGGCACTTTGAACTGCCCTTTCGGGCTGCTTTTCAGTTTTCCCTCGCGGTACGTCTGTTCGCTATCGGTCTTGGGGTATATTTAGCGTTGGAAGTTAATACTCCCGACTTTATGTGCCCAAACCAGGACACACTACTCTGGAACGTCCTACACGCCTGCACGACTTCGCCTACCGGGCTATCACCGTCTATGACGGAGCTTTCCAGCTCACTTCGGCTCGTCGGCTTGCGTTAAAAAGAACGCCCAAACACCACATCTCTACCTGCCTCGCGGCAGGGATTCGGTTTGCGCTGATCCGCTTTCGGTCGCCCTACTGACGGAATCTCGTTGATTTCTTTTCCTCTTCCTACTAAGATATTTCAATTCAGAAGGTCACCGCCTCTCTCGAGGCAATTCGGGGATCCCCGGTTCGCAGGATGCATGCTCCTCGCCGGGGCTTATCGCAGCTTGCCACGCCCTTCTTCGGTACCCAAGCCCAACCATCCACTGAATGGTGTGTAGCACTTACTACTCCTCGTGAACTAATGCCGATTATTAATGCATTAATTCTCTGCCTACAACCGCTTCACGAAAGCACCCACCGGCAGTAAAAGTCCGCCGATGGAATATCCGCGCTTGATTTCGGAGTCCGACCCCAACGAAGGGCGACGTTTAATCCAAAACTGCACCGACCTGAAATGTCGGATTGGCCGAAAACGGATTTGAACCCGTTTCCAACACGTATGATTCTTCCGGTCGGCGTAAGCCGATGCCCGAAGGCAAGCCGAAAGCATTTCGGAACTTGCCGATGTGGCCGGCAGGCCCATCGGTTTTGCTCAAATGGACTCGGCGGGATTCGAACCCGCGGCCTCGTGATCTTTCGACGCGCCTTCAAGCAAAAGGCCTCAAGGCCGCTTGCAAATCACGCGCGCTACCACTGCGCCACGAGCCCGTCGCTCGAGTAAGAAATATTCGCAGGCCTTGAAATTTGCAGAGAACTTAAAGGAAATTTAAGTTCCCTCCAAAAGTTGGGTTCTCCCAACCAATAGGAGGTGATCTAACCGCAGGTTCCCCTACGGTTACCTTGTTACGACTTAACCCTCCTCACCTAGCTCTAGCTCGACTTTCGCTCATCACGGAAGCCTCACTAAAACCAAGCTTGGATGGCTTGACGGGCGGTGTGTGCAAGGAACAGGGACTTATTCACCGCGCGATGATGACGCGCGATTACTAGCCATTCCAGCTTCATGCGGACGAGTTTCAGCCCGCAATCTGAACTTAGACCCAGTTTCGGAGATTGCCTTCGCCTTTCGGCGTCGGAGCCCATTGTCTGGGCCATTGTATGCCACGTGTGGCCCAAGAGATTCGGGCCATACAGACCTAGCGTCGCCCCCTCCTTCCTCCCGCTTAACGCGGGCAGTCTCCACAGAGTGCGCCCCGGATCGCTCCAGAACTTGCAACTGTGAACGGGGATCTCGTTCGTTTCAGGACTTAACCTGACACCTCACGGCACGAACTGACGCTGGCCATGCAACACTTCTCGGCTTGTCGGCTAAAGTCGTTAGCTTGAGCCTCATTCTGCCGTCTCTCTTGGTGAGTTTCCCGGCGTTGAATCCAATTGAACCGCAGCATCCACGGCTTGTGGTGTTCCCCCGCCAATTCCTTTAAGTTTAAGCCTTGCGACCGTACTCCCCAAGCGGCAGACTAAACGGTTTCCCTACGGCACTGCACCCGCTCGAGGCAAGTGCAACGCCTAGTCTGCATCATTTACAGCTAGGACTACTCGGGTATCTAATCCGATTTGCTCCCCTAGCCTTCGTCCCTCACCGTCGGACGTGTTTTGGTCGGACGCCTTCGCCACTGGTGGTCCACCAAGGATTACAGCATTTTACCGCTCCCCCTAGTGTACCTCCGACCTCCCCCACTCCCTAGCCCGGTAGTATTCCCTGCACGCCTCTTGGTTGAGCCAAGAGATTTCACAGGAAACTTGCCGAACCGGCTACGGACGCTTTAAGCTCAATATTCGTGGACACCACTCGGGCTACCTGTGTTACCGCGGCGGCTGGCACAGGATTTACCCACCCCTTATTCTCCAAGCGCTTCAAGCTTGGCAAAAGATGGCCGTTAGGCCATCACTCGGATTCCCCCCGTCACGCTTTCGCGCATTGCGGAAGTTTCGCGCCTGCTGCACCCCGTAGGGCTCGGGCCCTTGTCTCAGTGCCCGTCTCGGGGCTCCTACTCTCATAGCCCCTACTGATTATCGCCTTGGTGGGCCGTTACCCCACCAACTAGCTAATCAGCCGCAGTCCCATCCTAAAGCGGAACGCGCTGCAATCCGCGCGCCCATTTGGGTCAGGGTTCGTTCCAGAATCCCTGACCTATCGGGAATTACCCTCAGTTTCCCAAGGTTGTCCCCGTCACTAGGGTAGGTTGACTACGTGTTACTGAGCCGTACGCTGCGGCCCAACACTTGGACCGCAAAACTTGCATGGCTTAGTCGAAATCCGATAGCAGTATCCTCCAGCAGGATCAACTGGTGTTGAAATCGGCAGCCCCAGGATTGCGGGACTGCCGATCGTACGTGGGTCGCAAGAACCCAACTTAACTGCTTTCAAGGCCTGCATCCAACCTGAATGAATTCCCCTCGACGGGAAGCTTTGTTCAAGTGCTCATGTTTCGCTGCCGTCTGACAAAGCGAACCCTCATCGACAGAATGCTCTGGGTCCGCCGGGAACGGTAGCATGAGAAAACGCGTCTTCGTCGTGAAAACGCGCTCTCTTACCGTACATATGCCCCTTTATATATCTTGTGACGGGGCAGGCTGTGGGACAGAATTAGGGTAAACTCAGATTGAACAAGTTGTGCAATACATTTGCACAATTTACTGCGGTTTCAATCCGGTCGTCGCGCCGTTGCGCGACACCCCAACCAAACCAACGC
>Ga0172368_10004934_pt1 | contig 15198 bp, 10 predicted proteins | sample Lak11m_FD_114540 | JGI IMG/M metagenome (GOLD analysis project Ga0172368, IMG submission 114540) | Freshwater microbial communities from Kabuno Bay, South-Kivu, Congo - kab_022012_11m | ecosystem: Environmental > Aquatic > Freshwater > Lake | place: Democratic Republic of the Congo: South-Kivu...
ATCACAAAAAACTTTACTTATTACGCACTGCACTTAAAAGTGAACTGAAATTAGACCAACAAAAAGTAGCTTAATGATTATCGGGTCTCTTACATATTTTCAACTAAATTTGGTTTTTTGTCTCGCAGATTACTTTCTCCGGCAGTGGACTGCGTTACGGCAGATACAAAAAAAAGACGCTCCGGCGGAGCGTCTTTACAATACTTTTCATCCTGATTTCTGATTTCTTTCAACTGAATACTGAGATTTGACTTTCTACATCACCAGCATAATCTTCTTGGCTCAATGATAATCGTTTGCTCTTCTACTGGGCGGTGGTGGTGCAAACACCACTGCTCAGGCTTTTATTCCATATATGACAATCAAAAGTTCATCAACTCCTTTCTTTACTTTTTTTATTAATGTGGTTTCATCGGGTTCCAATCATAAGCTCCACAGCTATCTATTTTTTGTATCTCTCCTGTGTTAACATTAACTACATATAAATCATTATAAAGAGTTACCCATGTACCTCCTTTCATAAAAAGTTTAACGTAGGCAATATATTCACCATCAGGTGAAAACTTGGGACCATACCAACTAAAATAGGAGGTGCCACCCGAAGTTCCATAACGATAAATATGTACAAGTCTCCTCTTTATTCCATTTTCAATAACCGATAAGTAATCGCCGTAGGTAGAATCATGTGCTCCGTTACTCGTTTCTATCGCAACTACTTTTGAAAAACCTTTATCCCATTTTATATTGGAAACTTTATAGGTTGAATCAAAAGAGTAGATTGTGTTGAAATTTTTGGTCGCTATGTTATATGTTTTAACCTCACTTAGTTTATTTATGTTGGTTGAAAACAGGATTTCTTCTGTATCCGGCTTGAATCCCTGTATTGCGCCACTCCCTAAGAGCCGTAAGTTAATTATTAATTCATTAAATGAGTTATCAATATTTGTTTTATATACATTTGCGCTGTCATCGAAATATAAAAATGTGTAATTATCCTTATAGAAAAAAGCCGGCGGGTGTTCAAGCTTGCGGTCATTTGAACCGTTAACATTAATGATGTGAGACTCGGGGAAATCCGGTATCTTATGATATTGATAATAAATTTTTTTACTATCGGGGGTCCAACCTGGTAAGCCCGCATCAAGCATGTCGGATACCAGTACTCCCATACAAGTATCGTTATCGGTATCGTAAATATACAGATTTGCAGCTCCAGAGGGTTGATCTCTTCTAATTGCAATATATCTTCCATCCGGAGACCACCGAGGCGAGTAATCATCATAACGCCAATTAGTCATATTTTTAGGTTTCGTCCCCGTAATATCATTGAGATAGATTTCCCAATTATATCGATAGCTTCCATTTACAAGAGCGGAATCTACCTTTTCATACACAAGTGAGTATGTCATAATCCCCTTTTCAATACTATAATCTATTACTGTATCTTGTGTAATTACAACATCTTTTAGCTCACTCTCTAGAATTTTTGGTTTTGTGTTTTGGTTATTCCCAATTCGGATAGTGTAGAATTCGGTTGAATGAAGTTCTTTCTTCTCTTTAACAAAACCGTTGCAGGAAAGGATTCCTCCACCTGCTTGTTTACTCTCCATTCCTTTAATCGAATGGATCATTTTCTTTACCTGCGTTTCGCTGTTAGAGATAAGTTGATAAAAATAAATTCCGGCGCTTACTGTTTGTCCAAAATTATCTCTCCCATCCCACCTCATTTCGTGCAACCCCGCACTCTGCCCCAGCAACTGAAACGACTTTACTTCCTGTCCGAGAATATCGTAGATTTTTATACTTGTGTTCGATTCTTTTTCTAATTTATATGGAATGGTTGTTTCCGTGGAGAAAGGATTCGGATAGTTCTGCATCAATTCAAAGCTCTGTGGAATAGACGAAGGGACATCATGCATTGCTGTAACTACGCTTATTTGATAATTCCCCGCAGTATCTGTAACAGTAGTGTACTGTTTCAGCGTATCACTCATATCAATAAACGTAACTGAAGCATATTTTACGGGGATGGAATCGGTGGTGGAGATTTTCCCTTTAACTGTAAATGTCTGGCTGTTTACTCTATTAATAAATAGCAGACTTAAGAGACAAAAGAGAAAGCAATAATTATTTTGAACAGTTCTAAAAAAAGTTTTCATATACACCCAAAGTGGTTATGTTGTTAATTAGGAATCCCGATCCGGTTACAAAATATTGTAACACTTAACTTATCACACACACTAAAAACCGTTACAACAAGAAAAAGAATTTTTTCCACAAGTGAAAGTAACACAAAAAATGTGAGATGCAAAAGAGCTAAAAAAATAGTTACGTTGCTGCAACTAACGTATCGCAGTCCGCCGGCGGAATACGGTACGGAATTACCAATGCAAAAAAAACCGAGCGGCACCTTCTCCTTTGCAAACAAAACTGCAATCCGCCAAGGAGAGCGAAAGGGTGAGGTGGACTGCGCAACGGAGGTTACAAAAAAAAGACGCTCCACTGGAGCGTCTTTACAATACCATTCTGAATTCCGAATTCTGACTTCTGAATTCTGACTTCTGAATTCTGACTTCTGACTTCTGACTTCTGAATTCTTACTTCTGTCTTCTTACTTCAGAAAACGGTTATTTTCCTTTTTCATTTGCTTCAACAACTGCAATGGCAGCCATATCAACAATGTGTTCAATCTCTGCACCTTTCTGCAGAACGTGAACAGGCTTGCTTAATCCCATGATGATCGGTCCGATAACTTCGGCGCCGCCAATTCTCCAAAGGAGTTTGTAAGCAATATTTCCTGCATCCAGATTTGGGAAGATGAGAACATTCGCACTTCCTTTTAAGTTTGAAAACGGGAAATATTCTTTCAATTCTTCTTCAACAACCGCAGCATCAACTTGCATTTCGCCGTCAACATTATACTGCGGAAATTTTTGTTTCATCAATTCAACCGCAGCTCTAACTTTGTTTGATTGCGGATATTGCGCCGAACCAAAATTACTGAAAGACAGCATAGCGATATTCGGAGTCATGTTAAAGCGCTCGGCAGTTTTAGCTGCAAGATAGGCGATTTCTACCAGCTCCTCGGAGGTCGGATCAACATTTACCGTTGTATCGGCAAAGAAGTAAACATTCTTTTGCGCAAGCACAATGTACATACCGGAAACTCTTTGAACGCCTTCGGCGGTATGAATAATTTCCAACGCCGGTTTTATGGTATGCGGATACGAAGTAGTTAATCCGGAGATCATGCCGTCGGCATCTCCCATGCGCACCATCATCGCGCCAAAATAATTTCCCGTACGGACAATACGTTCAGCAGAAAGTTTTGAAGTTCCCCGGCGTTGCCGCAGCCGGTAATACTCTTCGGCGTACTGTTCAATTTTTTCATATTCAAGCGGATCAATTATGGTGAATGATGTGCTATCAATATGATGTTCGTCTATCATAGTTTGAATTTCATTTTTATTCCCCAGCAGGATTGGATTAGCAATCTTGTCTTCAACTAAAATTTGAGCGGCTTTAAGAATCTTAATTTGATTTCCTTCCGGGAAAACAATTCTTCTCGGATTAGATTTTGCTTTTTCAATTGTGCGGCGGATAATCTGTTTTGATAATCCTTGCCGTTCGCGAAGCTGATCTTTGTACACATCCCAATTGGTGATTGGTTTTTTTGCAACGCCGGTTTCAATTGCAGCTTTAGCAACAGCCGGAGCTACGTACGTTAACACGCGCGGGTCGAACGGTTTTGGAATAATATAATCGCGTCCGAATTCAATCGGTTTGCCGCCGTACGCGCGCAAAACAACATCGGGGACTTCTTCTCTCGCTAATTCGGCTAACGCTTTTGAAGCGGCTAATTTCATTTCATCATTAATTCCCGTTGCACGCACATCAAGAGCGCCGCGGAAAATAAAGGGGAACCCGAGCACGTTATTTACTTGATTCGGATAATCGGATCTTCCGGTTGCAATAATAACATCTTCGCGCGCAGCCTTTGCATCTTCATAACTAATTTCCGGCTTCGGATTTGCAAGCGCAAAAACTACTGGGTCGGATGCCATGGTTTGTACCATTTCTTTTGTAACGCAATCGGCAACAGACAATCCGACAAAAACATCGGCGCCCGAAATAGCTTCGGCTAACGTTCTCTTTTTAGTTTCCTGCGCATAGACTTCTTTAAACTCATTCATCCCTTCCGTGCGCCCTTTATAAATAACTCCTTTACTGTCGCACATGGTAATGTTTTCTCTTTTAACGCCTAATTTTACGTAAAGATTTGCGCAGGCATTTGCAGAAGCTCCGGCGCCGTTAAATGTAATTTTAATTTTCGATAAATCTTTTCCCGCCATTTCGCAAGCATTAAGCAAAGCTGCGCCGCTGATGATTGCAGTTCCGTGCTGGTCATCATGAAAGACCGGAATTTTCATCGTTCTTTTTAGTTCTTCTTCAATGTAAAAACATTCCGGAGCTTTAATGTCTTCAAGATTAATTCCGCCGAACGTCGGTTCAAGTAATTGAACGGTGCGAATTACTTCCTTCGGGTCTAACGTATCTAATTCAATATCGAACACGTCAATGTCGGCAAATCGTTTAAAGAGAACACCTTTTCCTTCCATCACCGGTTTGCCGGCAAGCGCGCCTATGTTGCCTAAACCGAGAACGGCGGTGCCGTTACTTACTACGGCAACCAGGTTTCCTTTTGCGGTGAACTCATAAGCAAGTTCGGGATTTTTTTCAATATCTAAACACGGATCAGCAACGCCCGGCGTGTACGCCAAAGAAAGATCCCGCTGCGTTTGGCACGGCTTTGAAGGAATAACTTCAATCTTTCCCTTTCTACCGGTACTGTGATAATCAAGTGCTTCTTGTTTGGTAATTTTCATGGTGAGTCCTTAATAATATTGGATAGGATTGCGAACGTATAATTGTTCATTTTTCATAGGTGAAAACTACAAAATTCTTTTTGAAGGAAGAAAAATATTTGAAGGAAAGTTGGGAAGAGTTAGTTGTTAATCGTTAGTAGTTGGCGGTTTGTAATAGTTGAAAATCTTTTCACTTTCTACTTTTCACTTTTCTCTTTTCACACAAACAACATCCACAGGACATAATCAAGAATAAGAATTGAAGCGGAGGAAAGCACAAACGAACGGATGGTGGAAAGTCCGACTCCCTCGGCGCCTCCTTCCGTTTGCAGCCCGATGTGACAACCGAGTAATGCCGTTGCGCCTCCAAAGAAAATGGTTTTGATCAATCCGTAAATGAAATCGGACATGAGAAAATATCGTTTAACAGAATTGAAGAAGACGGCTGCGGAAACGTTCATAAAAAAATTTGAAACAAAATATGCCCCCACCACTGCAATAAAATTTGCGAAGATGACGATAAGCGGCATCATGATAATTGATGCGACAAATCGGGGCATTGCCAAATACCGTACGGGACTTATCGCCATACTTTCAAGCGCGTCGATTTGCTCGGTCACTTTCATCGTTCCAAGTTCAGCAGCAATTGAAGCGCCGACTCTTCCGGCAATAACAATTCCCGTTAACACGGGTCCAAGTTCTGTAATAATTGCTCTGCTGGTTGCAGCGCCAAGAAAAGACAACGGCGCAATTCCTTTTAGTTGATACGCTGCCTGCCACGCGGCAACCGCGCCGGTAAAGACAGCGATGATTAATACTAACGGAAGCGAGTTCACCCCAATATGTTCCATCTGAAACAGAATGAGCTTTCTGCTTTTTATCACTTTGGAAAAACTTTTGAGAATTCCGAAGAACAGTTTCGAAATTGCACCAACTTCTTGTAACACGTTGAGCGTTTTGCTTCCAATTTTTCCGATAAAAACAGCAGGAAAAGTATGTTCCATTTAATTCACTTTGTCTTTTCTTTTTTTCATCTGCAATATAAACAATTTCAAAAGGCGAATAAATTTTTCTTTCTGTTGGATACAGCTTTCCGATTTTCTATTTTTTCACACACACTTTTCTGTTTTTAATGTAACGTAACGAAAGATAATCGTCCGATCTATGTTTGATATTCCGAGACCAACAACCGAACGCGCAATTTTAATTGGTTTACGAACCAAAGATATTACAAGAGATATTTTAATTGAACAGCTTCAGGAGCTTGAAGAACTTGCTTCAACCGCAGGCGCCGAAACAATTATGAAAGTTTCTCAAGACCGCATTATGCCGGATAGAGCGCTCTACCTCGGCAAAGGGAAAATTGAAGAATTAGCACAACTTGCTGATTTAAATGATATCTTCTTATTAATTTTTAATGACGATCTCTCCCCAATGCAAGTAAGAAATCTTGAGAAAATCATTTCGAAAAAAATTGTTGACCGAAGCGGATTGATCCTTGATATTTTTGCATCGCACGCAAAAACGAAAGAAGCGAAAACTCAAGTTGAACTTGCACAACTCCAATACTTGCTTCCCCGTTTAACGCGCGCATGGACGCACCTTTCAAAGCAGCTGGGCGGCATTGGAACCAAAGGTCCCGGTGAAACGCAAATTGAAACCGACCGCAGAATTATTCGTACGCGGATAAGTACGTTAAAAGAGAAGCTCATCAAAATTGAATCGCAGAAGAAAACACAGACGCATCAGCGGAAAGATTTTTTCAGGGTATCGCTTGTCGGTTATACCAATGCAGGCAAATCGACGCTGTTCAATCTTATTACCAAAGCCGAAGTGCCGGCGGAAGATAAACTTTTTGCAACGCTGGATTCAACTACAAAATCTTTTGAACTTGATAAGACACATAAAATTCTGTTGAGCGACACCGTCGGGTTCATCCGCAAACTGCCGGCGCATTTAATCGCTTCATTTAAAAGCACTTTGAACGAGGTAGCCGAAGCCGATTTGATTTTGCACGTCGTTGATCTTTCGCACCCTTATTATAAAGACCATATACAGGTTGTTGAGCAGACGTTAAAAGAACTTCACTGCGAAAAGAAACCGCAAATAAAAGTTTTCAATAAAATTGATTTGCTGCAAGACCGCTCTATTTTGGATGAGGTGAAACGCAGTTACGAACATTCGATCGTTGTGTCGGCGGAAAGAGGAATCAACGTCCCCTCTCTGCTCGAAATGATAAAAGAAAGTTTTATTGATACACACGTTGAAGAATCGGTAAAAATAAAAATCGCCGAAGCAAAAACAATTTCGCTTATCCATTCGCTTGCGGAAGTGCTCTCCATTAAGTATTCGCAAAAGTTCGTGAACATTACCTACAGAGCCACTATAGAAAATTCAAATAAAATTAGGAAGATGATCGATGGCTGAAAAATTTTTATTGCTCGACGGCAATTCGCTTTCTTTAAATGATATCGAAACGTTTGCAGCACAAAACTTGAAAGTGAAAATCAAAGAATCTGCAATAAAGAAAATGATCCGCTCACGAAAACTTGTTGATGAGTGGATGGCAAAAGATGAAATTGTGTATGGCGTTACAACCGGATTCGGCGAGTTCAGCAACGTAAAAATTTCTCACGATGACAGCGAGCAGCTCCAGGAAAATTTAATTGTGAGCCACGCAGTTGGATGCGGAGAGCCGCTGCCGCCGTTTATTGTAAAAATTATGATGCTGCTTCGCGTTAATGCGCTTGCCAAAGGGCATTCGGGCATTCGCCCCTCAACCGCTCAGTTGTTGGTTGAAATGATGAACCGAAATATTATTCCCGTTGTTCCATCGCAGGGTTCGGTCGGGTCAAGCGGAGATTTAGTGCAGCTTTCCCATCTCGTGCTTGCAATGATCGGAAAAGGAAACGTGCAGATAATTGATGATGTAACCGACTCAAAATCGGGTCAATCAAAAATACTTTCATCTAAACTTGCATTAAAAAAGAATGGATTGCAGCCGGTAAAACTTCAAGCTAAAGAAGGACTTGCATTGATAAACGGAACGCAGATGATGACATCATTCGCATCGTTCCTTTCGGCAAAAGCAAGTAAGTTGAAGAAGATTGCCGACATTGCCGCGGCGCTTTCGCACGAAGCTTTGCGCGCAACCGACAAAGCCTTTGACGAAAAACTTCATCTCCTTAGACCATATAAAGGACAGCTTGAAACCGCAAAAAATATTCGCTCATTGATTGAAGGAAGTGAGATTAGAACTTCTCATTTAAAAAATGATGCGCGTGTGCAGGATGCATATTCTATCCGCTGCGTACCGCAAATCCACGGCGCATCCAAAGATGCAATTGATTACGTCGCCTCGAGAGTCGCCATCGAAATTAATTCTGCAAATGATAACCCGTTAATTTTCCCCGACACAAATGAACACATCGAAGGAGGAAATTTTCACGGGCAGCCGGTAGCTTTGGCAATGGATTTTCTCGCCATCGCGCTTTCCGAATTGGCAAACGTTTCCGAACGGAGAATTGAGAGAATGGTTAACGGCGCATTAAGTCAGGGGCTGCCCCGTTTTCTTACAACGCACGGCGGTTTAAATTCCGGCATGATGATTGCGCAATACACGGCTGCAAGTTTGGTTTCCGAAAATAAAGTATTAGCGCATCCGGCAAGCGTTGATTCAATTCCAACATCAGCAAATCAAGAAGACCATAATTCAATGGGATCAATTGCCGCGCAAAAATGTTACCGCATATTACAAAATCTTGAAAACGTATTGGCAATTGAATTGATGACCTCAGCGCAGGGATTAGAATTTCTTAAACCGTTAAAACCGGGTAAAGGAACTTCAGCCGCTTACAACGAAATTAGAAAAGTTGTTAAGCCTTTGAAGAACGACCGGCTATTGTATGATGATATTAAAAAAATCAACGCTCTTATAAAAAATGATACATTGCTGAATGCCGTTGAAAAAATTACGAAGCTATCCTAATTCCTAATTTCTCATTCCTAATTATTTCAGTATTCGTTCAACTCATCACGGATCAACATAAGAATAGCCGCTTGCGGTACGATGTAATATTTTTCCTGATCGTACTCAATTTCGTAGGCATCTTTTTTTAGGAAGATTGCCAAATCGCCTTCTCTCACTTGAAGCGGAATGTATTTCACTTTTTCTTTCGGCTCTTTCCAAGGTTCATCGTCGGAAGGCAACCCGATTGGAAAACCTGGACCGGTTTTAATAATGTATCCGCTTTGAATATTTTCTTTTTCTTTTACTCCCGGCGGCAGATATAACCCGGAAGTAGTTTTACCCGGGTCTTCCTCAGGCTTAATTAAAATTTTATCGCCGATAACGATCAGCTTATTTATGTTTCTCAACTTTTCATCCTTATTTCAAAAATTCAAAAAATTCCCGGACTAAAATTAGCGAATTCATCAAAGAATTTTGCATTTTTGTCATGGAGCGTCGTAGTTATTCTGAATCCCGGAAAAGAATTTTACATCATACAGCAACACAAAACAAAGGTGAACATCATGAAACAAAACATTGGAAACATTGATCGGGTTATTAGACTTATCATCGGAGTTGTAATTGTAGCTCTCGGTATTTATACTAAAACCTGGTGGGGAATATTGGGAATCATCCTAATATTTACCGCAACCATTAAAACCTGTCCTCTCTATTTGCCATTCGGTATTTCAACTTGCAAAACCAAAGAAGTTAAAAAATAAAATCCATTTTAAAATAATTGGATGCTAAATTTTATTAAACCTGTCCCTTAAAAACGGACAGGTTTTTTTATTCTTTCTACAATTCCATTCCTCACTTCCTCCTTTCCTCAAAATATCTTTCTAAACTGAAACGGAAATTGTTCGATAATTACAATAACAACGGAAAAGATGAATGAGAAAACTATTTATAATATCGCTTGCCGCCATCGGAATGTTTTTCTTTGGCGCATGCTCTACAATTATTAATACCACAAGTCAGGAAGTAGAATTAAAAACCACTCCTGCGAACGCTAAAATTACGGTTGACGGAAAAAAATTTGGAACCGCTCCCCAAGTTGTAAATATTGAGCGCGGAAGCGATCATGTAATTAGATTTGAATTGGATGGATATGAACCGTACGAGACACAAGTAACGCGAAAGATGTCGCTTTGGTTTTGGGGAAATGCTTTAAATGGATTTATCCCCGGCATGCTGATTGACTATTTTACAGGCTCAATGTATAATTTACTTCCGGAACAAATAAGCACAGAACTCACTCCGGTAAAGGTTGAAGCTCCGGGGAAGAAAAAATAATAGTGAAGCCAAAAGTTGATTTACGAGGAAACAAGATTTGATTTTTTAATAAAAAAGATTGAGTAACTTCTTAGTCCCCCAATTTGAGAGACTATTTTCTTCTTCTACCTTTACCATTTGAACCACTTCCGGCACCGTCACAGATTCCCGTTCCACTTCCAGCTCCTTTTTTGCCGCCACCTTTCCCGAACATGTTTTTACTTCCGCTTTACTACAAAAAAAGACGGAGTCGGTTTGGGATTAAGCATCGCACAAAAAATTGTGCATCAGCATAAAGGCACAATTTATTTAGAAAGCCGCGAAAACAAAGGAACAATATTCACTATCACTTAACCGGATTATAAAAACTTTAACATTCTTATTATCGATGACGAACAGGGGCAGCGCGAAATTCTTTCAGGGTATTTAAAGAAAAAAGGATACACGGTTTCTACCGCCGCTTCCGCAGAAGTAGGAATCCGTCTTGAAAAGGCGGTTTACTTTATTAGTCCAAGAAAAAATAATGCGTTAATTGCCGTGAAAATTTCGGCGCTATCGGAAAATTTGATGGAAAGTGAATTGTTCGGTTCCATTACTTGAGCAATAACATTTTTTTAGTTGAAGTATAATCGTTTGCGCGTAATTGGTAAACGTACATGCCGCTTGCAAGGGGTGAGGCATCAAATTGAACAGTGTATCTGCCCATATCTTTCTGCTCATTTACAAGGGTCATAACTTCTTTACCAAGTATATCATATATTTTTAATGTTACACTTCCACTCTTTGGTAGTTGATAAGATATTGTTGTTACCGGGTTAAACGGATTAGGATAATTTTGTTCAAGTAAGTAAACCGATGGTATCGCATTAGTATATTCCTGATCTTTCACAGATGTAACAATACTTCCGGTTACGATCTCGATATCATCAACATAGATGCCGTCTTCCTGGTTTGCACCATCGGACTTTAAGCGGAAGCGTAGACGAACGCTGTCGCTGCCTGCCCCTGTAAACGCATCGAAACGTGCGGTGTACTTAGCGGGTCCACCGAAGGCATTGTCAATTCCTGTAAGCGTCTTGATTGCCGCCCATTCGATACCATTCCGCGTTGCTTCAACATACACCGTGTCTGTAGGATCGACAAATACTTTTGCAAAGAACTGCAGTTCAACTTTTGTGTGTTGAGTAAGGTCGTATGATTTCTTCAACGTAAGCGATTTATTTGAGTTCGGCGAGTAATTACCGACCGGACTATCGGTGATATTCTGCAAACCTCCGTGTCTGTATTTAGTAGAATATCCCCATCTATCGAATTTACCGAAATCCCAAACATTAGTCGTTTGTTTTTCAAAATCGTCCACATACTCCCGACCGACTATAAAACGCAGAGAACCCGTTACGGGATATCGAGATTGGTTCTTTGCTGCCGCCACGTCATTGGCGGTTACATAATAAGATACTGTATCTCCGGAAGCAAACGGACTTGACGGTACCAGCATTGCGATGTAGTAATCGCCTATCGCCATTTTGTCGAATCGGGTTGCAGACTCCGATCCGCCGTTTACATCATAATGAAGAATGAGGTTAGATGTATCAATACCAATGTTGTCCGTAAATTGCGCTGTAAAAGGATAAGGACCTTTCAGTTTAATCGAGTTGCAGATTGTATCAGTTATTACTATTGTAGGAGGGATGTTATCTGTACCAATTGTAAATACATTGGGTGTGTACGGAAGGTATCCCGAAGCAGTTCGTGCAAGTACGAAATACTCCACCTTCGAATTTAAATTCTGTGCAGGAATATCAGCACGGAAGAGACCTCCGCCTTCATTAGTCATTACGATTTTCTTGAATGGAAACTCACCGTCTGTATCCCAGAATAAATCCATGGAAAGGAGAGGCGAAGACCCATTGACCCGTGCGTGGATGGGAAATGAACTGCTTGTGTTCTCCGTGTCTAAAAGACTGTCAACTACAATTTCTTGTCCGTCAAACCAGTTCAATATTCTCTTCATAACCACAATGCGCGTTTTAAGATCCGTAATCGATTCGAAACCTCCGAACGCAAAATTGACTAACTTGTACGACCCGCTGTATCGAATCGCCCCGGCGCTTCCTGCATACGAACCCTCATTATATTTAAAGACCGGCACACTCCCGCCGGTAGGATTAATAACATCCGGAATTTGTTCCTGCGCTGCTCTTCCGGGCTGAAACCTTGTAAAAGATAAACCGTCTCCCAACGTATCCCCGGGAACTCCTGTGAGGGTTGAAATTCCTGCATCATCAGCTACATAAGACGACTTCAAATATGTTTCATAAAATGTTTTTGACGCTCCCTTTGACACAACATATTCGTTGGAATAATTCGGTGAAGGAGCGGATAGGTCCCAACCAATATCCTGACCTGATAGAAACAGCTTTCCGCCGGAATCGAGATATTGTTTTAAGGAAGAGCGATCCAACGAATCAAGTGATGGGAACGCCCACTCGCACATCCATACTACGGTATTGTAACGCATCAGCACAGTTGCCGGTGGCGTACCCGTCTTGCTGTGATCCCATATATCGTACGAAACACCAAGCGCATCCAAAGCCTCTGCATACGAAGTTTCAGAACCGAAGCCTTGGTCATCGGCAACCAAAAGCAGATGTGCGCCAACGGAAAGATTAAAAGCAAACGTCGTAGAGTAAGCGCCATCAGTTAATGTAATAATAAAAGGAACAATTGACGGAATAGCATCCGGATTGACACTGACGATAAAAGGATTGTTGAGATTCGATACGCTTGAATTGTCAAGATCGGTTATTCCCTTGATGCTGCCGAAGGAAATGTTGCTTGTCTGCACTGTCGTTGTCCAATGAGAGGTGGAAAGACTGCCCATAACATTTCCCGCATCACCCCACTCGTTCTTAACTTCAACAATGATTTGAGCTGTTTCACCGGGTTCTAAAATTCCGTTACCATTTCCGCTCTGAGAATCGTCAACGGTTACGGAAGTAACGCAGAGTTTTGGTTTTGGAGGAGGAGGTGTTTCTGTCAGTGCGCGGTATGCATTAATTCTTCCAAACCCTAATTTGCCTATGAAGCCTAAATTTTTCCCATCGATGTTATCGGCCGTTCCACAAATTTGAAACATTACTTGAGCGGGCGTCCATGTTGGGTTCTTCGACTTGACAAGCGCCGCTAATGAAGCAACCATCGGCGAAGCCATGGATGTGCCTTCAAACTCAATGTACTGTGTACCGTAATAAAACGGAGAAGGATTAACAACTGTACTGAGAATGCCTTTTCTGTTTCCCGAAGCGAGATCACCTCCCGGTGCACTGATATCAACATCGTCTCCAAATGAAGAATAACTTGCTTTGTTGTCGTCGCTATTCGTTGCTGCAACAGCAAGCGCCCAGGGCTGCGCTCCAAGCATCGAAACAAAATCAGTTGATGTATTGCCGGCTGCATTACAGATTACAACACCGTTTTTATAAGCGTAAAGCGCTCCTTCTAAAACTCCCTTTGAGGTTCCCATACTGAGATTTGCAACGGTGGCGCCGTTATTTGCCGCATAGACAAATGCTGCACTCATCCAGGATGTTACTCCATAACCATTGCCATCGATATCGTGCCATCCGACTCTCAGAGGCATTATTTTTGCACCCCACGCTAATGAGGCTATGCCTATTCCATTGTTCGTAGTGGCGCCTGCAATCCCTGCCGTATGTGTGCCGTGTCCATCAAAATCCATTGGATTGTTGTCCGGTATATTACCGTCTTCACCGGGATACATAGTGGTGATACCTGTAACAAAGTCCCATCCCCGTACATCATCAATATAACCGTTTCCATCATCGTCGATTCCGTTGTCAGGTATTTCTTTAGTATTTGTCCGGATAGACGCTGCAAGATCAGGATGATCCCAATCCACACCCGTATCGATCATTGCGATAATAACCGAACTGTCTCCTGTCGAAACGCCCCACGCAGAGTCCGCCTTTACGATAGAGAGTTGATACTGCTGATATTGTGAACCATTGTAATAGATATCATTCGGAGCTTTATTAATAGGGATGATATACTGCGGCTCGGCATACTCAATAGTTGGGTCTTGTTCAAGTTTGCGGGCAAAAGTTTCCAAATCAGTAGGTCCCGGCACATTCATGATGAAGATTCTTTCTAACTCTTCAACACCGATGCGCTTCTGCAACTTTTCAGTTTCAAATGCTTTACCAATACTTTGAATGCCATATTTCGATTGTAAATTATTAAGTACTGATTCTACATTTTGCCTGGATTTCATTAGTCCAACGGGTAGTTTCTTCAGTTTTACAACAAGCGAGCCGGGTATGTACTTGTAAGGCGCCGATTTCTTTTTCGTATCGCCGGGTGAGGCAAAAACAAAAGTTGAAAATAAAATTAGAATGAATACAGCGCTGAATACGCTGCTTTGATATACTTTATTTTTTTGCACAACGTATTCCTTGTTTTCTTTCATTTTATAATTCATCATTTCCGTACGGACACAATTCTCTTTTCGTGTCATCAAATATTCGTCTCTTGTAGTAATGCCTTAAGATGCTCTCTTTGCAACCACTCTTTTGCTTCTTCTATAAGATCGAAATGGCGCAAATTCATACACCTATTAAAAGCAACGGTTTCAATAAAAGAATAATAAAGCTCGTTTTCTTTTGGAGCGACAAGAGCAATATTTTTTGTGCGTTCAAAAGAACAGCGTTCAACATAGAAGTATGAACTTCCGATCCCAAGTGTTCCATCTAATGATCGAAGGTCAAATAAATAATTCCTACAAGCAAATTCCTTTGTAAGAAGAGGAATTTCTTTTCTTAAGTGGTCGGCAGAAAATTCCGTTAGTTGTCCGGTAATTTTCACTTCAAGAATATTATCATTCTTAGAAACAATAATTTCACACTTTGTTAACTGTACCCCAAAGATAGGAGTTACCTTTGTCATAATTTAAGGTGGATTGTGTTAATTTAAAATACCTGATTTTATGATTAATTAAAATATACTTCAGCCGGCGTTTTGTATTCCAGA
>Ga0172368_10004936_pt1 | contig 15197 bp, 11 predicted proteins | sample Lak11m_FD_114540 | JGI IMG/M metagenome (GOLD analysis project Ga0172368, IMG submission 114540) | Freshwater microbial communities from Kabuno Bay, South-Kivu, Congo - kab_022012_11m | ecosystem: Environmental > Aquatic > Freshwater > Lake | place: Democratic Republic of the Congo: South-Kivu...
AAGAAGTCAAAGGCCATCCCGTAAATGATGCAGCTGAGGATGATCATCCAGAGCCCGTTACCGGGGTTGCCGTAAGCAAATAATCCAAATCTCAGCACCCAGGCTATCATCGCGAAAAGCATCACCTTCTTGATGCCGAAACGCCTCAGAAAGAAGGGGATGGTGAGGATGAACAGGGTCTCCGACATTTGGCTGATCGACATGATGATCGCCGGATATTTCACCGCGATCAGGTCCTTGTACTGATCCACCTTGGCAAAATCATGCAGGAAAGTGTCGCCGTAGGCGTTCGTCAGCTGCAGCGCGGCGCCGAGAAGCATGGCGAACAGGAAGAACAGTGTCATTTTGGTACTTTTAAACAGGGCAAAGGCATTGAGCCCGAGTGCCTGCACAAACGATTTCTTGTGGCCCCGGCTGAGCGGCACGCAGGCAGGCATGGTAAAGGAATAGAGCCCAAGGACCAGGGCTGCACCCGAAGCCACATAAAACTGCGCTGATGATGTTTCCAGTCCGCTCAGACTGATCACCCACAAGGCAACGATGAACCCGATGGTGCCCCACACACGGATCGGCGGATAGACCTTAATGATATCGAGATTGTTGTTCTTCAGACTGGTATAGGAAACCGTGATGGCCAGTGCAATGGTGGGCATGTAAAAACACATGTTCAGCAGCATCACCCAAAACATCGCGTCCGGACTCTGAATCTGGGGGATCATAAACAGCACCGCAGCCCCCGCCAGGTGGAAGATCCCGTACAGTCTTTCGGCGTTGATCCACCGGTCGGCAATGATCCCTGCGATGGCAGGCATGAAAATGGAGGCAATCCCCATGGTCGAAAAGATGGCGCCGAATTCGGCCCCCGACCATTGCTTGTTCTGAAACCACCAGGCACCGATGGTGATAAGCCAGGAGCCCCATACGAAAAACTGAAGGAAATTGAGCAGGATCAGGCGGAGTTTAAGGTTCATGTGAGTCCCTGTTTGTTGATATTCGCTATCTTGATTTCTTTTTACAATGTTAAATTAATCCGGCCATATTTAAAACGACTGAACTCCTCAGCTTATGAGATCGGAATTAACAAAACTCGGTGACCTTTACCACGATGAGCTTCTGAATAATGTGATCCCATTCTGGGAAAAACATTCCCCCGATCCGGAGTACGGGGGGTTCTTCACCTGTCTCGACAGGCAGGGCAACGTGTTTGATACCGACAAATTCATCTGGCTCCAGGGACGGGAAACCTGGTTCTTTTCCATGATGTACAACCAGGTGGAACCGAAACAGCAGTGGCTCGACATGGCGCTGAACGGTGCACGGTTTCTCGAAAAGCATGGCCGCGACAAGGACGGCAACTGGTTTTTTTCACTCACCCGGGACGGAAGGCCCCTGGTGCAACCCTACAACATTTTCTCCGACTGCTTCGCCACAATGGCGTTCGGTCAGCTTTCAAAAGCCACCGGATCAGTCCATTATGCTGATATTGCTTTCTCAACTTTTGAGAATATCCTGAAAAGAAGCAGCAATCCAAAAGGTATTTACTCCAAAGCCATCCCAGGTACGCGTCCCTTAAAAGGATTTTCACTCCCGATGATCCTCTGCAACCTGGCCCTGGAAATCGCACACCTGCTGCCTGAAGACCTGATTGACAAAACGATAGATACATGTATCCATGAGGTGATGGAGGTGTTTTATGATCCCTCTTCGGGACTGATCATGGAACATGTCAACCCCGACGGATCACTTTCAGATTCCTTTGAAGGCAGATTGCTCAATCCCGGTCATGCCATTGAGGCCATGTGGTTCATCCTGGATCTGGCCAAAAGAATCAATAACCGGGAGCTGGCCGAACAAGCAGTGGCCATTGCACTCAGAACCATTGAGTACGGTTGGGATGAACAGTTCGGCGGCATATACTATTTTCTCGACAGGCTCGGACATCCTCCGCAGCAGCTGGAGTGGGACCAGAAACTGTGGTGGGTTCATGTAGAAACCCTGATCACCCTGATCAAGGGGTATGCTCAGACCGGTAATGAGGAGTGCCTGAGGTGGTTCCGGACGGTCCACGAATATACCTGGTCGCACTTTCCGGACCCGGAGTTCGGCGAATGGTATGGTTATCTGAACCGCCGGGGTGAGGTGCTGCTGCCGCTCAAGGGCGGCAAATGGAAAGGGTGCTTCCATGTGCCACGGGGCCTGTATCAGGTGTGGAAAACCATTGAATCCATGGAGAAATGAAAGAGCGGTCAGAAAACCGGTATGCGTGGGTGGTGGTAGCCCTCCTGTGGGGGGTGGCGTTGCTGAATTATCTCGACCGACAGATGCTTTCCACCATGAAATCCTCCATGATGATTGACATCGGGGAACTTCAGTCCGCTGAAAATTTCGGCAGGCTTATGGCGGTATTCCTGTGGATCTACGCTTTTGTGAGTCCGGTTGCAGGCCTGATCGCCGACCGGATCAACCGAAAGTGGCTCATCGTGGGCAGTCTGGCCGTGTGGACGGGGGTTACCCTCACCATGGGATATGCCAGGGATTTCGAGACTCTCTATTTTCTGAGAGCCTTCATGGGCCTGAGCGAGGCACTGTATATCCCGGCCGGACTGGCCCTGATCGCGGATTACCACCGGGGACCCACCCGGTCGCTGGCAGTGGGCATCCATATGAGCGGCATATATGTTGGTCAGGCTCTCGGCGGCTTCGGTGCCACCGTGGCCCACGCATTTACCTGGCAAACCACCTTTCATGCCTTCGGACTGATCGGTCTTGCCTACAGCATTGTGCTCATAGCCTTCCTCCGTGAAAGCCGTGAGCCTCTTTCAAAGAGCCCGGCAGCTCCCGGCCACCGCTACGGAGGATTTTCCTCCATCGGGAAGAGTCTGGGCATTCTCCTGGGAACCGTCAGTTTCTGGGTAATACTTTTCTGGTTCAGCGCTCCGAGCTTCCCCGGATGGGGGATCAAAAACTGGCTTCCGTCACTCTTTTCGGAAACCCTTAATATCGATATGTCGAAGGCAGGGCCTCTGGCCACCATCACCACCGCCCTCTCCTCCTTTGTGGGAGTTCTCGTGGGCGGACTGCTTGCCGACCGGTGGATGTTCCGGAATTTGAGGGGGCGGATTTACACTGGGGTAATCGGACTGGCACTGACCATCCCCGCGCTGGTCCTGATTGGTCTGGGCGCCGGCCTTCCCGGCATCGTGGGTGGTGCCGTATTGTTCGGCATCGGATTTGGCATGTTTGATTCGAACAATATGCCAATCCTCTGCCAATTCGTGGCCCCCAGGCACAGGGCGGCGGGCTACGGACTGATGAACATGACCGGCATCACGGCAGGGGCGGTGGTTACCCATTATCTGGGCAAATCGACGGATTCGGGCAACCTCGGACGCGACATGGCCCTGCTGGCCATCCCGGTAGCTGCGGCAATCCTGCTCCAGCTGGCCCTCCTCAAGCCAAAGGTGGCTGATATGACCTAGAATATTAACTTTGATCTGGTGAATCCACTACCATGAAAAAAATCGTCAAATCACTGATCGTTATTGGGATATCCTGCACCTTGGGATTTCCGGCCCTGTTCAGCCAGGATACAAATTTCCATATTCAGGTTTCAGCCTCAAAAAAACTGATGGACCACAATACTCTGAAGCTGGAGCAGGAGTTCCGGGATCTGATCAATGTGATCCTCGTGGATGGCTGGTACAAGTATTATATCGGAAATTTCAATTCTCACCAGGCTGCTCAGGATTATCTGGCCGAAAAGAAGATCCAGGGATTTATCGCAACTTACAGTAAGGGCAAGTTGGTCCATAAGGGAGCCGATAAATTTCCCAATATTTCAACCGTTGCGGAAATCAGGGAAACTGAAAAGCCCAAACCGGATCCGGTGCGGTTTTCGGTGATCCCCCTGCGGCCCAATCCTCTCTCATCGAACATTAAAAAGGAGACCGTCAAACGGACAGAACCCGTTCCTGGTCCCGATACCACACGCTTTATTGATCCACGCGACAGCACCTCCTATCTGGTTGTCAAAATCGGCGACCAGACCTGGATGGCCGAAAACCTCAGGTTCGGTGATGAAAAGCAGCGAGCCGCGCTTGATAAGCGGGTAACGGGTCAGCAATATGGTCTTCTATACGATTATAAAACCGCGCTCAATGCCTGCCCCGCCGGATGGCACCTGCCCACCGACGCCGAATGGATCACCCTCGAAGGGAAACTGGGGGCCGCCAAAGGCCAGCTTCTGAGCATCGGATACCGGGAGGGCGACGAGGCCACCGGAGCCATGAAATCGGTTGACCGCTGGAAATCTAAAGGTTCCGGGACCAATTCATCAGGATTAAATATCTACCCGGCCGGCTTGACCAAAGAAAATGGCTCCAGAGTGGAGTCGGGCGAACGCGCTTACTTCTGGACCAGCACCAAAACAGGCCTCGCTGTGTGGGTCAGGCAATTTCGCTACAACTCCAACGGGATCATCCGCGGCCTGATGGATCCTGATGTTTCGCTGTCCGTCAGATGCATTAAGGACTGATATGACGACATTCAACTGGGCTATCCTGGGATGCGGTAAGATCGCGTCCAAATTTGCCTCAGACCTTAAAACCCTTCCGCAGGCCAGGCTCTGTGCCGCTGCCTCGCGGTCAAAGGAGAAAGCTGAGGCTTTTGCCAACCGGTTCGGCTTTCTGAAGGCCTATGGCAGCTATGAAGAGATGGCGGCAGATCCTGAAGTGGATATTGTTTACATTGCCACACCCCACTCCCATCACCATGAGCATGCACTCCTGTGTATCCGCCACGGCAAGGCGGTACTCGTGGAAAAAGCCTTTGCCCTGACGGCAGGGCAGGCCCTTGAGATGGTGGCAGCAGCGAGAGCCAGGAATCTGTTTTTGATGGAGGCATTCTGGACCATCCTTCAGCCGGCCTACACCAGGGCCCTTTCGGTGCTGAACTCCGGCCTGCTGGGTGAGGCCCGGATGATGCGATCCGAATTCTGCTTCTACAGCCCGTACGATGCGGACACCCGGTTATACAATCCCTCCCTCGGAGGCGGATCATTGCTGGATATCGGAATCTATCCGGTATTCTGGGCCCGTCAGATCTTCGGCGTTCCTTCGGATATTCAGGTTTCGGCCAAACTGGCTCCGTCGGGGGCCGATCAGAGCCTGGCCATGACCTTCATTTACCCCGATGGCAGGATCGCCCAGCTCACCTCCAGCTTTGAGGTGTGCAGCGATACGCAGACCGAGATCTGGTGCGAGAAGGGTTTCATCAGGATAAAAAGAACCGATCCGCATTCCATGAGCGTTACCGTCAATATCAAAGGGGTCAGCGAGGAAACGGAAATGTTCCGGTTTGATCATCAGTTCGGGCTCTTCCTCGAAGCTCAGCATGTAATGGATTGCCTCAGCCGCGGACTCACCGAAAGTCCGGTGCTCCCCTTGTCATTCACGGTTCAGCAGATGGAACTGCTCGACAGGATCCGGGAGATCGCCGGGGTTAAGTATGACGTCAACCTTTAATTTTAAATAAATGGGGTTCAGCAATCTGATCACCTGCAATTCATCGGAGAAAGTATTATTGAAATGGTAGAAGACTAATCTGCAGGCTCTGGATGTTTTTTCCAGGGCGGCAGCAACCATAGCAGAAATGCTAGGATCAGAAGCGGGACGATAAGCCATACCGCTGCCATTAACAATCCTTCCGAACCGATCAGGTTGAGCTTGAAGGCGGTAAAACCGGCAAAGCTTTTGGAAAAAAGCTGCCCTCCGATCACTACGTTCCAACGCATAAAGAAAATGCCCACCAGCACTAGTATCCCGGTTGCCGCATAGAGAATCTTTCTGATCTTTTCGCCAGACCTGAATATCTGAAGATAGCCCAGGATTATTATCGGCACCAGCATCCCAAGGCCCCACTGGAAAAGGAAAAGGGTATAAGTTAGTTTCCCTTTGACCAACAAATCGAGTATTTGAAAGGATTCTTCCGATTCATATATCCGATGCACCTGGTCAAGCCCCTCCAGTGCGAAATCAAGGATCAGTGCCACAAGCAGGTACTTGGCTATGGTGTCGAGACAAAGCATATTGATCTTTTTTTTCCGGATATAGTTCACTGCCATGAACACCAGCATAACCAAGGCAATTCCCGAAACCATCGCCGAGAAAATAAAAATTACCGGCATCAATACAGTCGACCACCAGGGATTGGCTTTCACGGATCCGAAGATGAAGCCCACGTATCCATGAAGCAGAAATGCCGACGGAATACCAATAACTGTTACTGCATATCCGAGTTTTTCATCCCACTTCAGAGATTTTGGAGAAATATCTTTAACACCCAGGGTAAGGACCTTATAAATCCAGCCCTTAAATCCCGGAGTTTCCTGTGACCAAAGAACCAGATCGCGCCGGTAGTCGAACCAGATCTCCAGCAAAAGAACTACCATCAGGTACCACATATACACAAACCCGAATATGGCCATGGCTGAGGTGAAATGCGGGGTAATCATGATCTCATAAAACCTCTGTGGCTGAGCCAAATGAGAAACCAGAGGCATGGTTGCCACCAGAAGGAATGACATTGCCGTCAACAGAGCTATCGTATACGTCGGCCGGAGTACACGAACCTTGAAAACCCTTTCAAGGGATGCCAGGATGAATGCTCCGGCAACAAGCCCGGTAATATAGGGATACAAAACGATCAGGACACTCCAGTTGAGATCAATCTCATTGGGATAAATGAAACCGTCAACCTTGGAAAGCATCTCATGCAAATGTTGGAAATGTGGTTCCATTTTACCTGACCTCCGCCCTTAATCCATTGTAATACACCTTACTGTCGGTATTCATGTGCGGCTTCAGAACCTGCCATGAATGTTCCCGTTTAAATTTCACCAGTTCACTTCCCGGATCATTCAGGTCACCGAAGATTTTGGCTCCTTTGGGACATACCTCCACGCAGGCTGGAAGCATCCCATTCATGATCCGGTGATAACAGAGGGTACATTTATCCGCCACTTTTCTGTCTGGATCTATGTACCGGCACCCATAGGGACAGGCCTGCACACAATACCTGCAACCAATGCAGTAATGTTCATCCACCAATACAACCCCTTCGGGACTGTCAAATGTGGCCCCAACCGGGCAAACCTGCACACAAGGTGAGTTCTCACAATGGTTGCACATCTTCGGTACGAAGAACGACTTGAAAATATCAGATTCAGGAAAATCCTGCACGAAGCCGTCAATTCCACCATTCGGAGAGCTGATTTTGACGGTACCATCATTCAGAATGGTATATTGCTCCACCCAGGTCCTGAAATAATAGGGTTCGCGGGACACTCCGTTTTCCGCCTTGCAGGCACTGGCGCAATTTCCACATCCAATGCATTTTTCCAGATCAATGCCCATGCCGTACCATGGACCTTTGGTTCCTTTTCGCTCGGTAGCAAAAAGAATCTGCCCGAAAGGCCCGGTACCGCCGGAAACAAACAATCCCCCTGCGATCAAAGCAGCATCTTTAAGGAACCGCCGCCTGTTTTTTATTTCATGTTTTCCCATGGGCTGTGAGGATTATGACAATCTGTACATTGCTGTCCGGCATTATGCTCCTCGGGATTTATCATCGCCACATTAGCTGCCGGTCGGGCCGGATGAATCCGATGGCACCTCAGACAAAAATCCCTGCCAGATGGCCTGAAAGGCAAGGAATCCTGGTTCTCAGCATGGATCAGTGAGGGCCCGTGACAAGTCTCGCATGATAGGGTTGCATGCTCATTCGAAGATTTAAGGCCAGCAAGGTCATCATGACAGTCCTGGCAAACCGCTTGTCCTGCATACCGTGGAATCTTACTCTGGTTCTCTGTAAGGGATAATCCCCTGTAATGGCCATATTCCCCGAATGATTTTGGAACGAGGAAATAGCGCGCTGTTAGGAAAATCGCAAGGAACAAGCCGAAGAGCAAAGCAAGCCGTTTAATCTGAGCTGGCATAACTCCAGGTTTTAGGTTAATAATCAAATATACAATAATTTGTATATTTATAACTATGGATATTTTATTTAAAAAAGAAATTCATTTTTTTTCTTTTATTTTTGTATAGCGTCTAAACAAAATTGAAATGGCTTCAAAAGTTCCCGACCTGCTTGCCATGTTCATGAATATCCTTCATACTTACTCGATCATAGAGCGAAAACCCAGAGATTATGGAATCGGAACCCGACTGACCTTATCGGAGGTTCAAACGCTGGCCCGGATCGGCGAACAGCCGGGTATTAATCTCACAGGCCTTGCCGACACGATGGGCGTTACCAGGGGAGCAATTTCACAGATGATTCACAAACTAACCTCCAAGAAGCTGGTAATCAAGGAAAAAAACCGAAACAAAAAAGAATACAATCTCACTTTGACAGAAACCGGCAGGAAAGCCTATGACAACAATCAGGCTACCCGTGATGAGATCTTTACCTTTGCCCAGGCTCTTTACGACCAGGCAACTCCCCATGATCGGGAAACCGTACGCCGGCTTTTCCTTGCAATTCAGACCAACTTGAAAGAAAGGCTCACTAAATGAGACGGATTATCATCATAGCAATTCTTGTTTGGGCCGGATCAGCGTTTGCCCAAAGCCCGCTGGATGATTATATCCGCTTCGGGCTGGATAATAACCTGGCCCTTAAGCAAAAGGAGACCAGCTATAAAAAAAGCCTGGAAGCCCTGAGCGAGGCACAGTCCCTGTTTTATCCGAATATCAGTCTGAATGCCAGATATTCCGTGGCCGAAGGGGGCAGAACGATCGACCTGCCGATCGGGGATTTGCTGAATCCGGTGTATGCCACCCTGAATCAGCTGCTTCATCAGAATGTTTTTCCCGGGGTTGATAACCAGTCGTTTATGTTCCTGAGACCTCATGAGCAGGAGACAAAGATCAGGATGATCCAGCCGCTTTTTAACCCTGATATTTATTACAACTCGAAAATCCGGAAAGAACTGGTTCAGTCTGAAAAGATTACTGTGGACCAGTACAGGCAGGAGCTGGCGGCCGAGATCCGCAAAGCCTATTACAATGTCGGAATGGCCGACAGGCTCGTCCTGATGCTGGCTGAAACCCGCAAACTGCTTGAGGAGAACGTGAGAGTGAACCGGAAGCTGGTTGAGAACGGCAAGATCACCATTGATAATCTGTACCGGTCAGAGACAGAAATGAGCCGCTTTGAACAAAAAATTCAGTCAGCCGAGAAGAACCGTGTGCTGGCGGTGGCCTATTTCAACTTCCTCCTGAACCGTCCCCTTGGGGAGAAGGTGGTGATCGGGGAGCCCGACCTGTTTCCCCAACCGGCCGGAGATGCCTCATCCTTCACTGCCGGCGCTCTTGAAAGCCGGGAGGAGATCCGGAAGCTCGGCAAAGCAGGTGAGATATCAGACCTGAACATTAAATTAAACCAGTCGGGGGCATTGCCGAACCTGGTGATCGTTGCTGATTACGGAATTCAGGGAGAAGAATATAAGATCAACAAGGATGCTGATTTCGGCCAGGCATCTGCCGTGCTCACCTGGGACCTGTTCGCTGGATTTCAGAACCGCTCGAAGATCAGGCAGGCCCGGTTGGTGAAGGAGCAGCTCGACCAGCAGGAGGAAGAAGTGAGGAAACAGATTGAGCTCCAGGTGCTGAATGCTTTCAACGAATTAAAGACCGCTCAGGAGGGGATCGTTGCAGCGGAGAGTCAGGTGAAAAGCGCCCGTGAAGGATTCCGACTGGTGAAGCGGAGATATGACGAAGGCCAGGCGAACCTGATCGAGTTCATTGATGCCCGCACCTCCCTCACCCAAGCCGAAGAGAACCTGATTATCAGCAAATATAACTGGCTGAGTTTGTATGCTGAATTTGAAAAAGTTGCCGCAATTAAAAAATTCTGATGATGAAACGGAATCAATATCTTCTGCTGCTGGCCCTCCTGATTTCGGGGTGCCGGCCTGCACCCGTTCAGCAAACTGTTACCATGGAATCCGTAGAGGTAAAGGTCGCTCCGGTCATCAGGGAGCAGATCAGCATACCCGTCAGAAGCAGCGGTTATGTAGCCACCAGTGAGGAGGTAAAGCTATCTTTCAAAACCGGGGGTATTATTGCCCGAACGTATGTCAGGGAAGGAGATGCCGTAAAAAGCGGACAGCTCCTGGCGGCACTCAACCTGTCGGAGATCAATGCCCAGGTAAATCAGGCAAAAATAGGACTTGAGAAGTCACAACGGGATTTCAACCGGGCGAAAAATCTGTATGCCGATAGTGTGGCAACCCTGGAGCAGATGCAGAATGCCGAAAGTGCCCTGAATGTTTCAAAATCCGTTCTTGACGCTGCCAATTATAACCTGTCGCACTCGAAGATCTTTGCTCCCAAGGCAGGGATCATACTGAAACAGCTGGCCAGGGAAAATGAGCTCATCGCTCCGGGATACCCGGTTTACGCGCTCGGTGTGAGTGGCAAGAACTGGATTGTGAGAACCGGCCTCTCTGATCGTGATATTGTGAGAATACAGATCGGTGACTCGGCACGGATCCGCATCGATGCCTGGCCTGATCAGCCCTTCATCGGCGTGGTCAGTCAGATGGATGAGTCTGCCAATCCCCAGACCGGCACCTATGAGATCGAGATCAGGCTTGACAAAACAGCCTTTCGCCTGGCATCCGGATTTATAGCGGGGGTTGAGGTGGTACCGGCACAGAAAACCGATTGCTTTCTGGTTCCTGTGGAGGCGCTGGTGGAAGCTGATGGTCAGGAAGGGTTTGTTTACACCCCCGGGCCCGACAACCGTGTAAAAAAGGTGAAAGTTTCGGTGATCACACTCACCGGCGGCCGGGCTGCGCTGTCGGGTCCGCTGACCGAAGGCGGGCCGGTGGTGACTGAAGGTGCCGCCTACCTGTCGGATGGGGCAGCCATCGAAATCAGGAAATAAAATCAGACCAGGCTCATGAAAATCTCGGAACTAGCCGTCAAGAACCATCAGTTCACCATCGTGGTCTTTCTGATGCTTATCGCCCTCGGAGTCTATTCCTATCTGAAGATCCCGCAGGCCGAGGATCCTGAGCTGCCCATGCCGATCGTGCCGGTTACCATTATTTATCCGGGCGCATCGCCGGTTGACATGGAGGAACTGGTGGTGGATCCGATGGAGAAATCTTTCAAGCAGCTCGATAATGTCAAGCGGATCTGGAGTGAGATCAAGGACGGTGTTGCTTCCGTAGTGGTTGAATTCACTGCCGAAAGCGATCCCGACAAGAAGTTCGACGAAGTGCAGCGCCAGCTTCAGATGATCCGCAGCAACCTGCCGCAGGATCTTTATCTGCTGGAGGCTTATAAGATCAATGCCGGCGAAACCAGCATCATTCAGAGTGCCCTGGTATCAGATGAGGCAGATATCGGGGAGCTCAGGGATAAGGCGGAAGACCTCAAGGAGATCCTTTCGCAGATTCCCGGAGTTAAAAAAGTATCAGCCCTGGCCTATCCTGCCAAAGAACTCAGGATCTCGCTGGATCTCCCCAAGCTTTCCCAGCTAAGGATCACAGTTTCGCAGGTGATGAACGCCATCCAGAGCGAAAACGCCAATATCCCGGGTGGAAGCGTGGAGATGGGGTCGCGTAAATTTAATATCAAAACCAGCGGAAATTACAAGAGTATCGAAGAGGTGGAGCGGACCATCGTGGGGGGTGCGGCCGGACAGGTAGTCTACCTGAAGGATGTGGCCAGAGTGAGCTGGGAGAATGAGGATCCGAGGTATTTCGGGAGATATAACGGACATCAGGCGGTTTTCATCAATGCCAGCATGATGGAAGCTCAGAACATCCATGATGTAAGAAACCGTATTTACGCTGAATATCAGAAGTTTGAAAAGAAACTCCCTCCAATGGTAAAACTTGAGAGGGGTTTTGACCAGAGCCTGAATGTCAGGAAAAAACTGACTGGTTTGGGCAGGGATTTTCTGTTTGCCATTCTGCTCGTTCTCCTGACCCTGCTGCCCCTGGGATTCAGGGCCTCGGGCGTGGTGATGATCGCCATTCCCCTCTCCCTGATGATCGGCCTCACAGGGCTCTACCTGGCAGGGTTCAGCATCAACCAGCTCAGCATTGTGGGAGCAGTGATAGCACTGGGGCTGCTGGTGGATGACTCCATCGTTGTGGTGGAGAATATAGCCAGATGGATCCGGGAGGGGCACAAACCTTTCGATGCCGCCATCAGGGCCACCAAACAGATTGGCCCGGCAGTACTGGGCTGCACCGCTACGCTGCTTTTTGCTTTTCTGCCGCTGATGTTCCTTCCCGGGCTGCCGGGAAAATACATCCGGATCCTGCCCTTCACCATCGCCTTTGTCGTTCTGGGTTCACTGTTTGTGGCACTCACCATCATCCCCTTCATTACCAGCAAGTTCTTCAGGGGAGGAGGAAATCCGAAGGGGAACATGGTGCTCAGGGGACTGAACAAGGCAATCGATTTCACGTATGGAAGGGCGCTATTCTGGTCACTGAAAAACCCCGGAATCACCCTGGTCCTCGCGCTGGTTCTGTTTGTAGCTTCCCTTGGACTGGTTAAGGTCATCGGATTCAGTTTGTTCCCGAAAGCGGGCATGCAGCAGTTTCTGATTACGGTTGAGACTCCCAGGGGCAGCACCATCCGTGAGACCGACCGGGCGGTGAGGTTTGTGGAATCCGTGGTATCAGAAAAGCCGGAGATTCGCTATTACATGTCCAATATTGGCCGCGGCAATCCCAAGATCTTCTACAATGTATTCCAGAAAAGCGAGCAATCGAACATCGGTGAGTTGCTCTGCGAGATGAGCCTCACCGAGCAGGCCGACATGACCCGCTTCCTCGATCAGCTGAGAGATACGCTGAACACTTATGTCAATGCCCGGATCTATGTTACTGAGTTTGAGAACGGGTCGGTGATCGGTGCCCCGATCGCCCTGCGGCTGGTGGGTGATGATCTGGCAGCCATGAGAAACTTCTCCTCCCGGATCGACAGCATCATGAAGACTACACAGGGTACCACGTACGTCAAGAATCCGCTCAGTGAATCCATGACTGACATCCGGATCGATGTCAATACAGATAAGGCCGGGATGTTCGGTATTCCGGGCATCGAGATCGACCGGACCATCAGGCTGGGGTTGGCCGGACTGGAGCTTGGCAAATACCGGGAAGCCGACGGGAAGGAGTATGCCATCCGGGTGAGATTGCCGAAAGATTCAGTTAACACGCTGGAAACACTTGACAACATTTACATTTCCTCACTCTCCGGCGCCCAGATTCCGCTGAGCCAGCTGGCGCGGATCAGTTTTGAAAGTTCGCCCACACTCGTCCAGCACTACAATCTGGAGAGGTACAACATGATATCCTCCTATGTCAAAACCGGTTACAACACCGACCGGGTAACCAAGGAGATCCTGGCCAGGATCGATAAGCTGGATATGCCCGAAGGGTTCCGGATCGTTCCTTCGGGAGAGATCGAGAGCCGGCAGGAGAGTTTCGGTGGAATCGGGACGGCTATCCTGATCGCAATTTTTGGCATTTTCTCCATTTTGATACTGGAGTTCCGCACCTTTAAAAGCACCCTCATCGTGCTTTCGGTAATACCACTGGGGATCATGGGCGGGATCGGAATGCTTTACCTTACCGGGTACACCCTCTCCTTTGCCGCAGCAGTGGGATTTGTTGCGCTGATAGGGATTGAGATCAAGAACTCGATCCTGCTGGTGGATTTTACCAATCAACTCCGGCAGGAGGGCGTTGAGTTGAATGAGGCTATTCTGAGGGCCGGGGAAATTAGGTTTTTACCGGTCATCCTCACCACGCTGACGGCCATTGGCGGTCTGTTGCCGATCGCACTGGGCAAATCGAATCTTTATTCGCCGCTTGCCTGGGTGATTATCGGAGGCTTGATCACCTCCACCCTGCTCGCCAGGCTGGTAACCCCGGTCATGTACCGGGTGCTCCCGCCAAAAATTTAAACACCTCGCCGATGCGGCGACTCCAGGAGCGTTCGGAGTGATCTTCACCCGGATATTTACGCGTGGTCCACTGGCCGGGCCCGTAGCTATGGTCTTTCATGGTCTGATCGACCAAGTTTTGCCAGGGTTCGTAATACTGGTCGAGGGTAGCCGTGCCAAAATCGAACCAGAACCGATGGTTCTTTGGATTCGGCAGATTTTTGTCCATATACTGAATAATGGCCTTGGGCAAATAGTCGGTGCTGTCTGGCGCGTATCCCGGCCAGTGGGTTGAGATGCACCCGGCGGCTCCGAACACATTGGGATATTCGCACATGGCGTACATAGAGATCAGTCCGCCCATGCTCGAGCCTGCCACGAACGTGTTCTGCGGCAGCCTGTAAGTGGAATAGGTGCTATCGATGAACGGTTTGACCTCTTTGACGATGAACTTCAGATAGCGGTCGGCCAGCGGTTCGCCCTTCATGGCCACTGAAACCAGGCGGTCGCGGTAATCTTTTGGGACATATTCCAGGGCTTTCTGCGGAAAATACTCGGGGTGTCGGTATTCCGAATTATTCCAGATCCCCACCACGATAAAATCCTTCACCTGGCGGTTTTTCATCAGCTCACCGGCTGCCTCGTCCACCTTCCACTCCTGCTTGTTCCAGGTGGTGGTGCTGTCGAAAAGCATCTGGCCGTCGTGCATATACACCACGGCATACCTTTTGTCCCGCGTGTATCCGTCGGGGACCCACACGTCCACATTTCTCGGCTGCACATATTCCGAAGGGAAATTCCGGTAACGGGTCACCTTGCCGGAGGATACCTTGACATCCTGGCCCAAGGCTGCGGTAATTACCAGGCTGGCGATCAGGGTTAACAATGTTTTCATATTCGTGATGTAAGGAAATTCATCATCCAGGAGGCTAGCACCTCATTATGAACCGGCCGGTTTAAACTTTCAAGAAGGCCGATCATACACAACAACTTTTCCGGCAAAGCTATTCCTTTTATTGATCACTTAATGTGATGATGTGGGGATGTGATGATGTGGGGATGGATGATTTGATGATTTGATGATGTGGGGATTTGATGATGTGGGGATCGATCCCAACCTTTAACCTTTATCCTTCAACCTTGATACTTTACTTTTGCCTTCCTGCCTTCCTGCCTTCTGCCTTCTGTCCCCTCTCCCGCGCTCGCTTCGCTCACGATTG
>Ga0172368_10004940_pt1 | contig 15184 bp, 8 predicted proteins | sample Lak11m_FD_114540 | JGI IMG/M metagenome (GOLD analysis project Ga0172368, IMG submission 114540) | Freshwater microbial communities from Kabuno Bay, South-Kivu, Congo - kab_022012_11m | ecosystem: Environmental > Aquatic > Freshwater > Lake | place: Democratic Republic of the Congo: South-Kivu...
TCAGAATACGGTAAATAATAATAATTCAGAATACACGAGAAATAATTGTTAATTTTTTGTTTGCTGAAAATAAAAAATGATGTGGTTTGGTGAAATATTTATAATTTATACAGTTAAGTGAAAAACAGAGCTCGTTGTCATGCCTTTGTTGCGTTTTGGAAAATAGATTTCAACACTAATAAAACAATCTTAAATACTCTGAAAAAACTTCAGTCTGTGACAAACAAAAAAAAGTATTATTTTTTAATGATGCTCCGATTGGTAATATCTTTTTTACTCAATTATCTTATACTGTTTTGCCGCATCTCCCCAACTACAGGCATTAAAATGCCACCATTCGGTTTGTATGTTAAAAAAGCCACTTTGGTTCATCACGCTTCTTAATAATTTACGATTGTCGTATTGTTCTTTGCTGAGTTTGCCTTCTGCCAGCAAACGTGCTTCAATAGTGGTGTAGGCAAGTTCTCCGATATAATCAAAGGCGGTACCCATATCAAGTAATTGTTGCTTGTCGTTGAGTATGCTCAGATCCACCGCCTCACCAAAGTTGTGCTGCGAGCCGAGTTTAGGGTTTGATAAAAATTTTATCTTTTCGTTAAATGGCATTTTCAGTGTATCCCACATCAATTGTTGCACAGAGCGTGGCCGGGCTGCATCCCAAACGATCAATGAATAGCTTGGTTTGAGTGCTTGCAGTTTGTGTTGGGCTGCAATTAATTTTTCGGCTGCATCTTTTTGTAAATAGCATTTGTTAAAGTTTCCATATACATCAGTGCCAAAAAAATTATCGGTACTTGAATATTTTAAATCAACCTTAAGACTGCTATCCATTTTTAAAACATCAACCAAACCGGCATTGATCAGGTTTTTTTCAAAACTGCTCATGCTTGCTTTAGGATGGTTTGCATTTTTGCAAATGGAAGTCAATTGTGCGGAAGGTGTTATCTTTTCATCATGTTCAGTGCATGAAAAAAATGCAAAAACAAAAAGGATAAATAAAAACAGGATGCGGTTCATCACTCAACAATTGCCTTTAAGCGGAAAGTAGTTTTCGTTACTTCTGCATTTGATGTGATTACAATCGATGGCGCAAGTTCGCCGGATTCGTTCTTTGGGTCAAAGCTGAGTTCTATTTCGTTTTTCGATCCCGGTGTCAAGGGATTGGAAGACCATTGCGCCGTAACGCATCCACAGTCGGATTCAACTGAAGTGATAATAAGATTTGATTTTCCTGTGTTCTGATAGGATAAGTAATAAATCTTTTTATCCGTTTTTTTTAAAGTACCAAAATTATAAAATTGATTGTCAACCGTCAATACCGGATTGCTGTTTGCCGATTGAGTTCCGGCTTTATCAGAGTTGTAAAAAATAATCTGAATTTTTCGCTCTAATGCAGCAGCGCGGCTGTAGATGGAATTGCGCTGGTCGTTGGGGTTGTCGCTCACAAATGGATTTGCTTGCAGCTTTCCGATGGCATCTTCATGTATCTCAAGCTTACCGCCATCAGCAGAGGTGCCTTCGAGGTAAGGCATAAAAATACCATTATTGTATCTTTTAAAATAATTTACCAAACTTGATATGCGTCTCTTAGCCAGCTTTGCATTGTACTCTGTAGTGTGCAACGGACTGCAATAGCCCTTTACGGTAATTTTAACAATACTTCCGCGTTTAAGATCCTGCATCAACCAATCCGAAAATCGCTCCAGCTTTGCGAATCCTTTGGCAACGTAATTATCAAAAAACTCATCTATATCGCTTTCGGCTTTATCCTTTGCAGCACCCGCTAGTCCTTTTGAATATTCGTTTTTGTATATACCACGCATTTGCACATAATCATTCAGGGTGGTTTTATAACTCAGTTTTGTAAGTGTATCGATAGAGCCGGGATCGGGTATGTCATTATGGAAATACAAGGTAAGTGGCAGGAGTGCTTTTACCCAATCTTCGATACGAATGGTATCAGGGATAATGACTATTTCCTTTTTCTTCACTATTTTTTTTGTTCCAGTCCATTCGTATGAATAAATATCATTACAACAGGTTTCTCCTTTTATAGTAAGGGAACCCGGACGATTGGAAGTAAAGTATCCATCGGAGTCCACTTCGTTGATGGTATAATAAACCTCATTAAAGCTCGTGTTTAAAGGCGTTCCCAGATTCTTTGGAGGTGTCCATTGATTAAACCCACCTTTCGATTGGAAAACATCATACCCACCCAAACCATCATGCCAGTCGGAACTGAAGTATAAGGTAGAAGTAGGAGAATGATAAAAAGGGGTAATCTCATCACCGGGCGAGTTGATAATGTTGCCAAGATTAACGGGTTCATTATACGTATTGTTTTTATAAACGGAATACCAAATGTCCATCATGCCTGAACCACCGGGGCGGTCGCTGGCAAAATAAAGCACTTCGTCTTTGTTTTCGTCAACACTAATCGTTGGTTGCGTTGAAGTGTAATCGGGAAGATTTATTTTATCATTTAATTTTTCTGCTTTCTGCCATGTATTGTCTTTGTAATTACTAACGTATATTGCACAGTGCGGCTTTGATAAATTATTAGTGTTGCAACGGGTAAAGTAAAAACGTTTATGGTCGGGCGAAAAGGCAATATTGGCAGTGTTCTTTTCCGGATCATTTACGGTAGGAATGATTTCTTTTGGCAAAGTCCATCCTGCAATCGTTGAAAAAGTTTTATAAACTTTAGTCAGGTATGCATTCGGTATCAGTGGCTGCGATTCAGCAGTATAAGTAGCAAGCGGGCGCAGGGATGAAAAGAACAACAGACTATCGCCTAATTTTATCGGAGCAAATTCGGTGTAAGGTGTATTGATGGTCGCATCCAAATGATCTACACGAACAGGCATAGTATCATTTTTAATTACATCAATATGCTTGCACACTTCGGTTTCGTGTAATGCTTTTTTTGTGAAGTAATTATCGTTGCCAGCATTTTTCTTATAGTAACTATCAAAGTTTGAAGCAGCATTTTCGTAATCGCCGCAGCTCTTTTGCATCACCGCTAACCAAAACATGCTTTCGGGAAATTTGTCACTGTCGTTTCCTGCATCTACTATCGAATACCATTTAGCAGCTGTTTTATAATTATTGAACACTCGGTTTGACTCGGCTATTTTGTATGCAACCGAATACTTTGATGAATCCAGTTTCCATGCATTCGAATAATAATAAGCAGCTGTATAATAATCAGCTTCTTTGGCCGCAGCATCACCAAATGCAATGTTCTCATCATACGTCTGAGCAAGCCCGCTATAATTAAACCACGCAGCAAACACAAACACAAATAAAAGGATGAGATTCTTTTTCATTTCGGATACTTATAGAATAGGGCAGGGTGTTTCTCTTAGAATTACAGGTCCCTTTTTTCGTAATATATATTTGATAGCGAACTCAGGACCGCCGCGTGCATTGCTTGCCGGTTTGAGGTTTGAAGAATTAATATCGTAACTGATACCAAAACTGAATTGATGATAATCAATAGTAGCAGTAATAATGGCGGCATCCTTGGTGCGTGTCCATAATCCGAAACTAAATGCTGTGTAATTGAGTAAACTGGCATCTTTAACATAGCGAAGATGGGAACCTATATCGAACTCGCGGTATTTTCCCTGACACATAAACAGGATGGACGGTAACAAATCAAACTTCTCGTTGATAGTGATAGTGCTGCTTCCGTGGATAACTAATTTTCTATCCAGTCGGATGTTGTTATCATCAAACAATGATTGCTTAGGAGTGTTCAGATGCGAAAGTGCCATTCCGCCTTCGAACTGAATCTGTTTGGTGTAGCGATAAAACCAATAAGCACCCATGTTTAAATCCAAGAAAACAAAATTGTCTTTAGCAAACGATTCGTTATTGCTTGCACTTTGATTGTATTGATTTCCGTCGTACTGACTATCGAACATTAATTTTGTGTAATTGATGGTGCGTTGTGCAATGCCCGGTTGCAGTGCAACTGAAACAAAATGATTGCTTTTTTTATTGATGGATTTTATCCAAGCTAGTGACGCATTTGCCTGGATAGTGCCATATTCAGAGTCACCGGCTTTGTCGCGATAAATTAAAAGTCCTGCTCCAAACATATGTTGTTTGAATGCATTTTTTTTGAAAGGCATATCGGCCGAAACGGACATAGTGCGGTAAGGCACTGTAACGGCTTTCCATTGAGTGCGGTTGTTTAAAGTAAAACGGTAATCACCATCAAAGAAGCCGGTTTGTGCAGGATTCAGATTCAAAGGAGATAAATTATATTGCGTAAAATGAATATCCTGAGCATTGATGCTTAGTTGAATCATCATTAAAACAAAAACTATTTTTAATTTTCTCTGCATGCTCAAATTCTTAACCTAACGTATCAGTGTGATATTTCCTTTTTTAATATTTTTTTGATCATCAATGCAGGTTATTTCAAGGTAATAATCAAATACACCCGGGTCGCAGAGCTTTCCTCTGAAAGTGCCGTCCCATCCCTTGTTTATATCTGTAGTTTCAAATACTTTTTCACCCCAGCGATCGTAAATAGTGAAATAAAATTTAGACAAAACATGACTTCGAACATAAAGTACATCATTATTATTATCACCATTTGGAGTAAAGGCATTGGGAACAAAAATATCGTTCTCATCGCAGAGTACATCAATTACGTATATGGTTATTGTATCGGTGATGGTACAACCAAATGCATCAATAAAAGTTACAATATAAGTAGTAGTAGTTTCAGGGGATGCAACAGGATCAGGTGATGCCGGGTTATCCAAACCAGTTGTAGGGCTCCATGAATAGCTATCACCCGGAATATGCGTTGTGTGAATGCCTGTATTTTGACTATGATAAATCGTATCATCATCAGCATAGGTATTTACAAAAGGAGGAAATGTTGTTGAATCGTGAACAGCAATTGTATCGTAAAAATGACAATTGTTTTGATCACTGATTGTCACAGTATAAGTTCCCTCGCATAGGTTAATTGCAGGATTCGTGCTTTGCCCATCGCTCCATAAATAGGAATAGGGAGGTGTTCCTCCAGAAGGAGTAACAGTAGCAATACCATTGCATACTTCAATGCAGGGAACATTTGACGCAATGGTGATGCCTGTTAATAGTGGTGGTTGCGTGAGTGTAATAGTATCTACTTTCAAACAATTATGATCATCAGTAACGCTTACGTAATAAGTTCCTTCGCATAAATTGGTAACTGATGCACCGCTTTGAAGATTGCTCCATTGATAGGAATAGGGTGGATTTCCTCCACTCCCGGCAGCAGTTGCTTGTCCATCACAATAGCCAAAGCAGGTAGGCATTTGAATGTTAGATAAGGATGATTGAACAGCTGTAGGTCCATTTAAATTAAAATAGATATTCCGAATACAACCCATACTTTCAGTAACGGTAACATAGTTAACACCTGCGCAAAGGGTAGTATCAAATGATGCAGTAACCCCATTATTCCAAAGATAGGTATAAGGAAATGTTCCACCTGAAGTAAATGTGTAAGCTTCACCATCGCATGAATTAAAGCAGGTTGGTTGAACTAAACTATCCACTACAACCATCATATCCGAAGTGTCTGTAACCATAACCTGCATACTATTTGAACATCCGTGATTATCAGTAACCGTAACCAAATAAGTTCCTGCACAAAGATTTGAAGCCGTTTGCGTGGTTTGTCCGTTTGACCAATTATAAATATAAGGCGTTGTTCCGCCACTAGAGCCAATTGTTGCAGAGCCATTACAAATACCATTACAAAAAACATTTTGAGTATCAAGAATAGAAAGCACAATGGGAGCAGGTTGTGCAACATAATAAGTATATATTTTCTGACAGCCAAAATCGTCATGAACAGTAACGGTATAGGTTCCCGAGCATAAGCTACTGATGTTTGATGTAGTAGCACCTGTGTTCCATAAATAATAATAGGGTGATATTCCTCCTGTAGGAGTAAGGGAAAGTTGACCATCGCAAATCCCATTGCAACTCACATTCGTAATCGTTGGATTATCAGTAATGGCAGAAACAGTTACTAATACAGAATCCATAATTTGACAACCCAGCGAATCAGTGGCAACAACATAAAACATGGTAGTAACTAAAGGATCTACCAAAGGATTTGGAGTAGTAGCACCGCTAATGATGGACGCTAATGGCGACCAACTGTAGGTTAGCGGGTTTATTGGATTCAAATTGGTTACACTCAGGTTTATTGAATTTCCTTGACAAATAGTAACGTTATTTCCTGCTTGTATATTCACTACAGAAACCGTCAGATAGACACTATCCATGCCATTGCAAATTTGAGTGGAGCCATAAATATAATACCAGCCGGAGGTATTTAGGGTAATGGTAGCAGTATTTGTAGAAGTATTGATGTTTAAAGTATCGGTAAAATTATGATTGTGTGACCATACGTAATAATTAACACCACCTGTTCCTGTGGCTGTAAGAACCACCGTTCCTGCACATACAGTAGAATCTGCGCCGGCATTGATGCTAAAATTTTGAACAATCACTTGTTGCAGAATAGTGTCCGTGCAAATTCCATTGGAAACCAACAACATATAATTGGTAGTGGTTGGTGGGTTTGCAAATGGGTTAGGAATGGTATCATTACTTAAATAAGAGTTAGGAATCCATTGATAGTCAATGCTTGGGTCGGGTAGCGGAACTATTCCAATTTGAACCAGTTCGTTGGAACAAATGATCTTGCTCGCTATTGTATCGGTAGAATTAGATAACATTAATACCTGATGAGAGATAGTATCCGCCATATTGCAAGCACCAGTGTCCGAAACAATCAGAGTAACGGTAAATAATCCTGAAGAGTTATACGTGTGAGTTGGAGAAAATTGAGTAGAGTTAAAACCATCACCAAAATCCCAATAATAGTTTACGCCGGTACCTCCCGTAGAAACTGAAGTATTTTGAAAAGTAGCGTTATAAGGAGTGCAACCAACAGGAGGAACAATAAAATTGGCGATGCAAACAGGTAAATTAAAATCAAATTTGATTACTGCATTGTTACAATTTGAGCTGTTATTTGTATTTGACCATGCGCCTGGAGTTGTAGGAAAATTATCAACACCTCCACAGCCGGCACAAACCGACTGGTAAATGCGTCCTTGTTTGTCGAATCTGCTCGTACCGCCATCAACATGTTCGGCTGAGTTAGGGCTACCAAAATACGTAGCATAAATTAAACTGGAAGCATCGTCACTGATGACTAAAAAGTAATAATCATTGTTGTCGGTGGTAATCTGAAAAGCGCCCGGTGTAATTGGCAAACCGCTCGTTCCACCGAAACCATTTATGTTTGGACCACCCCATCCCGAAAGATATATTTTATCACATAAATCAACCAAAAACGCAGTTGGTGAAATGTCAGGACCAATGTTTCCTGTTCCAAATGCCGTGGACCAAACCAATGCACTTAAGTTTTTATCCATCTTACTAACAAATTGTCCTCCATTAGGTGTTGCCCAAAGAGCATTATAAATAAAGGTGTTGCCTGATGCTGCTGTTTGTCCAAATACATAAATATTTCCGTGTTTATTTCTGCGCAATATGTATACTTGATCGTAAGCATTAGAACCATAATAGGTTGATTTAATAATAGAACTCCCGTCTTTACTAATTTTTGTAATAAATCCATCTACGGATCCTCCAAGGTAGGCAGGATGCAAGACTCCCGGAGTTGTCGGAAAGTTAAGCGAAGTGGTTCCTCCACAAACATAAAGACTGTCATCATCGTCCAAAACTATGCTATAAACGGCATCTTTACCGGTGCCTCCTAAATAAGAGCTCCAAATCATGTTCGAAAGATTGGCATCTAATTTAAAAATACAACCATCCTGTCCGCCACCGCCTGCAGTGGTTTGAAAGGCACCGGGTGTTACAGGAAAGTCAGTTGACATAGTTGTTGAAACAACATACACATTATTGTTTTCGTCCACCATTACCTCACCCCGAGCACCATCAGCATAATTGTGCGATAGTATTGATGGGTCATTCAAACCATCATTTTTAGTCCCTCCAACATAAGTTGAAGATAAAAGTTGTGTTCCATCTTCACTTAATTTTGAGACAAAAATATCAATACCATGACTGAATTTAATGGATCCAAAATCATAATTGATTGAATCGCCACCATTAAAAGTTAAATCATAAGCACCTGAAGTAATAGGAAAATTATCAGATCCGGTGGTGCCATAAATTACAAGTTCGCCCAAGCCATTTACAATCAAGCTATGTGGAAGGTCGTTGCGTGATCCACCAAGGTATGTCGCCCATAAACGCTGTGTTCCGGAAGAATCATATTTTATTATTGCAATATCGCATCCGCTTAAGTAGGCACCTAATTCGCCACCGGCAAAATTTATTTGATATGCTCCCACGGATACCGGATAACCTGTCCCGAAAGCAATTCCGCCTGAATATACTTTTCCATGTGAATCAAAAGTGGCGGTGAAGCCCCAATTATCGGCAGTTGAGCCGGAATAGGTTGAAAAAATAAGAACCGGGTCAATCAGTATTTCTTTGGTATAATCATAGCCATCAGGAAATTCAAAGGATACCGTATTGTTATTGATACTAAATTTGCATGGAATTTTAATTTTACTTTTTCCATTCATTTGAAATGATTCGGGACTCAATTCTGTTACTTCATTGATGGACGTTTTTACTATTAAATTTCCGTTTTTTAAACTAAGTTTTTCAACTCCATCATATTTTAATTGAATGTTTTTTGCGTCAGCACCCGGATGCAATAAAAGGTCGTACTTCATTTGATGTTTACATTCATATATATTCAAATCAATGTTTGGATAGATATTTCGATAATTTACGGTTTTAAATGATTTAACTTTACTAGCCCACTCCTTATGGTCGTTTGATGTAAAGTAATTGTTATAATCTGTCGAAGCATCTACTCCTGTTACAAGAACATCTTTATTTGAATTTAAAAAGTAAAGTTTGTATGCATGGCAATTAATGTTATAGTCGGATGGCTCAAGTTTAGGTCTTTGAAGAGGTGTTTCGTATTTAAAGGCCAGTAGTTTGTTTATGGCTTTCATGTCTTTAAAAGCGAATGTGAATCCATTTTTTTCAAGAAACATGGCTCCGTTCGGAAGATCTGCCTTAAATAAAACTTGCGGCTCCCACTGATTTTTATTTTCAATAAATCTTAGATTTTCTTCAGTGTGCTGGGCAAATGATACATTAATAATAAAAAGGAAACTAAGCAGTACGGTATATTGAAATACATACTGTAGAAGTTTAACGCTTATTTGTTTAAAATTAAAAATAGATATTTATTTTTAAAACTGATAAACAAAGATATAGAAATAAATATATAATTTCTACTAATAATTAGTGAAATTATAAATAAAGAAAAAGGATGCTATATTTTTCTACCTATATATATTGTTTCAGAAGAGGGGAGTCTGTATCTGTCAATTTCGAGAGGGGTCAATTCACTATTGAAATCGCATTCTTCAACAACAAATCCGGCATTCATTATTCGTTGTGCATAATCTCTTCCATAAATACGCAAATGGTCTTTTTGTAAAAATTCACGTTCTCTATCTAAAGGACTTGTAATACTGGGGTCTTCATAGGTTACTTCCCTACTAGTATCCACAAGTGTTTGAAGAATAGCCCAACCATTTTTTTTCAACACACGATAAATTTCCGTGAGCGCTTTTTTATCGTCTTCGATATGCTCCATAACATGGTTGCAGAATACAATATCAAATTCGTTATCACTAAATGTCATGGCTTCGATATTCATTTTAACATCTGCCAATGGGGATTCGAGGTCAGTAGTTATATAATTAAGATTTTTTTGTTTTTTTAATAACTTGTAAAAAACCTGTTCAGGAGCAATCTGTAGAACTTTGTAAGGATGAGAAAATAAATCTGTTTTACGATTCAAATATAACCATATTAATCGATGGCGCTCGAGCGATAAGCATTTTGGACATAAGGCATTTGGTCTTGGTATGATTCCATAAGGTAAAAATTTTCTGAATTTACCATGGCATATAGGACATTCAACATTATTTCCTTTCAAAAAGAATGGAAGCAATCTGGTTACCAGAACACTCATTCTGATTAACAGTGGGCGAGGGATATTCCGGAGAAGAAAGCGAATTATTTTTTTCATAATGTAGGCAAAAATAACCATTTATTTTAATAACGGGAAATTACAATTTTTATATATTGCTGTTATTAAAAAGGTGAAAAATAAAATTTCTTAAAAATAAAAAATTCCCAAATACCATAGCAAGCATTTGGGAATTTTTTGGGTGGCTGATGGGATTCGAACCCACGACCCTCAGAACCACAATCTGATGCTCTAACCGGCTGAGCTACAACCACCGTTTATGAGAACGCAAAAATAACAAAATATTGAATACATTTACAAAACATTTATACATTTGATTTTATTATCGTCAAGTTCCGGCGAAGTGATATGCACAAAGAAGAAAAAATAAAAGTACTTTTTATATCCAGTTGGTATCCTACTAGAGTAAATCCGACGCTTGGTAATTTTGTTCAGAAGCACGCCGAGGCATCATCCCTGTTTGCGGATGTTCGCGTCCTACATGTTCGTTTTGATGATGCCCTTACTGAAAAAAAATTCGACTTTGTTTACTCCAACACCCACTTTTTAAAGACTTTAATTATTTATTGCAAAAGACCTTGGTTTGCTCCTTTTCGCATCCTTCGATTTTTCAATGCCTATAAAAAGGGATTAAAAATATTGACTGAACAAAACTGGAAACCCGACATTATTCATGGAAGTGTTCTATTTCCTGTAGGTCTTGTTTTGCTTTTTTGTAAATCATTTAAAAAAATTCCACTTATTTTTACAGAACATTGGACGATATATACAAAAGCAGATCCTTCGAAGCCATCGATGATAATGAAGTTTTATACTAAAATGATTAGCAAGCGAACTTCGCGCATTTTGCCCGTTTCGGAAGACCTGAGCAAGGCGATGCAATTCATGGGCTTAACGGGTAATTATCAGGTGGTACCTAATGTGGTGGACACGGCTTTGTTTACGGTGGTTCCAAAAAAACAATCGGACAAAAAAAATATTCTGCATATCTCTACCTTAGTCGATGTTCAAAAAAATGTGTTTGGAATTTTAAATGGAATAAAAAAATGTTCGGAGCAACGCCATGACTTTGTGCTGAACATAGTGAGTGATGGCAATCAGGATATGTTTATTGAAGCAGCAAAAGAAATGGGACTTTACAACAGCTTTGTATTTTTTCATGGAACAAAAACTACAAATCAAATTGCAGAGATCATGCAACAGTCCGATTTTTTATTGTTGTTTAGCAATTACGAGAATTTTCCTTGCGTTATCACTGAGGCATTTTCGTGTGGCATTCCTGTTCTTTCTACCAATGTGGGAGGTATTTCCGAACACTTAACACCCAAGCACGGGATGCTTATTAAGCCAAAAGACGAACAAGAATTAGTGTTATCATTAAATGCGATGCTCGATAATTTGAATACCTACGATGCTCAGTTTTTACATCAATATGCTGAAGATAACTTCAGCTATGAAGCGGTAGGAAAACAGTTTTACGAAGTGTATAACGAACTACTAAAAAACCAAGGATTTGCTAAATAAAGTTATATACACTTTTGGAACTAAGATTGCCAGCGCTCTTATTAACTTAGGAATTGCGGTTATTATTTCTCAGTTTCTGGGTGCATCCGGAAAAGGAGAGCAGGGCATTGTTATCACAACAGTTACGTTGATTTTAATCTTTTCAAATATTATTGGAGGGGCTTCACTGGTATATTTAGTACCAAGATATCAAATTAAAATTTTGTTGGTGTATTCTTATCTCTGGTCAATACTTATTTGCTGCGGATTTTATACCGTCCTTTTTTTTATTCCGCTGGTGAACGAAAAATATATAATTCATGTAGCTGCTATTTCATTGATAAGCGCCTTCTCGGCGGTTAATATGAATATTTTATTGGGTAAAGAAAAGATTAAGAAAAACAATTTTATTTCGTTTCTTCAAACCCTGATTATCATTTCGGTTCTGTTAATTACGTATGCTATAAACCATGCAATTACCTTTCAGACCTATATCCATGCATTGTATCTGAGCTATTCAATCGGTTGGCTGGTGGGTTTTGTTTTTATTATTCCGCATCTGAAAACAGACTCGCATCAAGCGAAAGCGAAGAATACTAAAATTTTGAGTGAATTATTCAGACTGGGTATCGTTAATCAAATTGCTACCGTTGCGCAAATATTAAACTTCCGTATCAGCTACTATTTGATTGAGTATTTTGATGGAAAAGCAGAGGTGGGCATCTACTCAAATAGTGTAGCGCTTATTGAATCTATCTGGCTGGTAAGCACCAGTATCACGCTTGTACAATATGCCCGCATTGTCAATACCGAGGACGATAATTATTCGAAAAGATTATCCATTGACATGACAAAAATTAGTTTGTTTCTGGCCTTAATACTTGTCATTCCATTTTTGCTTATCCCGGCACAGTTTTATGTTTTTCTTTTCGGTATTGAGTTCTCGGAAGTGCGCGCTGTGCTGCTCACTCTTGCACCGGGCGTATTGCTTTTTAATGTGTTTTTTGTTCTTGGTCATTATTTTTCTGGCACAGGAAAGTATTACATTAATATGATTGCTTCTTTGGTTGGCTTACTTGTAACGGTGTTTGTTGGCCTTCTTTTGATTCCTGAGTATTCGGTGCTGGGGGCTGGATACACAGCTTCTATATCCTACATTATCACAACCTTTATTGTTGTTTTTATTTTTATTAAAAAGGCACATTGTAAAATCACTGACCTATTATTTACAAAAAAAGAGTTAGTTTCGTGGTACCGGGACGTAAGGGTTTATTTAAAAACAATGGCATCAGGAAATAATGAATAAATTTTCAAAAGCATTCAAAGCATTCCGAATGATAATGGCTAAGCCATATTTGCTAAATTTGATTTTGGAGGATGAAGAAGAAATGAAGAAGCATGTGAATAAAAATCACAACTTCCCTCATGGCCTTCCATCCGTGAGTTTACTTGAGTTATTTCCTAAATTTGAAAATGTAGTAGAGCCATTCAGTTTTTTAGATGGTTCATCATTACCAACTGATATGGCGCTTTTACGAGGGTTGGCCCAACAACTAAATTGCACGAATTATTTTGAAATTGGAACTTGGCGTGGCGAAAGTCTTGCGAATGTTGCAGCAGTTGCCGAGCACTGTGTGAGCATGAACCTTCCCGATTGCGAAATGAAACAACTAGGATTAAGCGATGATTATATTGCCATTCACCGCCACTTTTCCAAAGACTTAAAAAATGCAGAGCATATCCAAGCCAACTCCCTGACCTTTGATTTTGAAAATTGGAACCGGAAGTTTGATTTGATTTTTATTGATGGCGATCACCATTACCAAAGCATTAAATCCGATACTATCAATGCATTTAAACTACTGAAAGACGAAAATTCAATTATCGTTTGGCACGATTACGGCATTGGCACCGAAACGGTAAGATGGAGTGTATTGGCCGGAATACTTGATGGTTGCTCAACAGAACAAAAAGGAAAACTCTATCATGTGTCGAATACCTTGTGTGCTATGTACACGAACAAATCGCTAAAATCATCTACTATCCTTCCAAACCAACAAGCTGAAAATTATTATTCTTTGCATATTAAGGCAAAAAAATAAATTAAAAGAATTTCTTTTTCCAAATGAGGAAGCAAACGTAGCGCCAAATAAATGCTTGTATTTTTAATTGCCTGTCATCATTAAAAATGGAATCCCATTTAGTAAGCAGCAATTCATTATTAATAATTTCAGAAGATCTTCCAAAGTCCTGAACGATTGTTTTCATTTGCGGATGAATGACTTTGAGCCATTGCTGCTGTGGTGTTGAGAAGCCAAGTTTGTCTTTTCGCAAACGGATTTCTTCGGGAACCAAACCTTTAATTGCCACTCGCATCAGGTATTTACTCCATCCATGTTTGATTTTATATACCGATGGAATTTGAAAAATAAAATTAATCAGTGCCACATCATCGGCAAATGGAGTGCGTGATTCAATGGAATATTGCATAGAGCATCGATCTTCCCAGCGCAAAAGATTTCGCAAATAATAATCTGTGCAATAGTTGTGCAGCGAAGCGTTTAATGGTTTTGCATTAAAATCATTGGAGAAGTTTATCAACTGATTATTTTTTTTTCGGAAATTACTTGAAAAAAAATGCAGCTCTTTTTTTATGGACCCAGCTATCATCGGAGTTATAAAATCCGGAAGTATGCTATCCATAATAATTTTACCGGTGGATTTGAAGAAGACTCCTGCGGAGTAGGGCGCATTGCCTGTATGCGCGAGTTCATTGATAAAATTTCCGAAGCGAAATCTTTTCAAAAGTTCGAGATAGTATGAAGTGTAGAAAACCGGATAACCGGCAAATAGCTCATCACCCCCTTGTCCATCCAGTAAAATAGTAACTCCGTTTTCCTTTGCCGATTGCATCACTTTGTTTTGTGCATAGGTGCTGGTAGTACATAGCGGAATGTCCTGATGGTAAATAATATCTTCAAGCTCACTCATAATATTTTCGGGATTGCATTCCGCTTTTACCCATCGGATATTATTTTTTTTAGCAATAATGGCAGCCCATTTTGATTCGTCTGTATTTTCGTTTGTATTGGTAGCAGTAAAAACAGTGATGTTGTCACTAAGCTGCGACAATTTATTTTTGTTGTTTATCTTGCTAGCAATACTAACAATGGTCGAGCTGTCGAGTCCGCCACTTAAGCAAAATCCTACCGGCACATCCGAACGTAAACGTACATTCACGGCATGGGTCATTTTGTTTACTAGTTGCTCACTATAGTCTTTGAGCTTGCTTTTGCTGAAATGCGATGTGCTATATTCAAACGCAAGAGTATAATATTTTTCGATTTTCAATTCGTTTGTTTTCAAGTCATACATGAAATAATGACCCGGGCTTAGTTCGAAGATATTTTTAAAAAAGCCTTCGCTTTGTAATTCAATTTGTGCCATTAACAAATGCTCAAACACAGCAGGGTAATTAATTCCGGTTTCGACAACTGGTATTTGCAGCAATGCTTTTTGTTCGGAAGCAAAAGCAAA
>Ga0172368_10004941_pt1 | contig 15180 bp, 13 predicted proteins | sample Lak11m_FD_114540 | JGI IMG/M metagenome (GOLD analysis project Ga0172368, IMG submission 114540) | Freshwater microbial communities from Kabuno Bay, South-Kivu, Congo - kab_022012_11m | ecosystem: Environmental > Aquatic > Freshwater > Lake | place: Democratic Republic of the Congo: South-Kivu...
GAAGCTTCCAAAAGGCTTGCACTGGAAAGGAAAAAGAAGTAATTAAAAACCTGTTCTGTTGCCTCAGTCTGGGGGATTTTGACCCGGCCACGACTGGGGGATTTTAAACTGGCCATCCGGGTAAAGAAAGTATTTCAATCCCATCGACGATCATATCGTCCAGAAAAGAGATAAAAAGCTCAAACTTTCCAAGGCCAAATAAAATAATGCCCATAGAATGCAGTGAAAGATCAGTTATAAACATTTCCCCCAAATCAATTTTTTGGAATAATGAGCGAACCTCCTGTGCATTGTTCTGTTCCAGAAGAGCTTCAAGGAAGATATTTGTATCTACAAGATACATCAATCCCTCCATTCAGAGGCTTTTTTTTGCAGCTCAAGAGCTGTAAATTTGTCGCGGTATTCCTTCAAGCCACCGATCCATTCCAAATGGGGTTTTTTGTGTTTTTTACGAACTTTTTTCGATAGCAAAAAATCAATAAAATCAATAACCTCATTTTGTAAATTCTGTGGCAATTGTTTTAATTTATAATCAATATTTTCCATATACGTATCTCCGAAATTTTACCTTGTTGACTCAGAGTAATTATTGTTTAGGTGCTTTTTGTTGTCAAGGAAATTTACCCTATTATAAAATTATTGAGTACGGGTTTTATTAAGGATTATTGGTTTGCAATAGAAGATCAGGGGATACGCTAAGCCATAAGAGCTATTGGCTTGCATATATTGAATATTGAAGCGTGGTCCCGGGAGGTGACGAACAATAAGAAGATACTTTTATAGTATGATATGAACTCCAACTTCCCGCATAGCGTTCTCTGTCAGATAATTTCCCCGTTCAGTCTCTATCGCCTGCCTTAATTTAAGCGATGAAAGCTTTTCAATGTCTGTGAGCAGTTCAAGAACTGCGCTGTATTGTGCAGCGGTGATGGTAATGTTTCGGTTAAGTGCAGTTCCTGCTTCTATTGCCGGCAGCAGCGCGATAAGCAGATGCGCTGTCTTCACGGCAAGCAGGGGATGGCTGCGCATCAGTTCAGTCAGTTCCTCGCGGTTATTGTAATACGCGCTGATGAGCGATATACCGGCAGGAGTTTGCGCAAGCTTTTTGTCGCGGAAGTTTCTCAGTGTTTGCAGGCCCTGCGCATGACCGTCCTGCAGCAGGTACTCTGCCGCGCACAAACGTTTAATTGACGTTGTCGTGGTGCTGGTCTGCGGCGTTGTGCTGGAAGTGGTGCCGCCCGGGACGCTGGTGGTGGAAATCGTTGTCACTCCAGACGTGGTGGTTGTAACCTGCTGCGGCATTGTCGAGGTTGTGGTGGTGCTCGATTTATTATGACCGCCGCCTGAACCCAGGGCAACCAGCTGGATGTCTTTTGTAATGTAGTCCCGCTGCCCGATGGACATAGTGCTGTCAGTATATTGCAGATACCCGGTCCTGGTCGCCGTCAGGGTGAACCGGTCCGCTTCCCAGTGGGGCATGTCATATACCCCGTTGCCGTCACTGATGCCGCTATAACCCAGCGAACTCTCTACCACGACCCCGGACAGGGGCTCATGCGTTGCGCTGTCAGTTATGGTGCCGTGAAGTGCTCCCATCAGCGGCCCGATCCCCGCGGCATTGGAGACGGTCAGATAATACCGCGTGTCTGCGCCAAAGACCTGCGGGTCATTCTGACGGAGCTGCACGTAATAGATCCCGTCTCTGGGGCAGGTCCAGGTGAGCGCCTCATTGCCGCCGGCGCCGGTCTGGTCCGCGGGGCCGGCAAGCAGCGTCATGTTTTCATCATAGAGCTCAATCACCGCGTCACAGTCAGCCCCGGCATCCTTCACCGCGACAGTGTATTCTTCACCCTCGAGGCCGAAAAACTTTACCCAGTCACTGTCTCCGGCATCATGGAAACTGTGCTCCTGGGAGGTTGCCGCGTTCAGCACGATAATGTGCGCCCGGGCCTGCGTGTCATCATCTTCATATATATCAGGGCCAGTGGTCTGGTACACCGCGGTCTCTCTGGCAAGGGAGGTGTTGTTCCGCTCGTCTTTGGCGTTTATGGCTATGGCGTAGGTGCCGGACACTGAGGGATTAAACCCGTCGTAGGTGCCCTCGTAGCGGCTGCTCCCCGTATTATAGGTGAGGGTGATGGCATCAGGCTCCGCAGCCTCGCTGGCGCAAAAGCCGGGCGGTGTTATGGTCGCCCACACCCTGCTTATGGCGCAGGTGGCGGTCACGTTCTGCGTCCAGATTTCGGCAGAGGTCTCGCCGTGCAGGGTCCGGGGCGGGGACACGTCTCCAATAACCGGCTCATCCGCCCCGCGCATGATGCCGTAGCCAATGGCAAACGTCCTAGCAAGGCTGCCGTCAGCGGTCTCATTGCCTGCGCCGTTGCCGCTGTCATCAAGAAACGGGGTCTGGCCCAGGCAGGAGAATGACGCGGGGTGCTTTGCCTGCAGGACGAAGACCGCGCTGCCTGCGTGGATAAAGGCATCCCACAGCGTGGCGCCGTTTAAGACCTGCTCCCAGAAAAAGCGCGAGAAGGAGATATCCCCGGATGAGAGAAACGAGGCGCTCTGATTATAGGCAGCGCTGGTTATGACCATGCGCTGCCGGCCCTGTGCAGGAATGAGCTGCGGCATAAAGCTGCCGGCCTTGTCCGCGTCATAGACAATGGTCACGGGCCCGGGCATGGTCTGCTGCAGCGTGTCAAGCCAGGCGTCAAGCTGAGGGGCATACAGGGTCTCGGAGGCGTTTATTCTAAAGGTTCCGGTGTCACCGGCCCCCACCAGATACAACACCAGGTCCCGGGTATTGGAGGAAGCGCAGACCGTGATGGCATCCTGCAGGTTGGCAGGGGTCGGCGTGAAGTCTATCCCCGCCATGAACGTCACCGGGCTCATAAAATATATTGTGTTATCCGTGTAGCCCTGGCCGGTCAGCGCTTCATAGGCAAGCCGGGAGCTTTGCTCTATCGCGGGCCAGAGCGCGTCTGACTGAGCGCCCCCGGCAACGATGATGGCCCGGCGATACAGGGGATTAGTGACTGACACGCTGGTCATCTTTGGCGCAGCGGTGTTTCCCACCCGGTCACGGGCATAGATGGCAACCTGGTAGGTGCCGGCGGTTGCCGTGCCGGTAAAGCCGCTCCAAGAGCCTTCATAGCGGAAGCCGGATTGTTCATTGCCGCTCACCAGGGTAAAATCAACCGAGGGCAGTTCCCGGATGGGCTTGCCGTTATCTCCGATCTGGAAGTCAGGGGGCCTGATCACTGCCCAGACCCGGGCAATGCCGTGGGTAGACTTTACAGCGTCAGCATACAGGGAAGCGGACATGGTGTTGTCTATGGTCATGGCAGGGGAGACGCTGCCGATTAGCGGCGCATCAGCAGTCGTGCTGCTGGAGATGGTGCCGATGTATACGCCCTGAGCCTTTATAAAGTCATCTGCCCCGTTGCCGATGCCGTCAGCACTGGCATCCAGCTGCGGGTGCTGATAGGCAATGCTGCCCGTCATGGTCAGGACTGATTGCGCGGCGCTGAAAGACCCGGCAACATCAATGCCATATAAGACCTGAGTCCAGAACAGGTTGGAGAAGGACAGGGACCCCTGGGTGAGAAAGTAGGCGTTCTCACCAATATCAGTGCTGGTGATAATGATGCGGTTATCACCGGCAAGGGTATTAAGAAAACTGCCTGATTCGCAGGCATCATAGACCACGATGATGCGGCCGGTGATTGAAGCCTGCAGGGCGTTGAGCCATCCGGCTAACTCAGAGGCGGATAATGTTTCCGTGCCGCTCATGCGGAACTGGCCGCTGCCGCCGTGGTCAACCAGATAGAGCACCACGTCGCCCGCGCCGGAGCAACTGCTGATGGCAGACTCAAGGTTTGTATTGGCGGCATCATTGTCAACGTCAGGAATACCGTCTCCGTCAAGGTCAAGACCAATGTCTGCGCTCAAATACTGAATGGTGTTTTTATCAAACCCCTTGAAGGTAAGAGCACGGTAGGCAAAGTTGGCGCACTGCCGGGTGGTGTCCCACAGATTATTTCCTGCGTAGGGCCCCCCGCCGGCAACGATGATTGCTTTGCTGTTAAGGCTGACAGAGACTTCGTTAAATACCTGGATGCGGCTGTTATAGGTGTCGCTGACAAGAATTCTTTTTATGCCCGGCCCTGTTTGCACTGCAAGGTCAGACGGCCAGTACACCTGGCCGGGGCTGCTGCCTTTCGTGCCCCATTTGGCAAGGAAACTGCCATTCGAATCAAATTTCTGAATGCGGTTATTTAGCTCATCGGCAACGTACACATTATTTTCATCATCAACAGCAATACCATAGGGAGTGTCAAACTCCCCGTCTCCGGCGCCGGGTTTTAAGCAGGGGTTTTCCGGCGGACATCGAGTGTCAACAGTGGTGGACCCCCATTTGGTTAAAAACACGCCGTCAGCGTTGAACTTCTGGACTCTGTGATTACCCAATTCAGTTACATAAATATTGTCATCATGGTCAATGGCTATGCCGGTTGGCAATTGAAACTCTCTATCACCAATGCCGCTCACTCCCCATTGCGAGAGGTAAGCGCCCGCAGCGTCAAATTTCTGTATGCGGTGATTCTCCTGGTCAGCAACATAGAAATTGAAGGATGAATCAAAGGCTATGCCATAGGGAGACAAAAACTGGCCGCTGGTGAACTGGACCGGGTTATTGCCGTCCGCATCGAATCTCTGGATGCGGTTGTTGAACGTATCTGAGACATACACATTGTTTGAGCTATCTATTGCGATGCGGGCGGGTAAATAAAACTGACCGGGAGCGCTCCCCTCTGAGCCCCACTGCAGGAGATACTGGCCGTCCGCGGTGAACTTCTGCACCCGGTTGTTTTGCGCGTCCACCACATAGACATGGCCGGTAGTTTTATTAATGGCAATGCCGACAGGGTATCTGAACTGGGCCGGGCTGTTGCCCCAGGGAGACCACTTGGTTATAAACTGGCCGCTGTCGGTGAACTTCTGGACGCGCTCATTATAATTGTCAACGACATATATGTTGTGCGCGGCGTCTATTCCCAGGCCTATTGGGGATTGAAACATGCCGTCTGCTATTCCATAGGCACCCCACTTGGAAAGATACGTACCGTTCGCATCAAACTTTTTTATGCGGTGGGTCAGGGTTTTTTCTGAAACATACACATTGCCGCTGCTGTCCGTGGTAATGCCGGACGGCCGTCTGAATTGATCGTTGCCGCTTCCCTGAGTGCCCCACTGGGTAATATAATTGCCGTTCACATCGAACTTCTGGATGCGGCTATTCTGCGAATCTGCAACATATACAAAGCCGTCTGCGCTGACCGCGATTCCCTCAGGGGATTCAAACTGACTGTTGCCAGAACCTTCCTCCCCCCAGGTTATAATACGTTGACCGTTTGCATTGAATTTATGGATACAGTGATATTCAGAATCTACAACATAGATAAACCCGCTGCTGTCCGTAGCAATGCCGATTGGTTTGTCAAATCTGCCGTGGTCAGTCCCTGATCCGTCCCATACCATTATAAACAGGCCGTCCGGGGAAAATTTCTGCACGCGGTTGTTTCCGGTGTCAGACACATACACATACCCTGCGCTGTCAACTGCAATGCCGCGGGGCTGATTAAACTGCCCCGGCGCTCCCCATCTGGTTATGAAAAAACCGTCCAAAGTGAATTTCTGTATACGGTTGTTTCCGGTGTCCGCGATATACACATTGTTGTTTGCATCAATTGCCACAGCTTCCGGAAAGGAAAAATACCAGGGCTGCAGCAGGGCAGGCCACAGGCGCTCGAACTGATAGACAATATCAGCAGACGCTGCGGTAGCAAGCAGCAGCAGAAAAGCGCAGGACAGAAAAAAGATAATTAATTTATTACAGCGAGTTACCATAGCATTCATTGACAGCCGCTGAAATCATATGCCGCATCCCCGTCATTCTGGGGAATAACCACATCATGTGATGCCGGGCTGAATGTGCAGCCGGTATAAGATGCCTTGACCCGATAGGTAACATTATTACCTGTCAGATTCGGGAAAGAATATTTGCCGTCTTCACAGGTAAGTACCGTGTCCCGCAGGGTTTCGGTTGTCCCGCCGCAGGATGGCACCAGTTCATACAGCGTAACGACAATGTTTTTGGGTTCATTGTATTGCGCACCCCATGTAACAACTCCGCGGATGGATGTTTCCGGGTCATCAAAATCAAGGCAGAATTCCGGTATCTGTGCGGTCTGGTTGTTTTGCACGGTCACTGTCTTTGTCTGGGTGGCGTATCCTGATTTCCGGTAGGTGATAGTCTTATTCTGCCCAGCCAAAACCGTTGGAACAGTGTATATCCCGTCAGTCCCGGAGCAGCTTGTCTCATTGGTATTAACTTTAACCCGTATATAATCGCCAGCAAGGTCACACTGGCCACTGGCCGGATTTTTTTTCTTTGCAGACCCTTCTATCGCCCCCTGACATGCATACAGAAAAGGAATAAGTATAAGTAAAAATAGTGCCCATTTTGCGCTGTGTTTCATGCTGCCCTCCTTTTTTAAAAGACCCCTGTTTTTAAAATTGCGGCATTCACCTAACTCCCGTCTTACAAATCCGTTTATATTTTACCTTCCCTAAACCGGATGGCGCAGCTCAGGGAAACGGTATATTCGGCAGCGGGTTACGGCAACTGCTGCTTTGCTGACAGGGACAGGGATAATAACTGTTATTAATGAAAAAACCGTGGAGCGTACCCCCAAAGTCCTGGGACAGATTTCCCATATCTACAGTGCCGTCTCGCAGTGTGCGGACTGTTATAATTCTATTGGTAGTCCTGCTTTGATTAGGGTCATAGCAATAAATATTAAAAACGTTAGTTCCCGGCGCCGGACCTATTTTATACGCAAGCACCTGATGATTCTTCCAGGCAATAAGTAAATCCTGCAGCAAAAGGAGCACCATCGGGTTATGAGGATTAAGAGGATTACGAGAGGAAGGGATAAACTGCTTATAGCTGTTATTCGTCTCCGTTTTCCTGCTGCTGCTGTTAACCATGCAGTCAAACATCTTCCTGAACGTGTCGCCCGAAATGCTTTCCTTCTGTCTGAGGGTGAAAAAAGGTTTTAATCGCGCACGCATCCTGTCCCGCTGATCCGGACTTGTCGGCGTACTGGGCGGCTGCGGCGGCACCGGTCTGCCGGCGACAAAATAGTCCCGCGAACCGAAAGACATTCCCCCGCATAAGGAAAAGGTGTTCGTGAACGGAAAGCCATACGTCGCGCCGCCATAGTCTCTTGAAGGCACCGGTGTATACGGCATATCAAATCCCCCTTTGATATCTCTCAGTATCAATTACTAGAAAACCACGTATAGTTTCCCCTGTTGACTGATTATGGAGAGTCATTACACTGTTGCTGACTGTTAACTCAATCCGCATCGTGACATTTTCCTGCTGCGGATAAACCGGATCATATATTTTGGCAACTGCTGTATTGCCATCGAGGTACAGTTCATAAACGACTATGAAATGATTGTTCATCGGCTCCCCGCCGGGCTGCTCGCGGATAAGGCAGACCAGTGCCGGCTCATTCTGCTGAAGCCGGACCGAGAGTTTCCCGTATTGTTCACCTGTCACTGCCATGAGCTGTGCATCCGTTTTATCCATCCACTCAATGACATCCCGCATGGCATTCAGTATGGTTTTATATTGAAACTCCTCCAGCTCATCCCATACTTCAACGGGCAGGTCTTCCATGCTTGTGTGCGCCGGCACGCTTCTGCCCGGCTGCTCCATGTTTTTTAACGCGGCCAGGCATATACCGCCGTTCAGCCAGTATTCAGGCTTGCCTTGAAACTTAAAACCATGCGCTGCTACGGAAAATTTGCTTCCCGGCATATTTAGATATCCTTTATTTTTTACTAAACCGCAAAACCTTTTCAGCTGCTGCTTTAGTGAACAAAAAACCGCCATGCAGGTGCAGTGATCCACCTGGAGGCGGTATAAGAAATTTTTATTTTTCTATTAGATATGTAGAAAAATATTGTGCTGGTGGGCATTATTTCACCCCGCAAGCATTTTATATTATTATAATTATACTTATAAAGTCAAAATACAAGTAATTTTTTATATTAAATTAAATTTACATTTAATAATATTTAATGACCAAAAAATAAAAACTAAAAGTGAAAAGTGAACGGGGCTCGGGATTCGGGGCTCGGGATTCGGGGCTCGGGATTCGTGACTCGGGATTCGTGGCCCGAACTCAGCACTCGTTACTCAGCACTAAAAATCCCTATTCCGCACTCCGAAACCCCCGTCCTCCGCAGTTGCCTGCTACGGAGGATGGACGCATTCCGCATTTCCCCTTCACCCACTCACCGATTCACCTATTCACCGATTCACCTTTGTGCCTAATCCCCAACCACCAATCACTAACTCTTTTTCATTGGCGCTACCAGCGATATCCTGGTGCCGCAGCCCTGCCGCGAGTCGCACTCAAGGCTGCCGCCGAGGTATTTCAGCCGCTCGCGGATGCTGAACAGACCGAACCCGCCGTTTTTGCCGACGCGCTGCTCAGCTGCAGCCATGTCAAACCCGGCCCCGTCATCCTCAACATTGATGCGTATGTGGCTGTCATTTTTTTTAAGGCAGACCCGTGCGCTTTTCGCCCCGGCGTGCTTGGCGACATTCACCAGCAATTCCCGGGTCGCCTGAAACAATATGACCCGCATATCATCATCCAGGGGCGCGGACTGCAGGGTGTTTTCAAAGGTGATGGTGAGGCCGTATAATTTCCGGATTTCCTCCATCTGCCACTCCAGCGCGGTCTCAAACCCGAGCTCGTACAGAACCGGCGGGCAGAGCTCAAAGGTAAGGGAGCGGGTAGCCTGGATGGTCTGATCAAGAAGGTCGCGTATTTCCGCGCTGGTCCGCTTCATACTTGCGCAGTTGTCTGATTGGCTCAGCTCCTCTGTTTTTATCCGGGCAAGCGCCAGACTCTGTGCAATGCGGTCGTGCAAGTCAACGGCTATGCGCCGCCGCTCCCGCTCTTCGGCAAGAGACAGCTCGGAGGCAAGAGACTGGAGCTGCTTCTGGTAGTTGAGCAGCCGCTGTTCCGCCAGCTTGATCCTGGTTATGTCCGTGCCGATGCAGAGGATTTCCGCGACGTTTCCCGCCTTGTCAACAATGGCCTTGTTGGTCCAGGCTATCCAGACGCGCTCGCCGCTGCGCAGTATGTTTTCATTTTCATTCGCTGCGTAGTGTTCCGGGTGCTTTGTAAGGTCCCTGATCATGGCCTCAAGGTCGCGCCCCAGCGTGTCGGTCTTCGGCACAATGGTGCCCACCACGCTGCGGCCCAGTATCTCCTCTTCTGCGTAGCCGAAAAACTCCCGGGCAAATTCATTAAAGAATAGTACCCCGCCGTTTATATCCATGCGCAGGATGATGCTGTTTGCATGCTCCACGAGCATGCGGTACTTTTGCTCGCTTTTGCATAAGACATCTTCAATCAACTCGCGCTCGGCTATCTGTTTTTGCAGGTCCCGGTTTATCCTGGAAAGCTCCGCGGTTTTTTCTTTCACCAGCTCGTCAAGGTGGTCACGGTGCCTGCGCAATTCTTCCTCTGCCTGTTTGCGTTCGGTGATGTCCAGGCTGTAAACAGCTAATCTGTCAACGACCCCATCCTCATTCGTGATCGGATGGACAAAACTTTCGAAATAGCGGTTGTTGCGGCAATCCTCAAAATGTATCCTTTCTCGTTTTGTCTTAGCCTCCAGGGCGTATTGTTTTCTTAAATTCTGAACCTCAGGCGTAAAATTATTGTAAACACACATGCCGGGAAGATTATCTGTGTTTGTATTAAACCGACTGGCCATCATTTCATTGCCCATGATAACTCTTCCTTCAGTATCCATGAGAAAGAGCGTTTCCGGGGCGACGTTTATGAGGGTGCGTACGGTGTGGTCTCTTTCGGACAGCTCCTTTACCAGCTCTTTATGGGTGCTTATATCACGCAGGATGCCAACAGCGCCGATAATCTCTCTTGCGCTGTCATAAAGCAAAACCACGTTTTGCGATACGGGTAATACTGTCCCGTCCCGGCACATGATATAGGTCTCTAAATTACCTACCTTTCCTTCGGAGAACAGGCGTTCCATTACCATTCTTGCATTCAATATTGATTGTTCGGTAATCTTTACGTTATTACCTGTTTTTAAGCTGTATGAGCCTGGCTCGTGCGCGAAAAACCCGGCGATTTGCTTCCCGATACAGTCATCTTTAGGGTATCCGAGCATTTCAGCAAAGCAGGAATTTACCCGGGTGATGCATCCCGCACAATCGGTCACGACGATGCTGTCCAGAGAGCTTTCAATAATGTTGTCCAGAAATGCATTGGTCTCAATAAGGCGCTGTTCGGTCTGTTTGCGCTCGGTTACATCACGTATGATAACGGCGTAATAATAGATTTTCCGGCCTGTTTCATAGGGGGACAGGGAAACTTCGATGGGAAAAGAGGTCCCGTCTTTTTTGAGACCGACTGATTCAAATACGGTCCCCATTTTGCCATAATTCCCTGTTTCGTGGAGATCTTCCATGCCTTGTTCGTGGCTCTGCCGGTATTGACCGGCAGGCAACAAATCTGAGGCCTGCCGGCCGATAATTTCCTCTGCCGCGTAGCCAAAAATCTTCTGTGCGCCATTGCTCCAGGAAAGAATGTTCCCATCATTGTCAATAATCAGTATCCCCTCGGGGGCCGACTCAGTGATGGCGCGGAACTGTTCCTCGTTTTCTTTTAGAGACAATTCAAGGTGCTTGCGCCTGGTAATGTCATGGGCGATTACCATGATGGCGGGTCTGCCCTTAAAAAAGACCGGCATGGCAGCAGCCTCTACATAGATAAGGGCCCCATCGAGCCGTATAAACTTTTCCTCAGCCAGAGACACGGGCTGCTTCTTTTCTTTTAGCTGCAAAAGGCGCTCTTTGCTCAGCTCCCGGTTATCGGGGTGTACAAAATCTTTGACAGAACGGCCGATCAGCTCGGCGGCACTCTGCGCGCCCATGAGCTTTACCCCGGCAGGATTGATAAAAACGATCTTCTCTTCGCAGTTGATGGCGATAAGGTCAGGACTGTGTTTAATAAGCTGGTTATGACGTTCATCAATATCGCGATGCAGGGTCATATTATGAAAGAGTTTCATAATAAATAAGTATCGTTTTGAATTTAATATTTTTAATAAAGCATGTCAGGAAGAAGAAGGCTGCTGTACAGCTCTGTCGGCTGATCCGTATCATCAGTATGATACTCCCCGTCTTTAATAAAAACATTAACCCCCCTGATCCTGCCTGAAGGGCAGAGAGAATCGTTTGAAATTGCCTCGACATCGTGCGGCGTAAGGTGACGGTTAGCGCGAAGGAAAAATTTGCCCCTGGATTTAAGAAATCCACACCACAAAGCAATGCCCCGCTCCAGATCAGAGAGCTGCGGGAGACTGTTGAGGCAGAAGATTTTGTCCAGAGACAGGCGGGGCAATGTAAGGGCGTCGGGGCTGCAGCAGATGGTCTCAATATTATGGCCGTTGGAACATTTTATTTTCAGGCAGGAAAGAGCTTTATCGCAGGTATCGACGGCATAGATTCTGCCGTCACGCGCTAACTGTGCCAAAGGGAGGGTATAGTATCCGGTACAGCAGCCGATTTCCAGGACACAATCATCTTCTTCGACCCCCAGTACGCTCAGCAGATGACCTGGGTTATGGAACAGTAAATTGAAATTATTAAGCATGTTAATAGAAAGCAAATTCAGTGACATGGCTATCAAATGCTGATATTAAGGGTACTTCACATTCACCTCCCCTGACCCCTTTTTATTAAGGAGGGGAAAAGGTCTCCCCCTTTTATGCCAATGGGGAGTCAGAGGAGGCCGCTCATGCGATTGCAAAATATCAAATATCCTGGTTAGCAGTAATTATTCACATATCAACACAGAGGATGCCCGCTCCAGCAGATAGAACCAGGAAATCAGCTGGAGGAAGATATACGTTATCGCTGCGAAGATACCGGAACTGATTGTGTAACAATTTGCAGGTATTGATACGCAATCCGGCTTTCGTTGTAGCGCATGCCAAGGTAAATAATGAGCGCAGAAGCCGTTACCGCGAAGAGCACGCCGGCAATAATCTGGAGGGTCTTCTGTACCTGTGGCTCCTCAAGTATCTGGTTCAGTTTATCTGCGGCATTGTGCCAGGAGGAAAACGGGCGTTCAAAGGTTTTGGCAGTGTAGGCAGCATAATTTATCATACGTTACCTCTCATGGATATCGGGGTTCGGCGTGAAAAAAATATCCTCACCCGGTTATCCGTAATTCCAGTTAAAATGGGGTGTAGATTAGTTTTGACATTGCATAACAGAAGTCTGCAATTACCGAACGTCCTGCAAGCTGCTCAATAAGTGTTGTAAGAAATGAGCAGCCACCGGTTATGCCGATAGCAGTCAGAAAGACCGTTAAGGTCCTGTCCGCAATCATGACCATCTTTTCTGTGTGAAGATGATCCCATACATGGTGATATACCATTGATGGGCTTTGGTACGCTCTGTGTGACATGGTTAATGTTGCCTTCATTGTTTGTTCCTCCTTGTCTGCTGTACATTGTTAATACGCTGGTGATAAAACCCGACATGGCACGCTGTTGCCTTTTATCCCCGGAACTGTCGGCTTAATATCTGCCATTCCTGTCAGCAACTATAGATTGTTCCGGCTTTCGAATCAATCGGGGCATCCCTGTTTTTTAAGCTCAAAATCCCTGAATTAGCGGTTATGTGAAAGCTGAGGTTTTCGTGTTGTTGCGCTTTCCGTTTTTATTCGGAAGTTGCGCGGTTATGCATTTCAGTTCGGTCAGCCCTTCCACAATGGCATATTTTGTGAGCTCAGCGATGCTGTGCAGCTGCAGCTTGTCCATGATGTTCTGGCGGTGCGTTTCTATGGTCTTTACGCTCAAATTCAGGCAGTCGGCGATGTCCCTGGTGCTTTTGCCTTCCGCAAGCAGCTGCAGCACCTCGCGCTCACGGCTGGTCAGCTCCGGATCGCTTACGCTGCAGTGGATACCGCTGTTGTGCGCGGTGTGAATATAGTCCTGGATGACGATGCCGGTTATGGCAGGGCTCAGGTATATCTGGCCGGTGCTGATGGTGCGTATGGCATGGCCCAGCTCATCAAAAGCGCAGTGCTTCAGCAAATAACCGGAAGCGCCTGCTTTGAGCATCTCGGTGATGAAGTGCTTGTCCGCGTGCATGGACAGGCCCAGCACCTTCACCGCGGGAGCTTCTTTTATTATCTGGCGGGTGGCTTCGATGCCGTTTAAATCAGGCATTGAGACGTCCATGACAACCACATCGGGCTTGAGCTCGCGCGCAAGCTTTACGGCGCTGCGGCCATTGTCTGCTTCTGCAAGGGTTTCCATGCCCGGTTGTTTTTCCAGCAGGCTGCGGAGCCCTTCGCGCATCAGGCGGTGGTCGTCAGCGAGTATGATTTTAATGCCGGGGGTATTCATGGGAGGTACTCCTGCATATGGCTTTGTGCGGGGAAGAAACTTTCATTAGCGTTCTGTCTGTAAAATAACGGTTACTGCTTTACCGGTATCCTGCCGTGAAAGCCCCGCTTTGTAAGCGGGGAGGAAACGGCAGGTATCTAATAAAAAATAATTAATTGCCGGGAAGCCCCGCCCTGTGGGCGGGGAGCTTCACTTAATTTAGTCGCAGGACAGAAAATTTTATTCCCGAAATTACATAATAAATTGAAATAAAATGTGTGCCGTAATTCACTAAAAAAAAGGCGGCGCCTGGGCTGTTATTGAAATGCCGGGAGCAGGCGCCTGCATGCATGGGGCAGCTGCAAAATTTAACGGAAAGGGGTTCTTTTTTAAGGCTTTTATTGTGCATCTTCTTTCCGCCATGCATGGGTGCGTCCGGAGGGACGTGATTGTTTTACTGTTTAATTAAAAAACGAGCGGCTGTATATCGCTGAAAGCCCGGGACAATTGCTGATAGGGCGTGCTGTTTATAGCTTCGATGTAGATGTCGCCCGTCCCCCGGGTAAGCAGCATGGTATTATGAGAGTTGTAGATAGCCACAACACTGATGATGGCAAAAGCGATTGCGGATAGATTATTTATTGCGGTTTTCATTGTTGTTCTCCTTGTTAAAAAGTTCTTACTTCTTTACTTAATTTAGTCGCAGGCCGTGAAAAAAAATTCCCGAAAAAATGGGTTATTGGTTTATTGGTTTGATTGGTTGAATTGGTTAATGAGTGAATCGGTGACCCGCCTGCGTCCCTTGTGGGACTTCGGCGCGGCTGGAGGCACAAGGGGTGAGTGGGATTTTTAGTGCTGAGTAACGAGTACTGAGTGATGAGTTCGGGGCCGAATGGAGGAGAGCGCAGAGATGATGACTTGTCTGTCTCCTGCTTTTCACTTTTCACGTTCCACATTACACTGTTCACTATTCACTGGTCACGAACCCCGAACCCCAAACCCCAAACCCCAAGTCACTGATTTTACTGAGGGCTGATAGCTATGAGCTAAAAGTGATAGATCATCGAGGCGATGATAAGGTGCTGGAACACGTCCGCTTCAGACCCCGGGATGCTGGTGAGGGCCTGGTTGCCGACATTGTTGCCCTGGCGGTACTGGTAAGCGATGTCAAGGACCGCGTTTTTGATGGATACGCCGGTGCCCAGGGTTATGCCCCAGAAATCATCCGGGTGGTTGTCAGCTGGTTCCGGGTCATAGAAGAGCCCGCCGCGAATTGGGATGACGGTATTAGTGAGGATAAACAGATATTCCGCGCCGAGCCGCACCTGGGTGGTATTGGCCACATGGCTTTCGCTGGTGAGCTTGCCGGTGATCGGACTTATGCGCCCGCCGCTGCTGTCTTCAAGGATGTACTTGCTCCACTGGGTGCGGTACACGTCAAGAGAGACGGTCAATGCGTCGGAGAACCTGAGGGCAATGCCGAAGCCAAAGGACAGGGGCATGCGCAGGCGAACATTTTCCCGCAGGTAATAGTACTACAGCGGCACTTTAAGGTTTAAAGATTCAGCTAAAGCAACACGTTTTTTTCTGTGTGATACATACGCAGTAAAATTCCGTTTCATCGTATATCGTATAATCTCTAAAGCAGCTGAGCGA
>Ga0172368_10004942_pt1 | contig 15179 bp, 13 predicted proteins | sample Lak11m_FD_114540 | JGI IMG/M metagenome (GOLD analysis project Ga0172368, IMG submission 114540) | Freshwater microbial communities from Kabuno Bay, South-Kivu, Congo - kab_022012_11m | ecosystem: Environmental > Aquatic > Freshwater > Lake | place: Democratic Republic of the Congo: South-Kivu...
CACAGGTCGAAGGTCTTCAGCCATTCATCGTAGAAGGTATCCAGCAAGGCTAAGTAATCGGGCGTGATCCCGCTTTCCATGCTCCTGCCGCGGCCGTGGATTCTCTCCATCAACATCGGCACCGGCGCACGCAGGTAGAGCAACAAATCCGGCCGCGGCAGGCCGCCAACCACCAGATCGAACAAGGTGCGGTACGATCGATAGTCGCGCTCGTTCAGGTTGCCCAGGTGATACAACGCCCGGGCGAAGATGTGCGCGTCCTCGTAGATGCTGCGGTCGGAGATCGCCGATTCCGGCGCTTGAGCCAGGGCCATGTGCTGCCGGGCGCGGTGGCCCAGGAAGAAGACTTGCAAGTGAAAGGACCACTGGCGCATGTCGGCGTAGAACTCCGCCAGGTACGGGTTGTCGGCGACCGATTCGAAGGCGGTGTGCCAGCCCAGCCGGGCGCCGATACGCTCGGTGATCGATGTCTTACCCGAGCCGATGTTGCCGGCGACGACAATGAAGCGTTTGGTCACAAGCTGCTCCTGGTCTGATGGGGGATCCTGTCGCGAGGATAATACATGCGAGGCCGCGTTCCGTCAACCAGAACAGCCCACCGAGATTCCTTTGGTTTTGCGGCGGCTTTGCCGCCGCAAAACCAAAGAAGGATTTATCTGCCGACCAGGGTGTGATCGGCGTAGTATGCCATAGCCGCTTTCATGAAGTCGGCCAGGCCGGCGCCGTACTTGTCGTAGTTCGCCCGGAACTCGTCATTTTCGGTGTAGAGCCGGCCCAGCCCGCGATACATTTCCGCCGAAGCCGGGTAGAAGTTCTCGATCCAGGCGTGATGGCGAGCGACGGTTGCCTGCACCTCCGGGTCGCCGACCGCGCGGCCCATGAGCTCAGCCATGCGCCGCGTCACGGCCTCCCCTTCGTCCTTCACGTTCTTCCACTGCTCTTTGCTCATGGCGTGCACGCGCCGGTTTGACTCCTCTACCAGTACCGGATCGTACCGTTCCTGCACTTCGCGCTGATGCCGCTCGATCTGTTCCGTCGAAAAGCCCTCGTAGAGCTCCGCATCGGTCATGGTCATGTTGCCCTCCGTCAATTTCGTGATCGTCTTGTCGATTGTGTTCAGGAGACGCGCCAGTTGCTCCGCCCGCAGCTCCAGCGTCCGTCGATGCTGCGCCAGCGCGGCCACCTGGTCGAACCCGGGATCGTCCAGGATGCGCCGGATCTCATCCAGCGGCAAGTCGAGCTCCTTGAAGAAGAGGATCTGCTGCAAGCGCAGCAAATCCGCATCCCCGTAGAGCCGGTAGCCCGCCGCGGTGCGGGCTGACGGCCTCAGAAGCCCGATGGTGTCGTAATGGTGCAGCGTCCGGACGCTGACCCCCGCCAGGTTTGCCAATTGATGGACGGTATAGGCTGTCGCGCGTTTCTCCATGGCCGGTACTATACACTATGACGTAACGTCAATGTCAAGATGGAATTTGCTTTTTCTGTCCTGTTTTTTGACAAGTCGGGCAGCGATGATTAGACTGGCACGGCCCTGATTGTTTAGGTATGCTAAGAGATGGAGTATAGACTGTGACACAGGAGGATGAAGCGCAAGCGCCGCGGATGACTGAGCCGGGAGCCAGCCGCAGCGTTTCTCTCCCGCGCTTCTCGCGGTCAGGGGAGGGTGCCCGGCAGACCTTCGCCTCGCTGGGGCACCGGAACTACCGGCTGTGGTTCACCGGCCAGACCTTCTCGCTGGTGGGCACCTGGATGCAGACCACCGCGCTGGGATTCCTGATCTTCGAGCTGACCCGTTCACCCGCGTACCTGGGCTACGTCGGTTTTGCGTCCGGGGTGCCTATCTGGCTCTTTTCGCTGTTCGGCGGGGTAGTTTCCGACCGGATGCCGCGGCGCAACCTGCTGGTGATCACGCAAACGAGCATGATGATCCTGGCCTTCATCCTCGCTGCGCTGACCTTCATGGGGGTCGTGCAGCCCTGGCAGATCGTGGTGCTCGCTTTCCTCAGCGGCGTGGCCAACGCGTTCGACGCGCCCGCCCGCCAGGCTTTCGTTGTCGAGCTGGTGGAACGTAGTGACCTGGCCAACGCTATCGCGCTGAATTCCACCATGGTCAACCTGGGAAGCGCGATTGGACCGGCACTGGCGGGCGTGGCCTACGCGCTGTTCGGCCCCGGCTGGTGTTTCACGATCAACGCGGTTTCATTCCTCGCAGTGATTGTCGCCTTACTGATGATGCGCCTGCAGCGACAGCCGCGGCGAATTGGCCGCGGCTCCACCTTTGATGACCTCAGAGAAGGCCTGCGCTATGTTGTCTCGCACTCCACCATCCGTGTGCTGATCGTCATAGCGACAGTTTCAACGCTGTTCGGGCTGAGCTTTGCGACGCTGCTGCCGGCGTGGGCAGTCGCGATACTGGGCGGTGACTCCACGACGAACGGCTTTCTCCAGTCAGCGCGCGGGCTCGGCGCGCTGATCGGCGCGCTCACCATCGCCTCGCTCAGTCGATTCAACTTCAAGGGGCGCTTGTTGACTATTGGCTCGTTCCTTCTCCCGGTCTCGCTGCTGATTTGGGCGGCGATACGGTGGCTGCCGCTGTCTCTTGTGCTGCTGGTGAGCGTCGGCGCGGGAAGCATGTTCGTGATCAACCTGGCGAACATCCTGGTACAGTTGCACGTGACTGACGAACTGCGGGGACGGGTGATGGGTGTTTACACGCTGGCGCTCTTCGGCACGATGCCGATAGGCTCGCTGTTCTTCGGCGGTGGAGCCCAGATCACCAGCGAACCGATCACCGTGGCGTTCGGCGCTGCTGCGCTGGCAGTTCTCGCCGTGTTCTTGTGGCTGCGCGTGCCGGAGCTCCGCAGGCTGGCATAGGTCAGGCCGCTTCCTGCATTCCCAGCGGCGTCGGCAGCCCGTCGATGCTGTGCAGGTTGTTCTTTTGCTGGTAGATCTTAAGCCCCGCTTCGCCTTGCTTTTCCGCCCACTTGAAGTGATACTCGCGCTCGCCGACGTGCTCGTAGAGAGGCACGCCGAATCCGCACGAGGTCTGCACCCGCGTGATGTCGGCCACGATGATCTGGCGCGTGCTGGGATAGAGGGTGAAGTGCGGGGCGAGCTCATCCCACTCCGGTTGGCCCGCAAGGACGGTTCGCCCTCTGCCGTAGAGCCGCAGGATGTTCGGCGGACCCTCGAATGCGCAGAACATGAAAGTGATGCGCCCGTTTTCGAGCAGGTGCGCCGAGGTCTCGTTGCCGCTGCCGACCAGGTCCATGTAGGCCACGCGATACGGCGACAGCACCCGGAAACTGTCCATGCCCTTCGGCGAAATGTTCACGTGCGCCTCGCTGCTGAGCGGTGCAGTGCCGATGAAGAACATATGCTGCCTGGCAATGAAGGCCTGGAGCTCATCGGTAATTCCTTCATGCACTTTAGCCATCATGTGCTCCTTTTTGTAGACAACGAAGCCGGAACCGCGGATAAACGCACGTTCGTTCGCGCGCTGTTTGCAGCTCCGGCTTCCGATTCCGACGCGAAACGGGCCCCGTACCGCTATTTCACCAGTTTTGCCTTTAGTCTGATCTCCGGCCCCGCGAGCGCCTTCGAGACCGGACAGCCTTTCTTGGCGTCCTCCGCCAACTGCTGGAAGGTCGCCTCGTCGATCTCCGGCACCGTGGCTTCGGTATCTAGCTCGATCAATGTGATCGTCGAGCCGGCCTCCAGGTGGACGGTGGCCGTGGTGCGGATGGTCGGCACGAAGCCTTTGTTGCTCAGCAGCGCCGACAGGAACATCGAGTAGCATCCGGCGTGTGCGGCGCCGATCAATTCTTCAGGATTCGTCCCCTTGCCCGACTCAAAACGTGACGCGTAGGTGAACGGTCCCTCGTACGCGCCGCTGCCCAGTTTCATCGTGCCGGCGCCCTCCTTCAGTGTGCCCTTCCATTCAGCGGATGAAACTCGAACTGCCATAGTGCCTGTCCTCCCTTTCTTGAGCGTGGAGATCATGTTCAACCCAGGCAATGTAACATCTCGATCCACCGAACGCTGTAATGGACACTCTGTTCTCGCACGCAGCGCATATCTATGGAGGTTCAGTACCCCAATTCTTTCTGGGTCTCGAAGATACTCTCCTCGATGATATCCATCCCCTTCATCGCCACGTCGTCATCCATGATCAGTGGCGGAGACATGCGCAGGATATGGCCGGCGGGGATCCAGGCCAGTCCCTTGCGGAACGCCTTCTGATAGATGATCTGACCGGCCAGCTCGAAGGGCTCCTTAGTCGCCTTGTCCTTAACTAACTCCAGGCCGAGAAGGCAGCCAAGGCCGCGGGCCTCGCCGACGATCGGCGAGCTGGCTTCGATCTGCTTCATACGCCGCATCAGGATCTCGCCCAGGTGCGCCGACCGCGCGCACAGGTCTTCTTCCTCGATGACTTCGATGCTGGCCAGTGCCGCGGCGCACGCCATCGGATTGCCCCCGTAGGAAGTGCTGGCGCTGATCTTTTCGATGACTTCCTTGTACTGGTCGGCCACCAGCATCGCGGTGACGGGGAACCCGTTCCCGAATCCCTTGCCCAGGGTCATCACGTCAGGCACGGTGTCCCAATGCTGCATGGCAAACATCTTGCCGGTACGTGCCATGCAGGTCAACACCTCGTCGGCCATCAGCAGGATGCCGTATTCGTCACACAGCTTGCGAATGGCCTGGATCCAGCCATCCGGGGGCACCACGCTGCCCGCCCATCCCTGGATCGGCTCCAGCACGATGCCGGCGACGCGGCCGGCGGTCTCCTCCTTGATAACTGTGCGGATGTAGTCCACGCACATGAGGCCACACTCCGGGTATTTCTGACGGAACTCACAGCGGTAGCAGTAGCCTCGCGGCACCAGGAAGTAACCGGGGGCGCGCAGTCCCTGGCTTACATCGAGCCGCGCCAGGCCCACGGCGCCCATCGTCTTGCCATGAAAATCCCGATGGAAGGAGATGAACTCGAACTTGCCCGTGGCTGCGCGCATCAAGCGCAGGCCTGCCTCTACCGCCGTGGTGCCCGAATCATACAACTGCATACCGTTGAGCTTTTTGGCGCCCTCCCCTGGCGTGATCTCGGCCAGCTTCTCCAGCAACTGCATCTTGATCGGCGTGGTGAAGTCGTGCGCGTTCATCAGTTCGCCGGCCGCTTTTTGCACCGCCTCGGTCACCTTGGGGTGGCAGTGTCCCAGTCCGGTCACATAGATGCCAGATGAGAAGTCGATGTAAACGTTACCGTCCACATCGGTAAGGGTTACGCCCTTGCCGGACTCGAAGACCACCGGAAAGAGGCGTACCTGTGACGAGTACCCTTTCATGTACTTTGCGGCTCGCGCATGCATCTGTTGTGACTTAGGCCCTGGCGGAGTTGAGACCAGCCGGGGTACTGAGTTGACGTCTACTTTGGCCCAATCCTTGTTGTACATTCCTCTGCTCCTTTATGCGTGAGAAATGGATGCTTTATCAATATGATCAGGGGATTTCAACCGGGTGAAAAGTGGATCACCGGACCCACGTCAGACCGCCGGCACCAGGATCACCTCAACGCCTTTCTCTCGCAGCATGGCCACGAAATCATCCGGCGCGCCTGCGTCCGTGATGAGTGTGTGGATTTCATCGACAGCCAGCGTGGCCTCCAGCTTGTCCAGGCCGATCTTGGATGAGTCCGTGACGACCACGACACGCTCGGCGACGTTTGCCATCATGCGGTACAGCTTGGCTTCCAACACATTATCGGTCGTCAGTCCACGTTCAGCACTCAGTCCATCCGTGCCCATGAAAAGGGTGCGCACGTGGATTGTGGCCAGTGCATGCTCCACCTGGGCCCCCACGAAGTCGTCAAAGTCGTACATATAAAGGCCACCCAGCATGATCAGTCGCACGCGGTGGCGAAGGCGCAATTCAGATGCGATGACCAACGAACGGGTGACGATCGTCAGGCCGCCGGCCTCCAGCAGGGTGCCGGGGATGTGACGGGCGATTTCTAGCACTGTCGTGCCGGAATCGAGGAGGATCGCGTCACCTTTGCCGATCAAACCCGCGGCCGCCTCGCCGATGCGCTGCTTGATTTCGACGTTTTGTAACTGCCTGGCATCGAACAGCGAGACCTGGCCAGGCCGAGAGATCGCTTCGGCTCCCCCGCGCACGCGGCGGAGCAATCCTATATGCTCCAATTGCTTGAGGTTGCGCCGGATCGAGACCTCGGATACCCCCAGCCTCTGGCTCAACCCCGCCACCGTCACGTGTTGCTCGCGAGATACCATCTGCAAGATGACGCCATGCCGGCCTGTCATGCGTTGAGATTTGCTCATGGACGCTCCCCACAAGTACTTGATCTGCGGCTGTGCCGGGTCACTTTATCAGGTCGAAAAAAACAATCACTTCCATGTTTCAAAATGATCATATCGTGATTTCGTTAGAAGGTCAAGTAAGCCAGAACAGAGATCGCTGCGTTCATGAGTCTGAGCGATCAGGGGTGATACGTGAATCGAAATACTTTGAGATTGGGTATTGACAAAGGTATCTTCGTGTTTTATAATATCGACCGTCAAATAACGAAACACTACTGATCGTATTTACGACATCATCCGATCACAACTTCCTCTTACTCGAGATCATAGGGCAACAGGGACCTGACGATGGCATCAACCGCACAGGACAGACGTTCAGCCATCCTCGAAGAGGTGACCCGTAGCAGGGTCGCCCATATCACCGATCTCACCCAGAAATTCGGCGTGTCGGATGTTTCCATCCGCCGCGATCTGGCGCGGCTCGATCGCCTGGGCCTTCTCAAGCGAGTCCATGGCGGTGCAGTTGCCAGGCCTGGAGTTATCCAGGACGCTCCCAATGCCCTCAAATCCCCGGCCCATGCCGCAGAGAAGGAGCGCATTGGTCATGCCGCCGCGGCGATGATCAAAGAAGGTGATCGCCTGATCTTCGACTCCGGCACCACCGTTTTGCAAGTCGCTCGCTGCATCGAGGGTGAACTGCTCACCTCTGGCAACCTGACCGCCATCACCTGCTCCTTGCCCGTCGTCCACGAACTGGGGCCCTGGAAGAACGTGCATATGCTAATGCTGGGTGGCATCTACTTGCCTGAATACCAGACTGTCGTCGGCCCCCAGGCCATCCAAAACCTGAACGGCCTGCACGCCGACAAGATGTTCCTGGGCACCGATGGACTGACGGCTTCCCACGGCGTGACGACCGCCAACGTGCTGGAGGCCGAGCTGGACCGAGCTATGGTGCGGGCGGCCTCGCAGGTTATCGTCGTGGCAGATTCGAGCAAAATCGGCGTGATCGGGCTGACGACAATCATGTCGCTGAAAGAGATCAATGTATTGGTGACAGACAAGGGGGCGCCAAAGGAGTTCCTGGCCCAACTACGGGAGTCAGGTGTAGAGGTGCTTATCGCGTAGCTACCCGGAGGGGAAATCCCTGTCCGCGTCCTAACCGAAAAAGAAGATGCTCGCCGCGCCTGCCAAGCTACTGACGAGCATCCTCTTCGGATCCGGCTTTACTGCCGAGCGATCTCACTCAAGATTGCGTCGGGCAGACCTGCCTGGATTTCGTACAGATTATAGCGGATGGCTGACGAGATTGTCAAAGTAAGCGTCCCTGTATCGACGATTCCTGCTACGCTTTCTCGGTGTCAGTCACAGAGCATGATCTCATCTTGCATCAACGTCAAGGAGCCGCTTGTGATCGGAAAAGACATTCGCCTCAGCAAACTATTCCCCGATGGGAAGAACGCCGTGATCGTTGCTATAGACCACGGCCAGACGTTCGGCCCCATGCCGGGATTGACGGATTTCACGGCCGCAGCCGAGCGCCTGAAAGAGGCCGACGGCGTGCTGATGGCGCCCCAGATGATTCGCTTTTCAGGCAATCTGTTCCGCGACCGCGGCAGTCCGGCCGCAATCGCACGTCTGAACTGGAATACGATCCACTGTGAACCGTGGCATTACCAGCAGGCCTACATCGTAGAGGGAATATCCGCGGAATCGGCGGTGATCGCCGGCGCAGAGGTGCTGCTTGCCAGCCTGGTCCTCCAAACGGAGAGCGAGAAGCACGATGCGCGCAACGTTGAGTTGTTCGCAGCATTGGCAGAGCAAGCTCATCATCTGGGTGTGCCATTGATCGGAGAAATATTCCCGTTTGGTGGGCTCAGAGAGCGCCCAGATGAATTCCATGATTATGTGAAAGTAGTCTGCCGCATTGCTTGCGAACTTGGGGCCGATGCTATCAAGACCTTCTACACCGGCAAATGCTTCAGCGAAGTCGTCGCCGGGGTGCCAATCCCGGTGTTCGCGCTGGGAGCGGAGAAATTCGAGCATGAGGCTGACGCATTGGCGCTTGCATATCACGCCGTGCAGGCTGGGGCGCGCGGCGTAGTGTTCGGCCGAAATGTGGTGCAAGCGGAGAACCCGGCGCGATTCTTGCAAGCCTTGAGATCGGTCGTAAAGGGTGAATGCCTGCCATCGGGAGCAGCCACCCAGAACAACTTGCATTGAACCACCACACATAACACATATGAGCAGATTCTAACATCGCAAGGAGGGATTCCACATGCTGACCAGAGAAGCCATGAACGGCCTGTACGTCCTGATCATCACACCGATGGACGAAAAAATGCGGGTCGATTACGACGCGCACCGCGAGAACGTCCGCAAGTTGATCGCGCTGGGAGTTGACGGCATCATTATCAACGGGACCAATGGTGAGTTCCACACCTGCACCGACGAGGAACGTGAGACCCTGACCAAAATCCTGGTGGAGGAGGGCAAGGGTAAAGTCGCCTGCGTGGCGGGCTGCAGTTCCATCAATACTGCCGAAGCCATCCGTCGTACTCGCCGCGCGGCCGAGCTGGGTGCAGATGCGGTGATGAACGTCATCCCCTATTACCTGCCGCCTTCCAAGGCCGAGGCGTTGCAGTACTGGCGAGATCTGGCTGCCGCGTGCCCCGACATCGGCTTGATCTGCTACAACAACCCGCATACCACGCAGGTGCTCTTCAACGACCAGGACTTCGCCCAGTTGGAAAACATCCCCAACTTCGTGGGCAGCAAGATGGTCGGGGGTGACATCTGGCTCTATCTCAATTGCATGCGCCACACCACACAAAAGCACTTCCCCCTGGAGCAACTCTGGGGCATTTCCAAAGCGGTGGGCGGGCCGGGCGTGATGGCCAGCTTCATCTACGCCTGCCCGGAGTACATGATGAAGTGGTGGCGCACTATCCAGAGCGGCGACACGGGCGAGGCGATCCGTATGCAACACGAGGTCAACGAGCTGCTCCAACAGGTCGTGCTGCCACCCATCCTGAGCGGCTACAGCGAGGTCGCAGGCACCAAGGCCTTCGTCGAGGCATTGGGACACTGGCAGTGCGGCCAGTCGCGCAAGCCGTTCTTCCCTGTGCCTCAGGCACTCATCGACAAGCAGCGTCGCCAGGTGGAAGAACAGTTCCCACAGTTTCTGAAGTGACGGGCGCAGAGGATGCAGGGAATGAGCAAAGCACATTCAGAAAACCGAACGCTCAAGGAGCTGTTCGATCTCACCGGTAAGGTGGCACTGGTGATCGGTGGCACCGGCTACCTGGGCAGCGCGATGAGCGAGGCGTTGGCTGAGGCCGGGGCACGGGTCGCGATCGGCAGCCGCAGCCAGGAGCGCGCCGAGTCTGCCATCGCTGGATTGCCGGGTGAACGGGGGATGCACCTGGGCCTGCTTTGCGATATCACCGACGAGGAGAGTTCCAGACGAGGCGTGGATCAGGTGGCCGCGCATCTCGGCCGCCTGGACATCCTGGTCAACTCCGTAGCGGGCGGCTCGCCGGCCACCATCGACGTGGCCACTCAGGCCGACCTGGCCGGGTCATTGGAGGTCAACCTGGTCGGCCCGTTTGTCGCCGCTCAGCAGGCCGCCCGCCACATGCAGCGCACCGGTGGCGGTTCGATCATTAACATCGGCAGTATGTACGGCATGGTGGGCAGTTATCCCGAGGTTTACAAGGGAGTTGATGCGTGTTCGCCGGCTGCGTATCACGCGGCCAAGGGCGGGTTAATCCACCTGACCCGTTACCAGGCGGTCTATTGGGCGGAACACAACATCCGCGTGAACTGTATCAGCCCTGGCCCCTTCCCGCGCCCTGTGAGCCATGCCGGCCGTGAGGAGTTTCTCCGTCGCCTGGTCGAACGGGTGCCCCTGGGGCGCGGCGGTGTAAGTTGGGAGCTAAAGGGCGCGGTGGTTTTCCTGGCGAGCGACGCCAGCAGCTTTGTCACCGGGCACAACCTGGTGGTGGACGGCGGCTGGACGGCCTGGTAGGGGTAGAGGAGCTATCCACATGGATACCCTGACGATTGGCGGGAGCAGGCAACTGTTTCTCGATGACTACGTGGTGGCGGCGGTCCAGAACGTTCAGCGCAAGCTGCACCGGCCGGTCCGGCATCCAGGCAATCCGATCCTCTTCGCCGACCGGCCCTGGGAGGAGCAAGGCACCGATCTGCTGGGCGGCTCCGTGATGTTCGATGAAGAGGAAGGCCAGTTCAAGATGTGGTACCGGACCAACGGTTACCACGCCTTCGGCGCCGGCGGTCACACCGGACGCCACCCCGGCTTCCCGGGCCTTTACAAAGCCCTTTATGCTACCTCAGCGGACGGCATTCGCTGGGAGAAGCCCGCGCTAGGCCAGGTAGAGTATGGAGGCTCGCTCGACAACAATATCATCTCGCCGGGCACAGCCGGGTTGCAGTGGATCCGCCGCCCCAACGTCGTCAAGGACCCTCGAGACCCGGACCCGAATCGCCGATACAAGATGCTTTACATCGACGACGTGACCGGCAACACGGGCCTGCTTGACCACACCACGGGGAAGCTGGCGTTGCGCAAGGGGTATTCGGCCGATGGCATCCACTGGCGCATGAATGTCGGCCAATCGACTGTGTTCGAGCCGCCCATCAGCCCTCACGGCGTCATCTTCGGCTGGGACCCCAATATCCAGAAATTCGTCCACTACCACATCCGTCGCAAAGCGCTGCACGCAGATGTGGACGGCCGGATGGCACGAGGTGAGCGTACGATCATGCGCTCCACCAGCCCGGACTTCGATGAATGGGGGGAGACCGCGCCGGCGATCTGGGTCGGCGACGAGTGGCTTGATCCGCCCAACCTGAATGTGGGCCATTGCGGCGTCTTCGTCGCAACGCTTTATCACGGCCTGTACATCGGATTCCTCGATACCATGCAGACGCTCGACGTGGCGGATGTGCCCGAAGAGCTTTGGGACAGCTACTCAGCGCAGGATTCGGAGCAGAAGACGGAGCTGGCCATCAGCCGCGATGGGCTGCATTGGCAGCGCATACAGCCGCATTGGGCCTTCTTCCAGCCCGGTTTGTGGGGCGCCTGGGATCGCGAGATCGTTGCCCTCTGCAAGCCGATCGTCTACAACGGCGAGATCCTTTTCTACTACAGTGGCAGCAACCTGCCGGCTAACTCCAACACGTCGCAGCACCCGCAATTCCGATATTGGGCGCCCGGCGCCAGGGTCGACGGCCAGCCGGCGGGTTACTCGATCGGATTGGCGAAGTTGCGCCTGAACGGGTTCGCGTCGATGGATAACTATGGCCCGGAGGTGGGCAGCCTGACCACGTGCCCGCTGGTTTTCGCGGGTAGCTCGCTGGTGGTCAATGCACGTGCCCCCCGCGAGGGGCAGGGCCGGCTGCAAGTCGAGATCCTGGATGAGGCCGGCAACCCTCTCCCTGGCTACGGGCAGGCTGACTGTGATCCTTTCTCGGGGGACGAGACAGGACACACCGTGACGTGGCGAGGTATGCGGGCCGTGGATCGGCTCGCAGGGCGTGCCATTCGCCTCAGGTTCCACCTGAGCCACGCCGCCCTTTACGCGTTCCAATTCATCGATCGTTGATCCTCATGCATACGCGCGGGCTGGGAGGTTAGAGGCCCGAAAGGAGGTGGCGCATCGCAAGATGGGTGAGTGATGCCAGTCGTATGTCGGTGCCTTATCTCGCACGCAACAGGAGGGAATCCCGTGAAATCCAAGAGTAACGCCCTAAGCATCGTGATGATTCTGTCGCTCGTCTCGATCCTGGCCGTCTCCTGCGCGACGCCGACGCCGCAGGTGATCGTGCAGACCCAGGTGGTCGAGAAACCGGTTATCCAGACCCAGGTGGTCGAGAAACCGGTTGTCCAGACCCAGGTGGTCGAGAAACAGGTGGAGGTAACCCCGACGCCTACCAACCTGGAGAAACCGGTGGAGCTGGTGCAGTGGGTCTTCCCGCGCTACAGCAATGTTGTCGGTTACGCCGATCGGACACCCAACTACGGGGATTACGAGAAGATACTGGCGCAGCAGTTCCAGGAGCTGCACCCCAACGTGAGCATTCGCGTTGAGACCATCCCCTGGGACAACGGCCCGGCCAAGATCGATGCCGCCATCGCGGCCGGCAATCCGCCCGATGTGCTGCAGGACGGCTTCGTGCGCACGCCGATATGGTGGGCGGAGGGCGCCCTCGAGCCCATGGATAACGCGCTCGATCCCGCCGACAAGGCCGACTTTCTGCAAAGCTACCTTGATATCTACACCATAGACGGCCACCTGCATGGCCTGCCGTCGAGCAGTTGGGTGGCCTTCATGGTCGCGAACAAGACCCTGGTCGACGCCGCAGGCGTCGGGGACATGCTGCCCCCTGCAAACAAGCCGGCCTGGTCAATAGACACCTTCATGCAGGTGTGCCGCGCTGTCAACAAGCCACCTGACCACTACTGCTTCGGCTTCTACGCGGGAGACCCGCAGGGTGCCGACTATGAGAATCTCCCCTGGTTCTGGGGGTTCGGCGCCAAATATCTCAACGCGACGCGCGACCAGTTGATCATCAACAGCCCCGAAGGCGTCAAGGCCCTGCAGACGCTGGTTGACATGCAGAATGAAGGGCTGATGATCCCGGGCGCGGCCGGCCTGAAGGGCGTCGACCTGCAGTCGCTCTTCGTGCAGAAGAAAGTGGTCTTCATGGGCTGGGACAACAGCGCCTGGACGGCGGTCGCCAACGGCATCAAGGACGGCGTGACCCAGCCGCCATTAGACGTGACGGGCATGAGCTTCCCCAGCGTGGATGGCAAGATCGTCCCGTTCGCGGCGGGGAACGTGGGCTACGTCGTCTTCAAGCAGACCGATCCCAACAAGCGCTACTGGGCGATCGAGTACGCCAAGTTCCTGGACAACTCCCAGCACCAGACCGAGATGTCTACCAACCTGGGCCAGTTCCCGGCACGCAAGTCGGTCGGTGACATCTTCAAGGGCCGGGCGGATCTGCAGACCGGCACCGCGCTCGTCGCCCAGGCGACCCAGGGCGACTACGGCGCTGGCCTGAAAAAGGTCGGCCAGATCCGCACGCTGTGGGCAGTCGCGCTCCAGGAAGCGCTGACGGGCAAGAAGACCCCGCAGCAGGCGCTCGACGACTTCGTCGCGGCCGGCAATCCGCTGCTCAAGTAGGAACCAGTACCCCGTCAAGGCTGACTTAGGCGGTAGAGCCAGGCAACTGGCAGGCTTACCATAACAGCCTTGACAGGGCGCTAGTGGATCGTTTGGTTCGTCGATGGCCATTGTCGAGGCCAGGCGCCTGCGGTTGAAACCGCAGTCTGGCACAGCCAAAACCCGTTGAAACGGGTTGGCGCTATGGAATGTAGTGCGTTTCAACGCACTTCGAGTGCCAGACGATGAGAGCCTGCCCCGCTGTATCGGGCATTTCAATCATCGGTCTGAATGGCTGAAGTCATGCCAAATGATCCACTAGCGCTACTGCGGCTGCGATACCCCAGGCGCGGAGGGCCCGCAGCCGGCACCAGGTGACGGACCCTCTGCATGACAGGAGACGACGATGATACGCCTATGGCAGAGAGCATATCGGGACAGGTGGGCCTATTTCTTCGTCCTGCCCAGCGTGGCAGCGTTCGCCATCCTGGTGGCTTTCCCATTGCTGCAAGCATTCCAGCTCTCGTTTTTCGACGCAACCTTGCTCCAGCGCACCTGGGTCGGCCTTGGCAACTATGTGCGTCTGTTCAGCGACACGGTCTTCGTCATCTCCCTGCGCAACACCCTTCTGCTGGTCGCGGGCGTGGTGCCGGTAACGGCGGTCCTGGCGCTGATAATCGCCGTGCTGGCCTTTGGCCTGCCACGCTTCGGCCAGGCGTTCGTGCGCATGGCATTCTACCTGCCCACCGTCGCCAGCGGTGTGGTGTTGTCGCTGATCTGGCTATGGATCTTGAACCCCGTGATCGGCCTGGCCAACTGGCTGCTGAGCCTCATCGGCGTGCCGGCGCAGACCTGGCTGGCCAACGCTCAGCTCGCTTTCGTGTGCGTGGCGGTGGTGCTGCTCAATTTCACCCTCGGCCAACCGATCATCATTTTCATGGCCGCGCTGGGCGCGATCCCTGAGGAACTCTACGACGCTGCCAAGATTGACGGCGCCGGGCCGTTCCGCGAATTCTGGCACATAACGCTGCCGATGCTCCGGCCCACCACGTTGTTTATCCTGGTAACGCGCACGATCGCGGTTTTCCAGGTCTTCGCCGTCGTCATGCTGCTCACCAAGGGCGGCCCGGCTTATGCCACGGAGACCATTGTCTATCGCATTTACGAGCAAGCCTTCGAGTTTGGCCAGTACGGCTACGCTTCAACACAGGGGATTATCCTGCTCGTGATCATCATGCTGGTGACGCTGCTTCAGTTCAGGATCACGGGCGCCGCGTCGGAGCTGTAATCCCGGAACGAAGAGGGAGTCATGGCTGCAGTTCAAACCAATGTAGAAAGGAATACCGGTGCCGTTGGCCGCGCCAGAAGCTTGCAGGCGATTGCCCGCGAGCGGGCCGCGCTCGGGGCGCTGCGTATCATCGGCCTGATCTTCGTTTTCGCCACTGCCGTCCTCTTTCTGTTTCCGCTCTACTGGATGATCACCGGATCGCTCAAGGGCCCCATCTCCACATTGAAGGTGCCACCGGAGCTGTTTCCAACCGCTCCCACCCTGCTTAACTACCAGCAACTGTTCAGCCGGTTCCCTGCCTGGCGCTGGATGTTCAATAGCTGCCTGGTTGCCGGCGGGACCACGCTGCTCACGCTGCTTTTTGCCTCGATGTCGGGTTAC
>Ga0172368_10004945_pt1 | contig 15177 bp, 11 predicted proteins | sample Lak11m_FD_114540 | JGI IMG/M metagenome (GOLD analysis project Ga0172368, IMG submission 114540) | Freshwater microbial communities from Kabuno Bay, South-Kivu, Congo - kab_022012_11m | ecosystem: Environmental > Aquatic > Freshwater > Lake | place: Democratic Republic of the Congo: South-Kivu...
GGCAACAAGAATAGTTGTTATAACAAGTCAAATCATCCAAAACAAAATGCCCGCCGCCTGGATGAGGGGGGCATCCAAACGACGGGCACCCATATTATGCCATAATTCTGTTTATTTACCAATACTTTTAGCAATTATTGTCAATATTCTAAGAAAACTCTAATGTCACTTGAACTGGTGGCTGTACATGCGATCTGTCCTTGCGGAATTAGCATGGTTCTGTTAAAATTGGATTTGGCTCTCTTTTGAATACCCCCATACAACCTGAGGGGTCCAGATATTTTCCAGAAAATCAAGGAGCTTTGCTGAATAGGATATACTATGATACAAGGGTTTGTTTTTGAACCATAAATAATTGATGCGCAGGTTGGCTTGATGGCTGCTTGATCGGGCATTTTGACAAATGACCCCCTCGAAACCCAACATTCCTCTATCCTGGCGCATGGATCAGGAAAGAATTTTATCCTTTGAAACGTCTCTTTCCATTTATTCTTGTCCTTTTTATGGTTATCCTCGCCTGCGGGCAACCTCCTGCAACCGGTACACCTGCACCGGAACAAACTTCCCCTGGTTCACCTGTCCTTCCGGGAAGCGGCTCGCCTCAATTTACCATCGCCATCGAATATGCCATTCCCGGCCTAGCGGCGGCTTATGCCCCCAGTGGGGTGACTTATGCCAAACCCCAGCCGATCTTCGGTATGTGGGGAATGATCGAGCCGGAACCCGGCCAGGTTAATTGGGAACCACTCGACAACCTGGTGGGTGAATACCAGGCTGCCGGCTTTACTGGTATTCAGCTGCTCATCACCGCTGAATCAACCTGGGCTTCCATCGACCCACCCACCTTGCTCAAAAAGGGCAATTCCTTTCCAAAAGAAGAGTATATTGACGAGTACGCTGAATTCGTTCGTGCTTTCGTCGAACGGTACGATGGAGACGGTGTGGATGACGCGCACGGTCTTTTGTACCCCATTCATCACTTTGGCATTGAGCGCGAATTCACCGGATTTTGGCCATCCAGCGCTGAAGACTACGTGCGTCTGTTGCGCATTGCCTACCCTGCCATCCATGCCGCCGACCCGCAGGCACAGGTCTTGAGCGTTGCCATCCTGTTGGTGGATGTGTTTGATGGCAATCCCGATGCGGCTGAACTGCAGCGCCGTTTGAAGACTCCTCAGACCGGCATCCGCAAGAGCGTCCCGGAAATCCAGGCTGTCCTGGCTGGCTGTGATGCCTTTGACATCCTCGACTTTCACAGTCTGGGAGATTACACCGAGATCCCACCGACAGCCACCTGGTTACGTGCCGAGTTGATTGCAAATGGTTGTGGTGAGAAGCCGCTCTGGATCGGAGATGCCTTCAGCATGTCAGCCCTGGTTGGATACGGGGGACGTCCGGCCTGGCCCGCCACCTCCACTAACCTCGATCAGGTCATTGTCACATTGAAAACTGTCGCCGCTCCAAACGCAACTGGTCACCTGGAAGCCAAGTCCTGGTTGTATGCACAGGCAGCCGGCGGCTTGGTGAGGAAGATCGTTGTCTCGGCTGGCGAAGGGTTGCTGGGGATAAACATAGGCAACCTGGAGGACTGGAAGACCAGTATTCCGGCTGTGGATGCTTTGGCGGTGCCATTGACTGGCAGTTCCATGTTCATGGGTATGATGGATACGAAGACCACCGGAGAACAGGTCGGCAACCAACTTCCTGGATATCGCGCTGCTGGTTCACCACGCCCGGCTTTCTTCGCTCTCAAATTGGTCACCGAAAAGCTGAACGGGTTCACTTCGGTGATAAAACTTGACCTGGGTGCGGGTATCTGGGCTTACCGCTTCACACTACCTGCTGGTCCGCTCTGGGTGTTGTGGTTGGATGATGGCAGCCTGCATTTCCCGGGAGAGACACCCCCTGCTGCTACAGTTGAATTGGAATTTGAAGCCCCAAATGCGCTCATCACCTACACGCCAGTTGGCATCGGAGTTGGCGACCCTGAAACCCTGGTCATTGCCTCCTCGAATGGGGTCCTATCGCTCCAGCTCGATTCGAGGCCCGTTTTTATTCAGGTTTCACCTTAGTAACGATCCCTCTCACATTTAAACGAAAGATCCTTGCTCCAAAAATCCAACAAATTCCAGACTGGTGATTGGTAATCCAAGCATCGATACCGGCAAAGGATTTTATTCAGCCTGGAGAAAAAATTTGATTTCTCCACTGCTGAAAAACCAGATCGGTATCCACCCACCTAATTTTGCCAACCTCGGGTGCTTTCCAAAACAAATGTTACGGGCAAGGCCAACCCGAATCCACACCTGTCTCGCTGACATCCTGAATACCGTCTCGGCAGTAATTCCCGATGAAAAGAATGGAACGCGGATAATGAGCACGGATCACATGCTCATACCAGGACATTTGTCCATCCACCTCCCCGGCGTGTGTACATTTTCCCGCAGATGCCAGGTTGTTGCAATCAATCCAATCCGGATCCCATTCGCAATAATCGATCGAGGGAAACCAGGTCGTCGGATCAGACACTGTTCCGCAGGCTGGCCAGGAGGCATGCTGCCAGGTAGCCCAATCCGGTCCGGTACCCTCAAAGGCATCCGGTACCTGGTTGATATGCAGAAGCGCCCAGTCCAGGTTGTGGTACCACTCGTGGATCAACGGTTCATAAACCTGCTCTCCGGCAATGGTAATGCTGTTGCAAACATTGTTGTATTGGATGTTGGCATAGCCTGCACCATGAATGCTCATTTCGCCATAGGATCCACCGCAGGCATATGCCAGATTTACATCCTGTTCACGGTCATACACACCTGAAACCACGTAGATAAAATCCGTATCCACACCGACATAAGGGTTCAATAATTCATCATCCACTTCAAATGGACCAAAGACGAACTCAGGCGCTACAAAGCCGCCATAATCGTGCGGCAATTCGGTGAAGGTCATTTGCAGCTCGAGTGCTCCCACACTCCATTCCAATACCTTTTCCGCCACAAGCAGCATATCCTTTTTGATCACCTCAACCTCCTGGGTGGTCAAGCGGATGTCGACACAGGTGCGGTAGGCATAGGAGGCGTACTGTGGGTCATTGATCCGCTCAGGGGGGATTCCCACCATTGGGGCTGGTGGATCGAAATCTTCCCAACGGCAGTCACAATCCCCGCACTTTTCGCCAAAACACACATTCCCACTGGCAAAGTCATTGCCCGCAAGGCAGGTGCGCACCGGGTTGAGAATGAATACCTGAAATTTTGCTGTCGAGTGTTGAAGCAACAGGGATGAGTCATTTGCGGTCGCCGTGATGCTGGCTGTTGGCGCGGGGGTGAAAAGAGGTGGTGTTGGTGTACTTGGAAAAGGTGTCGGAGGTGGAGCGTTGTTTGTAAAGGTGCATCCAGCCACAAAGAATGATAAGAAAAGGGGGAGCAGGTACTTTATATTCATGTTTTCCTCAACAATGATACCAACTGGATCTCGATCGTATCTTGTTCATTCAACAATGAATTGGTAGAGAGATGTCAAAAGGTCATTATCGAACCTCCACAATGGTGATGATACCATATCGGTGTGATAAAAACCGTGGAAATTCGCTTAAAGAGCCAGGATGGCTGAAAGAAAATAGATCCACCCGATCCTTTGCAGGAGATCAAGATGCTCCTTGCAAATGATAAAGATGAAACTCAGCATGATATCGTTGGCAAGACCAAATACAAAAAGGAAGGTTTTTTTATTGGATAACCAATGGAGGTATCCGGTATTGGCTCCAACCTGATACATTGAACGATACCTGTCCAATGCAATTTCAGGTGGTTAAGAACCAGTTTAGAACTCTTTTCACTGAAAAACAAGGACATCACCTGGTTATTCCAGGAAATTTATGATCGTTAACCGTACAGGCGGGGAAGCCCAGATTACATTTAAAACCGAATGCCATATTGGCAGCTTAATGGCTTTTGGGTGATTTGGCGCGAGGAAAAAGCCTCAAGAAGTAGAGAGGCTGAACCAGATTGTCATACCCAATGCATCTCCCCTGGGATCTGAGATGCCACAATGCTACCCAATAGATGGTATGGATATCAGACCCTGGCTTACCAGGTATACCCCGGTAAGGCACAAAACTACCAGGCAGCAAACAAATAGCACCAGCAATGTGACCAGGGAAACTGGCCGGTTGCTGCGTACATTCCTCCTTCCGGACAGGAAGGAAGATCCCTCCTTAAATTCGCTGGTTGTGTCCTTAAAAGACCCTTTGCTGCTTGAGCTTCCATGCGTGGTTTGAAACAGGGGTTTTTTGCTGCTGGTTTTGCCACTCCCTTTGGAGCCGAAACTGGAAGGTTTGCTGATCGAGCGATTCGACTTGGATGAGCCAAAAGATTTTTTCATGTTGTCACCTTCTGCGGAAGATCCTGTTGGATTGGAATGAATAGGGTTGAGAGAAAATGATCAGGGGTTATACCTAAAGATATTATAGCCGCTCTTGAAAAAATTACAACCTCCCTGAGAAATTACCTGAGTCTTATAAAAACCGGTCATTCAGAGGAACGGCACTGGTTGTAAATACATTGATCCTGGCACCCTAGCAATGAATTTAAATAACTGCACAGGCCAGGGTCCCAATAGACCAAGACTCGATTTTTTAGCGGCTTTACGGTTTTTGGGTGGATCGACGGGAGGGATAATCACCAGAAGAAGGGCTGCTGATGCTCAATGTCAATCCCCGGGTAACTCTCCCTGGAGACGGATGCCTGCGATTTGGATTTATCACTCATGTAGAGCAAATCCAGGATTTCCAGGGATTCTACTATATTCATAGAATTCTTACGGATTTATTAGCAATTGTAATAAAAGGGTAAATCCTGTATTCTTATATTACAGGATTGGATGAATTTTTATGATCATTGTCATCTGCCAACAGATAGTGAATCATTGGACAGCATTCCAAATTGTAGTAACTCATGCAAATTTGCTGTAAATTTCTCTTGGGATGGTTTGCCATAAGGTGAAACTGCAGCGCATCAAGGGTCAAGATAATTAACCACCAGGTGAAAAACAAAGGAATGATCAGAAAGGAATTATTATGAAAAATCCAGCTGAAAATAAACCAGAATATGGAAATTGGGTGTCGAAGAGGCTTTTGTATGGAACGATCCTGCTTGGGGTTGTCTTTATGGGACTATCTTTCTGGCACCTGGCTTTTATCGTCCTGGCAATATTCTTCTTAATGGCGTTTGTTTATTTCCTGTATGCCCACCATAAGTTCTCTCCAGAAGGGGGTGACCTTCAAAACAAGATCAGGGACCTGGTGCTGGATCACCTGGAATGGGACGGGCAGGGAAAAGCACTGGATATTGGTTGTGGAAATGGTCCACTGGTGATACAAATGGCAAAGAAATATGCAGGGGCAAAAGTGACGGGGATCGACTATTGGGGAAGTGGATGGGATTATTCACAAAAAGAATGTGAGAAAAATGCCAGCATGGAAGGCGTGGCAGACAAAGTAAATTTTGAACGCGCCAGTGCTGTGAGCCTGCCTTATGAAGATGAGCACTTTGAGGCAGTCGTAAGCAACTTTGTATTCCATGAAGTAGTGGACAGCAAGGATAAGAAAGAGCTTGTCAGGGAAGCACTGCGAGTGGTAAAAAAGGGTGGTGTATTTTCCTTCCAGGACCTTTTTCTTGTCAGGAAAATCTATGGGGAGACGGATGATCTTCTGGAAGCCATACGAAGCTGGGGAATCGAGAAAGTCGAATTGGTAAGAACGAACGAATTGGATTTTATACCGGTCGCACTCAAGTTACCCTTTATGGTTGGAGAGAGTGGCATTATCCATGGCAAGAAATGAAACATGCCTGTTATTTTGTACCTGACAAATCCTGGAGCCGATGTGCCGGAATCCTGTCATATTCGTGCTTTTTAATACGTCTTCCAGATAGGATAAGCAACGGATGCCACACACCCGACACGGGTTGGCGGAAACAGGAATTGATTCAAGGAATAAGTACCAAGAAAATGAGACTGCCATCTTGGATCAAGATGGCAGTTTTTTGTCCCCTGGCATCCATCCGCCCTGCGCCAGCCTGATTTGAATGAATCAACGACAGGTGTCACTTACCCCAGCTTTTTTTTGCTATATAATAAAGGCAAACATCGCTGCGTTAAGGAGACGGGATGGAGAGAAAATTTACGAAGATCTTCACGGTTCTGCTGGCAACCATGCTGTCTGTCCAGGCCTGCCAGGCAAAAGCCACTGTGCCAGCAACCATCGAAGCGACTCCCAGCCTGGTCTCTGCCAGCGTAACGCCGCTTGAAGCGACGCAACTTAGCCAGCCTTCCCCCAGCCCAACCCCCAAACGATCCGTGGTATTGATCTCCTGGGATGCGGCGCGCACGGATTTCATCAACAAGCTGATGGAATCGGGCGATCTGCCCACTTTTGCGAGCTTCGCCAGGGACGGCATCCAAGCCGAGTACGCCCAGACCATCGATCCGTCGCTGACGGCAGCAGCTCATAACAGCATGTCGTCCGGTTCTTTCCCGGGCAAGACCGGGATCACTTCCAACAGTTTCCACGTCACGGGAGATGATTTTTACTGGTACCGGGTGGGGTTTGATGAGCCAATGAAGGATGCCGAGCCGGTCTGGGTGACCGCCTCGAAGAACGGTCTGACGACTGCAGCTGTCTTCTTCGTGGGAGGCTCTCCCAGCCTCAGAAACCAGATGGCGGATTACACGATCGGTTACGGGATCGAGGATGCCTACTCCACACAGCGAACCATCTCACTGGAACCTGCCGGAGACTGGGCACAACCTCCGACCTCCTACAGCCCTCCCCTGGAAGGAAGCATGACCATCCAGAACGTCGGTCCGGTCTTCCTGTATGCCATTGACTCGACTGATGACCAGACCAGCAACTATGACGCGGTGTTGCTGAATACGGAACGTTCCGGGAGTGCCTCTGCCCAGATATTGAAAGTGGGAGATTGGGGATCGCTGGTGATTCTGCCCAAATCCTATTCCGGTGCAACTTTCCTTCTACAGAGCCTGACCGCAGAACAGGCGACCCTTTTCCAGAGCGGGGTCAATCACAACACGGCTTCCCCTGCCGATTTCCTGCAAACGATTAACGAGAAGTTCGGCTTCTTCCCCGCCAGCGCGGATTCCTACGCCCTTGAGAATGGTTGGATCAACGAGCAGGATTTCCTGGTGATGCTCGAGCACCAATCCATTTACATGGCAGAAGTGACGGCATGGGTCTACCAGACCTACCAGCCTGACCTGCTGATGACCTGGCAGGATAATTTTGACGCGGCTGGTCATCAATTCCTGATGGTGGATGAACGCCAGTACGATTATTCGGTTGAAAAGGCGGCTGCCTACGCAGAATATTACCGGCAGGCTGCCAGGATCGCCGACCAGGCATTGAAGATCATGTCTTCCGCCTTTGACATGGACAGGACGACAGTCTTCCTGACCGGTGATCACGGCATGGCACCCATTCATTCATTGGTCTATGTCAATACCATCCTGGAAAATGCCGGGTTGCTCAAGCTGGACAGCCAGAATGCCGTGGTTTTAAACCAGACCAAGGCATTTGCCATTCCCTCCGGTGGAGCCGTGCATATCTACATCAATCTTGAAGGGCGGGAAAAAGGCGGAGGGACGGTATCTGCCGAAGAATACCCGCTGGTCCAGGCGCAGATCGCCGACCTGTTCCGTAAGCTGGTCGACCCGGACAGCGGCGAGCTGGTCTTCAACCGGGTCTTGCCCCACGAGGAACTTGCCCCGCTTGGACTGGATCATCCCAACTCGGGAGATGTCTTTGCCCAGTCCAACCCGGGATACCACCTGGATGGCTGGCGGGGTAACGATTATGTTTTCGCTCAAGCTGATTTCTACGGACAGCACGGGTATGACAGCGCCCTTCCCGAAATGCACACGATCTTCATGGCAGCAGGTGCAGGGGTGGAGCCGCTGAACCAGGTCATTCCCCCGGTTCGTATCGTGGATTACGCTCCAACCATCGCGTCCATACTGGGCTTCAAGCCAGCGCCCAGCGTTGATGGGCAGATCATTCCCTACTTCCAACCTTGATGAAAACGATTTGTTTCCACCACAATGATCCAGATGGACGCGCAAGTGGGGCGATCGTGCGCTATGCGCTTGGTAAGGAAATCCTCTTGCATGAGGTGGACTACGATGGTCGACCGATCCCCTGGTCTGAAGTGGAAACAGCACAGCACATCGTGATCGTTGATTTTTCCTTCCCGCGCCAGGATATGCTCCGATTGGCAACAGGGCGGGAATTGACCTGGATCGATCACCATAAGACCGCCATCACCGAATATCAAGATATTGCACAGGATTGGAAAGGTCTGCGTGACACAACTGAGGCGGCATGTGTGCTGGTCTGGAAATACTACTTCCCAAAGCGACCTGTCCCCAGGGCAGTGATCCTGGTAGGCGACCGGGATATCTGGCGCTGGGCCGAGGCGGAGACAGGCGATTTTAACGATGGCTTGTACCGGGTGAAGCATGAATCCGACCAGGATGAACTTTGGGTCCCTCTTTTCGAGGGGGATGCCGGTCTGCTGGAGGAGATCACCAAAAAAGGTCATGCGATCCGTGATTTTCACCTGAAGGATATACAAAAAGCCGTTCTAAGACGGGGTTTCGAGGTAGAATTTGAAGGAAGCCGGACCCTGGTCATCAACAAACCGGGTAACGGGGATATCGGTCAATACTCACGGGACCTCGGTTATGAAATGGCGTACTGCTATTTCGACCAGATGCAAGCAGGCAGACTGATCACATCGGTGACCCTGTTTTCGAGCCAGGTGGATGTCTCCAAGATCGCACAGCGTTTTGGGGGTGGAGGTCATGTCGGCGCAGCGGGTTTTGATTTCCCGCGCAATGACACTCCCTTTCCCGCACATGCTGATGTAAAATGGAAGCAAGTCATGCCAAAAAGTAAAAGATAGGAGCAGGAAAATTGGGAACACCTCCTGTACATAAGATCCGGGAAAATAAATTCATCACCTGGTTCACACCCAGGCGGTTCCGGCAATGGCGGGAATACCTGACCGGATACCTGATGGTAGCGCCGGCTTCCCTGCTGATCTTCATGTTTGGCATCTTCCCGGTGGGATTTGCCCTTTACGTAAGTATGCAAAAATGGCGTCTGAAACGCGGCGCTTATCTTGGTTTAGCCAATTATGAGGATGCAATCGGCAACCTGGCTTACATCCTGGTGTTTTTCATTGCGTTGGGTGCCCTGGTATATGCACTCTTCCAATTCCGCAAGGTGTACCGGGTGATGAAGGCACGTGCGGGACGCTTCTGGTTGATCAATCTTCCCGCCATCCTGCTGGCCGGCATCGCTTTAAGTTTTGTGCGCTGGACGGTGATCCTGCTGCCCAACATCCTGGATATCGCCAACAAGATCACCGGAGTGGATAAGACCCGGGAGTTATTCCTGCAGCTTCTGACGGAGGTTTTCAATGTTCCGGAAGTGACCCGGGCACGCGCACTCCTGCTGTGGATTATTTTGGTTTACCTGGTCACGTTGATAGTTAGCCTGTACCTGTGGCGATCTCCCGAGAACCTGCAACACCAGGCAGAACTTGCCCTGGCATGGCTGGCTGTCGGGATCGGAGTGATCGTCCTGAAATTCGTGTACGGGGAAATGATGGCAGCCTACGACGCAGCCATGGAGACAGGTACAGATCCCGGCATCTTTCCCCAACTGATCTCAATTTCATCCGGGGCTATTCTGCTGTTCATCGGCTGGCTCATCTGGCAGCGCGCCAAGGACCAGCGCAGCAACCTCTCCTTTGCCATCCGGCTGCTCTCCGCCATGGTGTTCATGGTGGGGGGTTGGATCCTGATAGGCGAGATGCCGGTCATCATTGCCGCCGGGGACAAAGACCTGTGGGTCGGACTGCGGGCAACCCTGTTCTACTCGCTGGGTACCGTCCCCTTCCAACTGGGGATCTCGCTCTTCCTGGCAGTCCTGCTGTTTCAGAATCTAAAAGGATCCCAATTCTTTCGGATGGTGTTCTTCCTGCCCTATGTCACCCCGACGGTAGCCAGCGCAGCCGTCTTCCGGCAGCTCTTCTCCAACCGCCTGCAGGCACCCGTCAACTCAGTGCTACGGCTGCTGCACCTGGACCCGCTGCAATGGTTATGGGAACCCAAGGGGATCCTGCAGTTGATGGCTGTCAAGCTCGGCATTGAATCCTGGCCAAGCTGGGCAAATGGACCCAGCCTGGCGCTGGTGGCGATCATCATTTACTCGATCTGGGTCTTTGTCGGTTATGATACCGTCATCTACCTGGCCGGGTTGGGTAATATCTCCAGGGAAATGGGAGAAGCGGCAGAAGTGGACGGCGCTTCCCAATGGCAGATCTTCCGCTATATCACTTTTCCCTTGCTGTCACCAACCACCTACTTCCTGACGCTGATCTCGATCATCGGCACTTTCAAAGCTTTCAATCACATCTGGGTCATGCGCCTGGACGCAGCCCTGCAGACGACCGATACCTTCAGTGTGGTCATCTTCAGTGAATTCTTTGAAAAGCTGCGCTATGGATATGCCTCGGCCATGGCATTTGTCCTTTTTGGAATCATCCTGGTACTGACGTTCATCAACAACAAGATCCAGGGATCGCGAGTGTTCTATGGCTGAGATTAAAAAGGAACAAAAACCCGGGTCACTCCGTAAACCGCTCTGGCGGATCATGCGTACGATCAGCTCGTACCTCGTGCTGACGCTGGGAGTATTGATCGCGATCTATCCCCTGTTCTGGATGATCTCGACCTCGCTGATGTCCATTGGAGAGGCGCAAGGTACACGCGTCTTTCCCTCGGTCGTTCACCTGGAAAATTACGTGAATGCCTGGAAGGAAGCCAATTTTTCACTATACATGTGGAACAGTGTACGCATCACGGTGCTGACCCTGAGCGGGGAACTGACTTTCAGCATCCTGGCAGCCTATGCCTTTGCCAAGGTGAAGTTCCCAGGCAGGGACCTGATCTTCATGGTCCTGCTGAGCACCATGATGATCCCGGCCATGGTAACCATCATCCCAAATTTTCTGACTGTGACATGGCTGGGGCGGATCGGTCCCCTTAAATGGATCAACAACTGGCCGGCTTTGACCATTCCTTTCATGGGAAGTGTATTCTCGATCTTCCTGCTGCGGCAATTCTTTTCGCAGATCCCGGATGAACTGTATGATGCAGCCCAGATCGATGGTGCCGGGCACCTGCGCTTCCTGTGGAGTGTGGTCCTGCCACTATCCAAGGCACCTGTATTGGTGATCGTTATCCTGTCATTCATCGGCACCTGGAATGCCCTGGCCTGGCCTATGCTGGTGACCACCTCCCAGGATTGGAGACCGATCTCGGTCGGCTTGTACAGTTTCATCGGAGAGGCAGGTCAGATGATCAACCTGATGATGGCGGGAGCGTTCATCGCTATCATCCCCATCCTGATCCTTTATTTCTTCACCCAGAAGCAGTTCACCGAGAGCATCGCACGCAGTGGACTAAAAGGATAATAAATTTATTTGAAAAGGAGGTGAATCAACTTAAAAGAGAAGAGATCCCTATTGTTCTTTATTGATAACCGACCTATTTACGAAAGGAGAAAGAGAAACCATGATCAATAAAATGTTAAAGAGGGGCATGATGCTGTTCGTGATCCTGTCCTTTGTCCTGGCAGCCTGCGGTCCCACGGTGACAGAAACACCCACCGCTGTACCTACGCTGCCACCCACCACGGCTCCGGTCGAAATTCCAACCGAAGCTCCGATCACCCCCAGCGTGGATGTCACCGGTCAGACGATTCAATTCTGGCATGTGTGGGGAACCGGGCTGCCCAATGAGACCATGACTGCCATCGTGAACGATTTTAATGCCAGCAACGAATGGGGCATCACGGTGGAAGCGGTTGACCAGGGCAGCTATGTGAACCTGGAAGATGCCCTGAATGCCTCCATCCAATCCGGCGACCTGCCCGACCTGGTGACCGGTTATACGAACGCCATGGCCAACTGGTATGCGGTGGATACGGTGGTCGATCTGAACCCATATGTCAACGACCCTTATTTCGGCTTGAGCGCAGAGGAACAAGCAGCTTTCTACCCGGGATCCATCAACGGCGGGAAAGCTCCTGACGGTACCCTTTTCGCCTTCCCCATCAGCCAATCGGCGAATGTGATCACCTACAACTCACAATGGGCAGAAGAACTGGGCTTCACAGCCCCGCCCACGAATTATGCCGAATTCAAAGAACAGGCTTGCGCAGCCCAGGAAGCCAACACCACTGATGACAATCCAGACAACGATGGCACGGGCGGATTGGTGCTGTATGCAAGCGCCTCCAACGTGGCGTCCTTTGTGTTCGCCAACGGTGGCACCTTGCTGACTCCGGATGGGCTGGCTTACGACTTCACCGACCCGACCGTTGAGGATGTGGCTGTCTTCCTGAAGGACCTGCAGGACAGTGGCTGCACCTTCACTACCGAAAGCTACCCGAACCCCGAGTTTGCCAGTCGCAAGGCACTGTTCACGATTAGCTCGACCGCTGGTTTACCCTACCAGATCAGCGCATTCGATGCAGAGGGAGCCATCAAGGATGATTGGACGCTGATCCCCTTCATGGGTAAAGATGGTGGACAATCGGTCGACCTGTTCGGTCAGTACGTGGCGATCGCCAACACCAATCCCGAACGGATGATGGCGACCTGGGTCTTCGTGAAATACCTGACCTCGCCGGAAGTACAGGCGAAGTGGATCGGTGGTAGTGCCTATTATCCGACCCGCTCGGATACCGCACCCTTGCTGGTGGATTATGCAAAAGCGAACCCGCTCTGGTCGGTTGGATTGGACTTTGTCCAATACGGCAAAGCTGAACCCGCCTGGCCTTCCTGGACATCCGTGCGCCGCGAAGTGCAAAACACCTTCAGCGCACTGCTGGCAGGTGGAGTGACCGAAATCCCCACTTTCCTGAGCGACCTGAATGCCACGGCAGCCCAGGCAGTGATCGAAACCCAGCAATAATCCAGCTGGACAGAAATATAAAGAAAATAGAGAACGGGCCTGAATGCCCGTTCTCTTATTAAATTGATACCCTTCCTGCTGCAGCCAACCTGGTCTGCTGTGTTCTTTTCTCCTTACGGGCGGTTTGCCATTGAATATGAAATTGAAATAATACAAACAAACCGTGGTGCTTGTGCCGGGAATTCTTATGCCGGTGCCTTGTAATCCAGGGATTGATGCCGGAAATAGGTGTTATACAACATGGAGTAATGCCCGCCTTGCGCCAGCAGCCCATCATGGTCCCCTTCTTCGATGATGGTACCGTCCTGCATGACCACGATCCGATCAGCCGCTTTAACAGTCGACAGGCGGTGAGCGATCAATATACTGGTGGTATCCTGCAGGATCAGGTTGAGAGCCTGCTGGATCTGCCATTCTGTGAAGGGATCGATGCTGGCGGTGGCTTCGTCCAGGATGAAGATGCCCGGTTTCTGCACCAGCACCCGCATCAGCGCCACCAACTGCCTCTGTCCCATCGATAATTGCCCGCCGCGCTCACCCACCTGGCTTTCCAAACCATCCGGCAAGGTTTCCAGCCATTCGCCCTCCCCGATGCGTTTTGCAAGGGTCAACATCTCATGGTCCGTTGCCCCGGGTACAGCATAGCGGATATTCTCAGCCACCGTCCCGGAGAACAGGAAGGGCGCTTGCGACACGATACCCAGTTGGCGGCGGTAAGCGCCCAGGTCAAAGCTGCGGATATCCTGCCCATCCAGCAGCAATTCCCCACTCTGAAATTCATAAAAACGTGCGATCAGCCTGGCCAGGGAGGATTTGCCTGCACCGGTGTGCCCGACGATGGCCAGGTTTTCTCCAGGGTGTATATGCAGATCAAAGTCACACAGGATGGCCTCGTTCTCGGAGTAGCGGAATCCCAGCTTCTTATAAGTGATCTCACCTTTCAAACGGGGTACATCCAGGTTGGCGGTCTGGATGACATTCGGGTCGGCATCGATCAGGGCGAAAACCCGCTCGGCGGATGACAGCCCGGACTGGATCTGCGCCCAGAAAGCCGACAGGCTCATGACAGGGAACATGAAACTATCCAGGCTCAGGATGAACAGGTACCAGGCTCCGGCCGAGACCACACCCTCAGCCACGCTCAAGCCGCCTGTATATACCAGTATGGCTGTGAAGATGCCTCCCAAAGCGTTCAGGGTCGGAAAGACCAGCGAAAGCACCAGGCCGCGCCGGATGTTCACTTTATAGGAGGTCTGGTTGGCCCGGTCAAAGATTTGAAAAACACTGTGCTCCTGCCTGAAATTCTTGGCAATGGAAATTCCACTGACGGTCTCCTTGATGGCGGAATTGACATCTGCCATGGCCTGCATGCCGCGCCGCGTCACCTGGCGTGCTATGCGCCGGTAACCGTATGCCAGCAGGAAAAGCAATGGCAGGAAGGAGAACAGGATCAGCGACAGGTGCCACTCGGTGCGAACCAGTACCACTCCCAGCAGCACAGACCGCATCATCTGCGAACCGACATCGGTGACGATGCTGACCAGCTGTCCGAATTCGTTCGTGTCGGAGGTGATGCGTGAAACGATGCGCCCGGAGGAATACTGGTCATAAAAGGACAGGTCATGTGCAGCAGCAGCCCGGAAGGCTTCCGTGCGCACTTTCAGGATCACATCCCCTACGGCACGTGCCAGCAGGCTGCGTCGTGCCCAGTTGAAGGACCAGTTGGCAACACCGATGAGCAGGACCGCTGCGCTGATCAGCAGGATGCTGTTGAGCATTGCCTGGTTTTTCAGCAGGTCCACTCCCTTACTGACGATCACAGGCTGGGCAGCACCGATCACCGAAAGGAACAGGATCAGTACCAGGATGATGATCAGGCGCCTGGATTGGGGTTTGAAGTAGGCGTAAATACGCGCGACCAGCTGCCGGTCGGTGTACTGACGGTCATATTTTTCCACGTTGAGGCTGGAGAAAAAACCCATTTATTGCTCCATAATATTTTTATCTACCACCAAGACACTAAGACACCAAGACCACATTTTAAATCTTTTCTTAGTCCCTTGGTGCCTCGTGGTTATCATTCTTCTACCACCAAGACACTAAGACACCAAGAAGAAC
>Ga0172368_10004947_pt1 | contig 15173 bp, 13 predicted proteins | sample Lak11m_FD_114540 | JGI IMG/M metagenome (GOLD analysis project Ga0172368, IMG submission 114540) | Freshwater microbial communities from Kabuno Bay, South-Kivu, Congo - kab_022012_11m | ecosystem: Environmental > Aquatic > Freshwater > Lake | place: Democratic Republic of the Congo: South-Kivu...
ATGATGCCTACTTTAAAAAAATCGGATAATTGGTAGGATCAAAGTAAGACTTTTGCAACACTTTCAGTCAACAATTTTACATTTTTCAAATCTATTTTTTGAATAAGATTTATCCCGCTTTTTTTTCCGATTTCAAAACTCCCATATTGAGTGCTGCAATTAAGAAACTCTGCTCCATTTAACGTAGCCCATTGCACCAGTTGTTCTGTGCTTATTGCTGGAATAGCGAGTTGAATTGTTTTCATTTCTTCTAATATTGAAAGTTGGTAATTGGAAGCTAAACTGTCGGTTCCTAATGTAAGTTTACAGTTTTCATCTAAAAAGAATTGAATGCAGGGTAATTTGTTTTCAATATAAATATTTGCATTTGGACATAAACACCAATATAAATTTTTAAAGTAGCGTTTTGCAAATTGAATATCTTCTTTAGTTGACACTGTATTGTGAACAAACAACATTGGATTTTGATGAGCTAAAAATTCGGCTATTGATTTCAATGGACGTTTACCTGTGTTATAAAAACACGAGTTCGTTACTCCAAATTTTTTTTGTCGTTCTGTTATTGTTTCTCCTGATCCTAAAAAAAATAAATTTTCATCTTCACTCTCTTGGTGATGTATGGTTTGAATGAATTTATGTTCTTCTGCAAATGCTTTAACTTTTTTAAAGAGCTTTGGTGAAAGCGAATAGGGGGCATGGGGTGTGATGGAAGCATGATTGTTCCTATACATTGATATTGCTGTTTGATACAGTTTAAGTCCTTTTTCAAAAGCATGATCTGCTTTGGTCTCGTCCGAGGCAAAAACTTCAATAAAGTGATGAAAAAAGAGTTTGCTTTCCGCTTTTAATTGCAAGGTTGATTCGTTGTTGCAAATATCACCAACAGCAACAATGCCATTGTGTATCATTTCCTGCTCTGCTTTTTTTGCAGCTGCAATAATAAGTTCGTTTTTTTGCTTTCGGTTCTTGCTCAAAAAAAGAATAAAAGCATCAAGTCCGCTCTGTTTTGGCGTTTTGTTTTTCAAATAGGAAAGTTCCAGATGACAATGGGTATTAACAAATCCGGGGCATATAATACCCGCGTATTTTTCAATATCTTGAATAGAATAATCCGTATTTTTTTCAGAAATTAAATCTACAATAACACCTTGATCGCTGGTAATTAAAATTCCATTTTTAATTGGTGGCAAGTGGACAGGAAAAATATAATCAGCTTGAAACTTTCGCATATTCAGAAAAATCAACCGGACAAAGATATAAAACAATCTATTTGTTTACCTTTGCGGTGATGAACAAAAAAAATATTCGAGAAATTTCTTTAGCTGAAATTCAGGATTTTATTTTGACTTCAAACGAAAAACCGTTTAGGGCAAAACAAATATATGAATGGCTTTGGAAAAAATCAGCACATTCTTTTGCTGAAATGTCAAATATTCCGCAAGCTTTACGGGAGTTGCTTGAAGAACATTTCGTAATCAATGCGATTCAAATTTGTGCCACTTCAATAAGTACTGACAAAACCATCAAGTATGCTTTTAAATTGTTTGATTCAACTATTGTTGAGGGGGTATTGATTCCATCTGGTCATGGCGTTACTGCTTGTGTTTCCTCTCAAGTAGGTTGTAATTTTTCTTGTCGTTTTTGTGCTACAGGAAAATTAGGATGGACACGAAATTTATTGTTTGACGAAATTTTTGATCAAGTCGCAATGCTGAATCAAGAGTCAATTAAAAATTTTGGATCCGGCTTATCAAATATTGTTTTCATGGGAATGGGAGAACCCCTGCTTAATTACGACCATGTTTTATTAGCCATTGAAAAAATTACTTCACCCGAAGGAATGGGCGTTTCACCCCGCCGAATCACTGTTTCTACGGTTGGTGTTACAAAAATGATCAAGCAATTGGGTGACGATAGGGTTAAGTTCAATTTAGCACTATCGCTGCATGCTGCTAATGACGTTAAAAGAAGCACTATCATGCCGGCAAATGAACAAAATTCTTTAACAAAACTCGCAGAGGCAATCAAACATTTTCATGCTAAAACTAATAGCAGAATAACTTTTGAATATCTGTTGCTAAAGGATTTTAATGATAGCATGCAGGATGCAAAAGAGCTTGCGGAGTTTTGTAAAAACGTTCCTTGTAAAATTAATATCATTGAATACAATCCAATTGAACGCAGTCCGTATAAAAAATCTGACAAGGATGCAACTTCACGATTTGTAGAATTTTTACTTTCAAAAAATCTTATTGTTAATGTACGCATCAGTAAAGGAAAAGACATCAATGCTGCATGTGGGCAATTAGCTTATAAATTAAAAACAGAAAAAAAATGATTATTTCAGGAAATATTGTTGATGTGGTCAATCAGCGAATTTTTCAAGGAGAAATAAAAATTGAAAACGGGCGAATCATCGAACGAGTAGAAAAACAAACGGATTCCAAAAATTATATTCTACCCGGTTTTGTTGATTCGCATATTCACATTGAAAGTTCCATGTTGATTCCAAGCGAATTTGCCCGCCTTGCTGTAATGCATGGTACTGTTGCAACTGTTTCTGATCCTCACGAAATCGCAAATGTGTTAGGCATAGACGGCGTGAAATTCATGATTAACAACGGGAAAAAAGTACCATTTAAATTTTATTTCGGTGCGCCATCTTGCGTACCGGCAACATCATTCGAAACTTCGGGTGCAACACTTGGAATAACAGAAATAGACGAATTGTTAAAGATGGATGAAATTCATTATCTCGCAGAAATGATGAACTTTCCGGGGGTACTGTTTGATGATGAAACGGTAATGCAAAAACTAAATTTTGCAAAAAAATACAATAAAGTGATTGATGGTCACGCTCCGGGCTTACGTGGAGACGATGCCATGAAATATGCACAGGCAGGCATTTCCACTGACCATGAGTGTTTCACAATTGAGGAAGCACTGGATAAAATCAAGTATGGAATCAAAGTTCAGATTCGTGAGGGCAGTGCAGCGAAAAACTTTGATGCATTAATTGATTTGCTAAAAACAAACCCTGAAATGGTAATGCTTTGTTCCGATGACAAACACCCGGACGATTTAGTAAAAGGACATTTGAATTTGATTGCTGCACGAGCCGTTGCGCATGGCGTTGACCCGATAACCTTAATTAGATGTTTAACCTATCAACCCGTGAAACAGTATGGGCTGAATGTTGGTTTGCTTAGAGTTGGTGATGCTGCAGATTTTATTGAAGTAAAAGATTTAATGAGATTTGAAGTTCTTGCAACCTATATTAATGGAAGAAAAGTAGCAGAAAATGGGAAAACACTTATCCGATCCGTTGAAGAAAAAACACTAAATATTTTTTATGCAGAAAAAATTGAAACCTCTGAAATAGCTGTCCCTGATGAGAAAGGGAAAATAAAAGTGATTGTTGCATCCGACGGTCAACTGGTTACAAAATGTAAATTGTTCGTTCCAAAAATTGAACATGGTTTTGCGGTAAGCGACACAGAGCACGATATTTTAAAAATAGTTGTGTTGAATCGTTATCGAAAAGCAAAACCAAGTATTGGTTTTATTAAAAATTTTGGTTTTAAGCATGGAGCAATTGCATCCACAGTAGCTCATGATAGTCATAACATTATTGCGGTTGGTGTAAGTGATGAAGATATCACACATGCGATAAATCTGGTTGTTGAAAATAAAGGAGGAATTTCGGCAGTGAATGGAAACAGTAATTTTGTGCTTCCATTACCAATAGCCGGCTTGATGTCGGATAACGATGCTTTTAGCGTGGCTAAAAAATACGAAGAAATCAACGAAAAAGTTTTAACATTTGGTACTAAGTTAAAGTCACCATTTATGACATTATCGTTTATGGCTTTATTGGTAATTCCGGAATTAAAGATTAGTGATAAGGGTTTATTCGATGGTGTAAATTTTAAATTCACCCATCTTTTTTAACTATATTATTTTAAATTTATCATGTCATTGAAAGATTTATCTGACGAACATTTTATGCGTGAAGCATTGAAAGAAGCACAGACAGCTTTCGATTCGGATGAAGTTCCTGTAGGTGCGGTCATTGTTTGCAATAACAGAATTATTGCCCGTTCACACAATATGACAGAAAAATTAACAGATGTAACTGCGCATGCCGAAATGCTGGCATTTACTTCGGCCTCAAATACCATTGGCGGAAAATATTTGGATGATTGCACATTGTACGTTACTCTCGAACCATGTGTAATGTGTGCAGGAGCTGCCTTTTGGACGCACATCACTAAAATTGTGTATGGTGCTAGCGATGAAAAACGCGGATTTAAATTAATTTCACAATCAATACTTCACCCAAAAACAGTGGTCGTTTCAGGTGTGTTGCAGCATGAATGCACCGAAATACTTCGGCAATTCTTTTCAAAGAAAAGATAATTTGTTAGATTTTAAAAGAATCAAGAACTTAATCTCTGATAACTTTTGTATCTCTTTTTAGATGCTTCTTCTGACGCAAGGAATAGTTCTTCAGCTTCTTTTGGAAATGTTTTTTTCAGAGCTGTAAAACGAACTTCAGAATTTAAAAAGTCCTGAAACTTACTCCAGTCAGGTTCTTTCGAGTCTAAAATAAACGGATTCTTGTTTTCATTTTCCAAAAGTGGATTGTGTCGGTATAAATGCCAGTAACCACACTGAACAGCTAACTCCTGTTGTAATTGAGTTTTTCCCATACCGGAACGTATTCCATGATTGATACATGGCGAATAGGCAATAATAATGGATGGTCCATGATAAGCTTCAGCTTCTTTAACCGCTTTCAAGAACTGCGACTGATTTGCCCCAATAGCCACTTGTGCAACATAAACATAACCATAAGACATAGCCATCATTCCTAAATCTTTTTTACGAATACGTTTTCCGGAAGTGGCAAACTTTGCAACGGCAGCTATAGGTGATGCCTTTGATGCTTGTCCACCGGTATTAGAATAGACCTCCGTATCCAAAACGAGAACATTGACATCTTCACCGGAAGCCAACACATGATCCAATCCTCCATAACCAATATCGTAAGCCCAGCCATCTCCTCCAAATATCCATATTGATTTTTTTTCAAGATATTGCGACAGCTCTTTGATCTCATTGCATAATGGATGATTCGATTTTTCTAAAAGCTGTTTTACTTTAGTGGTAGAAACCTTTGAAAGGGAGGCATCGGCTTTCCCGTCGATCCATTCTTTAAATGCTTGTTTGAGTTCAGCAGAAATATCCGTATTGATTGCATCATTCATCAAACATTCAATACGTTTTCGCATTTGCGAAACTCCGGTTGCGATACCAAAACCGTATTCTGCATTATCTTCAAACAAAGAGTTTGCCCAAGCAACACCTTTACCTTCGCTGTTATAAGTGTATGGAGTAGCAGGAGCAGTACCACCGTAAATTGAAGAACATCCGGTTGCATTGGCAACAATCATGCGATCACCATATAATTGGGTAATCAATTTTATGTATGGTGTTTCACCGCAGCCAGCACAAGCACCTGAAAATTCAAAAAGTGGTTGAGCAAATTGTGTGTTTTTTACATTCAGGTCTTTTTGAATCAAATGATCCTTATAGCTTACATGTTCTGATAAGTAATCCCATCGTTTTGCCTCGGTTTGCTGCGACTCAAGGGGTTTTAAAACCAGTGCTTTTATTTTTGCTGAACATACATCAACGCAATTACCACAACCTGTACAATCTAAAACGCTTACCTGAATGCGATAACTTAATCCATCGAAAGCTTTTCCGTTTGGCTTTATGGCTTGTGTATTGTCAGGAGCATTTTTTAATTCAATGGCATCAAGCAGAAATGGGCGAATAGCAGCGTGAGGGCAAACGTATGAACATTGATTACACTGAATACAGTTTTCTGCAATCCATTCAGGAACATTTACCGCAACCCCACGTTTTTCGTATTTTGTCGTTCCCGAAGGAAAAGTCCCATCTTCACGACCAAGAAAAATACTTACGGGAAGCAAATCACCATTCATGGCGTTGATGGGCTCTACAACTTTTCGAATGAAATCAGGCACGTTTTGTTCTTCAACGGTATCGGTAAGTTCTAATTTTGCCCATTCAGCGGGTACTTCAACTTTTTCAACCTGTTCGCCTCTCATCACCGATTCAAAATTCATTTTTACGATATCTTCGCCTTTTTTTCCGTATGTTTTTTCAATAGCATTTTTCATTTCTTTGATGGCAAGTTCATAAGGAATTACACCGGATACTTTGAAAAAGGCCGATTGCATAATCGTATTGGTGCGGTTTCCCATACCAATTTCTTCTGCAATTTTTGTGGCATTGATAATATAAAAATGGATATGGTTTTCGGCTAAATATTTTTTATAGCGATTGGGTAATTTATTTTTTGTTTCTTCAACGCCCCAAATACTGTTGAATAAAAAAGTTCCACCTTTTTTTAAACCATTGAGCATATCATATTTGTAAATATACGAGGGTACATGACAGGCAACAAAATCGGGAGTATTAACCAAATAAGGAGCACGAATTTGTGTGTCTCCAAAACGCAAATGCGATGCAGTAAATCCTCCGGATTTTTTTGAATCGTATGCAAAATAGGCCTGACAATATTTGTCTGTGGTATCACCGATAATTTTTATAGAATTTTTGTTTGCTCCAACGGTGCCATCTGCGCCTAATCCGTAAAAACGGGCTTCGAATGTTGTGTTCGGAACAACAGTAATTTCCGGAAGTAGCGGCAATGATTTGAAGGTAACATCGTCCACAATGCCCACCGTGAAATCGCTTTTAGGTTCTTTCATCTTAAGATTTTCAAACACAGAGTACATCATGGCAGGTGTGGTGTCTTTTGAACTTAAACCATATCTTCCACCAACGATAATGGGTTTTGTATCATGATTGTAAAAAATGTCTTTGATATCAAGGTATAAGGGCTCTCCGTTTGCTCCGGGCTCTTTCGTGCGATCAAGAACCGCAATCCGTTTCACACTTTTTGGGTAAACATTAAAGAAATATTTTTTTGAAAATGGACGGTACAAATGAACGGTAATCACTCCAACTTTTTCTCCTTTTGCGATGAGGTAATCTACAACTTCCTTCAGCGTTTCAGTAACGGAGCCCATTGCAATAACTATGTTTTCAGCATCTTTAGCTCCATGATAAGTAAATGGATGATATTCCCTTCCGCAAAGCTTGGTCATTTCTTGCATATAACTTTCAACAATATCCGGTATGGCGTCATAAAATTTATTGGCTGCTTCACGTGATTGGAAATAAATATCCGGATTTTGTGCGGTACCTCTTGTTACAGGATGTTCAGGGTTCAATGCTCCGTCGCGGAATGCTTTCAGCGCTTTCCAATCTATTAATTGAGCCATTTCTTCGCTTTCGAAATATTCTACTTTCTGTATTTCATGCGAGGTTCTGAATCCATCAAAGAAGTGAAGAAACGGAATTCTTGCTTTAAGCGCGGCTAAGTGTGCAACAGCTCCTATATCCATGATTTCCTGAACACTTCCGGTAGCGAGTAAAGCAAAGCCGGTTTGACGGGTACTCATCACATCGCTATGATCTCCAAAAATGGATAGGGCTTGTGCCGCAATGCTTCGCGCACTTACATGAAAAACACCAGGTAATAATTCACCGGCAATTTTGTACATATTAGGTATCATCAATAGTAATCCCTGAGATGCTGTGTATGTAGTGCATAACGTTCCGGCTTGCAAGGCACCGTGCACAGCGCCGGCTGCCCCACCTTCTGATTGCATTTCTGCAACAAGAATTTTTTCTCCAAAAATATTTTTCTTTCCATTAGAAGCCCATTCATCAACATATTCAGCCATAGTGGATGATGGCGTAATAGGATAAATACAGGCTACTTCACTAAACATATAGGAAATGTATGCCGCTGCATAATTCCCATCGCAGGTTTTAAATTTTTTCTTTTGTTCCATTGTATTTTATTATAATGATAATTTTTCCCTATTAATTTTGCGAAGTTATAAAATTTACAGAAAATGGAAATTTTTCGTAAATATAGAGAGTTGTTTTTTACGATTGGAATAATTTCCCCTGCCACGTTTCTCTTTCATTCATTCGCTTTTCGATGCGTAAAATGATTTGGTCGTTGCGTAGGGATTCCCATTTTTTTACTGCCAGAAAACGTGGAGGTACTTCACTCGTAAAGCGTTCGATGCAGATAGCAGGGTTTAGTTGTTGAACAAAATCAATAATAAAATCAATGTATTCGTTCATTTCAAACAAATGAAATGCAGCGCTGTTTTGTTCGTATTGCTTCTCCAAAACTGTATCGCGAATGATTTGTAATTGATGAAATTTTACTGATTGTATCGGCAGTGCAGAAATAATTTTCGCTTCATCCAGCATTTCTTCACGACTCTCTCCGGGCAAGCCAAACATTAAGTGAATTCCGGTTTGGATTTTGCGCCCAGCAGTCATTTCAATTGCCTTAATGCTTTGCTCAAAGCTGTGACCACGATTGATACGTTCGAGTGTTTTGTTATAACAGGATTCAAGTCCGTATTCAATAACAATGTGATGCGATTGCGAAAGTAAAGCGAGATAATCCAGCTTTTGTTCATCCACACAATCAGGTCTTGTTCCAATCACTAAGCCAATTACATCAGGAAATTGCAATGCTTCCCGATAAAGTATTTTTAATTTTTCTAAGCGCGCAAATGTATTTGAATAAGCTTGAAAATAGGCAATATATTTTCCGGCACGACGGTAACGGTTCTTGTGAAAATCAATACCTTCCTGCAATTGCTGCGTTATCGATTTTTCCGGTGAGCAATACGATGGATTGAAAGCACCATTATTACAATAAATGCAACCACCGCTTTTGGTTTCCTCATCACGATTAGGACACGAAAAACCAGCATCAACAGAGAGCTTTTGAACTCGTTCGCCAAACTTTATTAAACTAAAATCTGCATAAGAATTATAAAGACGAGGAGTGTTCCAAGGAAAAGTTAGTTCGGGCAATAGATTAGTTTTAATGAATGTTTTACTATGCTGTTATTTTTGTAATTGTGCTTAAAGGACTCAAATTTGTAGGATGATAATAAAAAAAAGAAAATATTTTTTCATGTGTAAATAAATTATTCTTTATTAAAAAAACATGGAATACTCCATGGCTTATATTTATTTAATGTTCATTTAGCAAACATACTTATTTTTAAAAACCATAAACATACTGTTTTACTTTCTTGTTCTGCATTTTTCTTTTTTGCAAATAAAGTTTTTGTCCCGCTTTTATGGGTGTTTCGGGCTTTATTTCGTTAATTCTGAAAATATGTTTTTCTTTGATTGCATACTTCTGCGAAATAGCATGAATTGTTTCGCCCGTTTTCACTGTGTGTAATTCTACAGATGCTTTTCGTTTTTTTGGCTTGAGATAAATAGTGTCACCAGTACTAATTTTTTCACTTTTTTGCATATCGTTATACCGGAAAATTTGCCATGCCCCCATATCAAACTCCTTTGCAATGATTAGGGGATTGTCAGTAGAATCAGCTATTACAAAAGGAACAGCATTGTTAGTATAAATTTTTCGATTACATAAATGACAGATTAAATTATACCCTGTGTATTTAGTTTTTGTTTTTGGAATGGCACCGCTATCGTACTCATACAGTTTGTAGTCTTCAATTAATTTTATAAGCGCTTCGGCATATTTTGGGTCGGTGGCATATCCCGCCTTTTTTAATCCTCTTGCCCAGCCTTTGTAATCAGTTATTTCTAATCTAAAAAGATCTTCGTATCTTTTATACAATGATAAAAACTGTGAGTGATCCTTAAATGATTCAGCTGCATTTTTATATTTTCGAAAACATTCGTTTTTCAGATCATCATCGGCAAAATAAGTTTCTCCTTTCCACGAACCGCATTTGATTCCAAAATGATTGTTTGCTTTTGTTGCCAGATTACTGTTTCCAAAACCGGATTCCAATAATCCTTGTGCAAGCGTAATACTAGCAGGGATTTTATAAATCTGCATTTCCTGCAAAGCGAATTCACTATATTTTTCAATATAATCTTCCGGGCTCAATTTTTTTTGTCCGATTGAACACAATGGTATTATTGCAATTAGTATGAATAATTGAAAACGCTTCATTAAACGTGATGAGAAATAAAAAAGTAAAAATAATAAAAAATTTACCAGGTATTGTTTGCTTCCTCATCAAGTTCGTATAACTTATACCTTTCGATGAGTGTGATCAGCGCCCAGGCATACTGGGGATCTTCGGCATAACCTGCCTTTTTTAAACCGTAAGCCCACGATTTATAATCGGTATTTTTTAATTTAAATAAATCTGCATACCATTTACGTGATAGTATGTGCAGGGAATGGTCGTGCCACGAATCGTAATCAGATGAATATTTTTTATAACAATTCCCACCAACGGTATAGGTTTCCCCTGTCCATTCGGGTTTGTTTTTCATTCCAAAATGATTGCAAGCATTCATGGCAAGCAGGCTATTTCCCCAGCCCGATTCCAGAATTCCCTGTGCCATGGTAATGCTGGCGGGTATTCCTGAAAAAACCATCTCTTCTATGGCTAAATCGCGGAATGTTTTAATATATTCCGAAGGAGTATATTTTTTTGTCCTGACTAAATTTGTTGTATTGAATGAATCTTCTTTTATGCCGGTTAATTGAATCGTACAAATTAATAAAAGCCCTATTCCTGTTAAATGCATTAGTAAGAAATCTTGTATTTTAAAAAAATCAAAAAACTTATACTCGCAAATTTACAAAAAGTTACCTTGCTTTTAAGTGAATATTTTAATACTCAGGTAAAACAAAACTCTTCAAAATAAAAAATCAAAAGTTTCGATAAATTATTTTCATGTACATTTGAATCTTTTTTAAATGCAATGAATTTAATAATAGACATAGGCAATACACTCACAAAAATAGCTGTTTTTGATGGAAAAGAAATAAAAGAAACTTTTTCAGTGGAAACATTGAACACGACTGTACTCAATAAAATTTTTATTCAAAATTCTCAGATAAATAGCGCCGTTCTTTCGTCTGTAAAAAAACCGGACAATAAAACGCTTCAGTTTATAAAGCGAAGATTTCCATTGCTTGAGTTCAATAACAACACGCCAATTCCTATCAAAATTAAATACCAAACGCCAGACACACTTGGTCCCGACCGCATAGCCGCTGTGATGGGTGCTATCAGCATTTACCCACAAAAAAATAGTTTAGTTATTATAACCGGTACTTGCGTTACGTATAATTTTATTTCGGCAAAGGGAGAATTTATGGGTGGTGCAATCAGTCCGGGAATCATCATGCGATTGAAAGCGCTGCATACGTTTACCGAAAAGCTACCACTGGTAAAACCGAAATTACCGCATAAGTTGATTGGCGATAGTACTCAGGAATCAATTCTATCAGGAGTTATAAACGGAATCTGCAAAGAGATTGATGGATTTATTATGGAAATTCAAGAACAAAACCCCGACTTGTGCGTCATAATCAGTGGCGGGGATATGAATTATTTTGAGGATAAATTAAAAAGTAGCATCTTTGCAGTCCCTAACATCATATTGAAAGGGTTAAATGAAATTCTGAATTACCATGATAAAACGAAGTAATTTTATCTATGTAAAAATGAAGTGAGATTTGAGAAGTGTGATTTATGATTTTAAGATGATGAAATGAACAAAAGTGATTTAATTGAACGTACTAGAAAGTTTGCTATAAGGGTGTTAGACTTAGAAATGATAAAAGAACTAGATAATTTGATTAATGAATCATCCGAACTTACTGCTATTTTTACAAAATCCGTTAAAACATTATCAATCACCTGAACACACTTCATAATTTAAAATTTAAATTTAACATAATATATAACACATGCTCAACAGGTTTAGATTATTAATAACTATTTTTCTTTTACTGACAGCATCTAATTCTTTTTCTCAAACCCGCATCAGTTCTCCTTATTCACGCTACGGTATTGGAGATATAATGGGCAATCGTCAGGCGATAAGCATGGCCATGGGCGGAATAACTATAGCCGGCAGAAATTCATCTATCATCAATTACAGCAATCCTGCTTCTTATAGTGCTTTTGATTCAACATCCTTTGTTTTTGAAACAAGTATTATCAGTGATTTTAGTACTTTAAAAACATCGCAGTTAAGTCAGCATTCGAACTATACTACTATGGGATACCTGCTTTTCGGATTTCCTGTTACTCGGTGGTGGGGTGCAAGCATTGGTTTATTGCCTTATAGCAATGTTGGGTATAAAATTTCAGATCAGGAAGCATTGCCGAATATTGGAAAAACCAATTATTTGTACGAAGGATACGGAGGTATCAATCGCTTTTATTTGGGGAACTCTTTTAATCCTTTTAAAAACTTTTCGTTTGGTTTCAATTCGTCTTATTTATTTGGCGGTCTTAATAAATTGCGAACCATTACATTTCCCGATTCGGTTAATTTTTTCAGTACCAAAGCATGGAACTCTTCCAGGGTAGGTGATCTTTATTTTGATTATGGCGCTCAATACAAATTCGTGTTTAAAAAAAATATGTCGTTGACACTTGGTGTTGTGTTTGCAAACTCAACGAATATTAACGTTCATAACGATACACTCGATGAAACATTAATTACTTCCAATGGCTTTGAGTATGTTAAAGACACTGTGCTTTATGTTAAAGGTACTAAGGGCTCCATATTATTGCCTCAGAATATTGGATTTGGTCTTGTGTTTAAAAAAGGAGAAAAGTGGTTGTTCGGTACCGATTATTCTACCCAAAAATGGTCAGCTTTAAATTCTTCAACCCAGCAAGATTCCTTAAAAAACAGTATGCGTTTTGCGGTGGGTGGTCAATTTCTTCCAAAAGACCCATTCGCTATTGGAAAAACGTCCTACCTTAACCGGATTTCGTACCGGCTGGGCTATCGGTATTCAAAAACCTATCTGGAACTCAAGGGAAGTCAACTTACCGAGCAAGCCATTTGCCTTGGATTTGGATTCCCCTTGAAGCGAACACGCTCGTCTATCAACTTAGGTGTTGAACTAGGCAAAAGAGGAACCATCGAAAATAGTTTGATTGAAGAACGATTTATAAACATGACTCTCTCGTTTGGTATCAAAGAATGGTGGTTTATTAAAAAGAAATATGATTAAGTGTTTCATCTGTAAATTATGATTCGAATTCCACTCTATAAAATCGCTTTTTTTGTTTTCATTTTCATGATATTCCTTTCGTGCAAGAACAGCATGAACGAAATAAACATGGTTGCCAATAAAGACAAATCACCCGAAACAACCATCAAAGATTTTGAATTGATTTTAAGCGATTCCGGCCAGATACAGGCGAAATCATCAGCACCATTAATGAACCGATACGATGTTGAAAAGCCCTATGTTGAGTGGCCTAAAGGCATCAAGGTGTTGTTTTACGATACCTCGATGAATGTGGATGCACGGCTTTCGGCAAACTATGCTATCAGCTATGAAAAGGATAAGATCATGATTGCAAAAAACAATGTGATTGTTGTCAATGTAAAGGGAGAACAGCTGAACACCGAGCATTTGGTATGGGACCAACGGAAAAGAATTATTACTTCCGATGTTTTTGTTACCATTACTACTAAAGATGAAGTTTTGTATGGTCAAGGCATGGAAGCCGATGATCAGTTTTACAGTTGGAAGATAAAAAGACCTACGGGAGTCTTTAATATTAAGAAATAAAGCAAGGACTTCGAAACGGCCTTCAGGTGAAACTAATAAGAAAGCCGGATGGATTGAGTCAAAGCCCGCCTGCATTTTATTATTATGAAGAAATTATTTATAATATTATTAATAATTTTTGCAAATTATAGCTATGCTCAGAACCTTGTACCTAATCCAAGTTTTGAAATAAAAAGTAATTGTCCACAAAATGCTAATCAAGTAAATTTATTATCAAACTGGAATCAGCCAACAGCAGGCACACCTGATTACTTTAATATTTGTGACATATCTAACAATGTAGGTGTTCCTATAAATTTAGTTGGGTTTCAATATCCTAAAAGTAAAGATGCTTATTGTGGTTTTTACCTTTTTGTTGAAAATTTGCCACCATATAATTATATATTGAGAGAATATTTGCAAGTAGAGTTAATAAAACCTTTAGTAATAAATAAAATGTATTGTGTAAATTTCTACTTATCTCTTTCTGACAGTTCTCAATACGCAATTAAAAATATTGGAGCTTTTTTTTCAAATACTCAAATTAGTTATAGTACAATGTATAATTTGCCTTTCATTCCTCAAGTATCAAACTCGACAAATAATTATATTGATAACAAGGAAAATTGGACATTAATTTATGGTTCTTTTATAGCATCTGGTGATGAACAATTTATTATAATTGGCAATTTTAATAATAATAATAATACAGATAGTTTGTTGGTTGGGGGTGCAATAATGGGTGCATATTATTACATAGACGATGTTTCTGTTTACCCCTGCGACGCTCCTGTGTACATTGCAGAAGCAGGAAGCAATCAAACTATTTGCATAGAAGCAACCGATAGCGTTCAAATAGGGAGTACAGCACATAATGAATATATCTATTGGTGGACGCCCGCAACAGGGTTAAGCAACGACAGCATTGCCAACCCAAAGGCACGCCCTGCCATTACTACTACATACTATTTGCATCAAAAAGATTTTAAATTTGATGAAACGGTGGATAGTGTTACAGTGGTAGTAGAAGATTGCCCTGTAAATAATTTAATTATTGTAAATGCCTTCACCCCCAATGCCGATGGTGTTAACGATGTGTTCCATATAAAAGGTACTAACATAAAAACGCTGCACGCAAAGATTATCAACCGCTGGGGGCAGGAGTTGTATAAATGGGATGATGCACAAGGTGGTTGGGATGGCAGATACAAAGGAAAGGATGTTGGCGCAGGGGCTTACTTTTATGTGGTTACTGTAACATATAATGATGGTACAATAGAAGAAAAAAAAGGAGCATTAGAGTTGGTGAGATGAGTTAATCTTGAGTTTATATAAAAAGAATATATTATGAGAAATTATGCTGTAACATTTGCGCTGATAGCTGTATACATTGCTATTCTATTTTATTCTTCAACCAATGCAGCCGCTACCAATACCGATCCTG
>Ga0172368_10004953_pt1 | contig 15163 bp, 11 predicted proteins | sample Lak11m_FD_114540 | JGI IMG/M metagenome (GOLD analysis project Ga0172368, IMG submission 114540) | Freshwater microbial communities from Kabuno Bay, South-Kivu, Congo - kab_022012_11m | ecosystem: Environmental > Aquatic > Freshwater > Lake | place: Democratic Republic of the Congo: South-Kivu...
GGCAAAGGACGCCCGAACCGTATCGGGGTGACGGTTTGCCGGCTGCTGGCGGTTGAGGGATTGACGATAAAGGTGCGCGGCCTGGATGCTATCGATGGCACGCCGGTGCTGGATATCAAGCCGGTGATGAAGCTGTTTCTCCCCCGTGGAGACATGCGGGAGCCTGCGTGGGTCGGCGAGATCATGAAAGAATATTGGTGAAGCAAACGGCGGCAATCATGGAACGCCTGCATTTTGGGCTATCATGAGGTCAATTATGAGCAACACTGATCTTCGTGCCTATATCGACGCGCAACCGATGATCGACACGCACAGCCATGTCGCGGGCTTCGATTTCGGAACGCCGCTGGACGATAAGCGGGGATTCAGCCTGCCGCAGATACTGATGCGGGACTACCTGTTGTATCTGGCGGGTTCGTGCGGGGAGCTGCCGGCGAAGCCGGGGGGCGGGGAGTGGACGATCGACGATGCGGAGGCGCATTTCCTCGCCTTACAGCCGCTGCTGGCGGAATACCGCGGGCTGACGACCTACGCCGTGCTGCGCGAAGGCATCCGCGAACTGCACCCTTTCAGCGAGGCGGACATTACACCGGCAAACTGGCGGGCGATCAATGACAGCATTGTCGCCGCCTACCGCACCCATGGCGAGCGCGCGTGGCTGCGGCGCGTGGCGCAACAGGCGGGCATCGTCAAGCAGACGCAGATGGCGGCTTTTTCTTATGTGACCAGCTTCTGGGATTCGCTGCTGGAGGAGGAGCGGGACGCGGAAAAGGATTTGCTGATGCCCAGCCTGATCCTCGACGGCTTGCTGTACGCCGGCTGGACTGCCCACCGGGAGGCGCGCGAGCAGGCGTATGATATCGTGGGCATGTGGCCGCGGACCTACGACGAGCACCTGGCTTTCTGCGAGAAGGTGCTGGACACCTTCATCGATCACGGCGGTGTCTCGGTAAAGCTGCTGACCGCTTATTCACGGACGCTGCGCTTTGAAGAAGTGCCGGACAAAACGGCGGCGGCGCATTTCGCGCAAGGGCCGGAGACGCTGGCCGGCGAACCGCTGCGCGAGTTGCAGGACAACCTGTGCCATAAAATGCTGGCGATGGCCATGGAGCGCGGGTTGCCGTTGATCGTGCACACCGGCTACAGCATCCCCACGTCCTGGGGTGACCCGGAGAATCTCCTCAACCTGGCCGTCAAATTCCGCAAACTGAAGATCGACCTGGCGCACTCCGGCTGGCCGCGCCACGGCGGAACGCTGCTGATGGCGCGTACCTACCGCAACTGTTACTTCAACCTGTGCTGGACGCCCGTGTTGAGCGCGGAATTGGGCCGCCGCATCCTGGGCGAGGCGATCGACAGCACTCCGCGCAATAAAATCCTGGTGGGCACCGACTGCGGAACGGTCGAATGCATGCTCGGTGCCGTCCGCCTGCTGCGGCGCGTGCTGTTCGAGGTGTTGCATGAGAAGATACGCGCCGGCCAGTTCGATCTGGCCGTGGCGAAATCCTACGCGCGCGCCATCCTGCATGACAATGCAAGAGAATTTTACGGACTGCCGGTTGAGAGCCGAGTGGTAGAGGTGTGAGTAGTAAGAAGCGAATAGTAAGAAGCGATAATCGGCGATCCGGTGGTTGAGTAGGCAAGTAAGCCTTCTCGGTTCTTCCTATAGTTACCGTGCCGTATCGAAACCACCCCTGATCCGATAACGCCCGGTAACTTATGCCCAGGGTGGTTTCGATCCGGCGCGAGAGCTACGGAAAGATTTGGGAAGGCATACTTGCCTACTCAACCACCGGATTGCCGCTTATCACTACTATCAATAAGGAGAGCACCTATGCGTTCTTTATTGCTGCTCTGTATCCTGACGCTCGCTTTCCTGCCGATATTGAGCGCGGCAAAGACGGCGGACGGGCTGCCCACTATCAGGTGCGTGAAGATCGATCGCGATCTCGTGCTGTCCGGCAAACTGGACGATCCGTTGTGGAAGCAGGCGGCGGTGGCGCCGCTGGTCAGTGCCAACGACGGCGGGCCGATGCGCTTCACCACCACCGCGCGCATGCTCTATAACGATCGATTCGTCTATGTCGGCTTTACCTGTGAAGACGACTACATCTGGGGCACGCTGACGAAGCGCGACGATCCCATCTACAACGAGGAGGTTGTCGAGGTATTCCTCTCGCCCACCGGCTTTGTCCGCAACTATTATGAAATCGAAGTCAGTCCGCTCAACACCGTCGCCGATACTTATGTGCTCAACGGCAAGCCGCGTGACAGTTTGAGTTGGGACAATTTCCACACCTTCTTCGAGCATAACATCGACGGTCTGCTCACCATGACCCACGTTGAGGGTGAGTTGAACAAACCGGGCGCCGGTAAACGCTGGAGCGTGGAGATGGCCATCCCCATCTCCGGTCTCATCGGCCCGGAGATGACGGCGCCGAAACCGGGCACGAAATGGCGATTGAACTTTTATCGCGTTGATGTTCCGGAAAAAGATAAATTCGCGTTCTACGCCTGGTCGCCGATCCTGCAGCCGAATGACTTGCACCGGCCCTGGCGATTCGGGTATGTCAAATTTGTCGCGCCGAAAGCATCAGGAAAATAACGGCAGGAATCATTAAGGTCTGTGGATAATTACAGAATATCTTACTGATGGGAACAATGTATGCCACACGTTGAAACTGAGATCTTTATTCCGGCGCCACTGGAAGAAGTGTATGCGATCTCCAAAGATATCGAGCGGTTTCCGGAGTTTTTCGCCGATGTCCAGTCTGTCACCATCGTCGAGCACACGGAGAAAGGCTTCATCTCCGATTGGGTGGGCGTGGTGGAGAAGCTCAACCGCAAGCTCAAATGGCGCGAGGAGGACGAGTGGGACGATGTGGCGCACATCTGCCGCTACCGCGCGTTGAGCGGCGATTGGGATCAGTATGACGGCGTCTGGACCTTCGAGGAGCGCGACGGCGGCACCCGCATGCATATGGCGCTGGACTGCGATATCAACGTCCCGCTGATCGGCCCGATCATCAAAACCCTCATCGGCAAACTGGCCCGCGCGAACATCGACAACATGTTCGAAGGCATTCGCAAGCGCGCAATGGGCGAAGCGTAACGAAATGGAAGAATGGAAGAATGGAAGAATGGAAGAATGGATGGTTGGATGAATGAGTGGTAAGCAGTGAATGGTGCCCGGTCCGGTGGTTGAGTAGGCAGGAGAGCTCTGCGGCGGTACTCCACCGCAGAGCTCTCCTGCCTACTCAACCACCGGACCGGCAATCATATCCTGGCACTTATCACTACTCACCACTCACTACTTATCACTTATCACTTATCACTACCCACCCATCTCTGGAAAGCCGGCATGTTCTTTCATCGTCTGATCCTGTTGCGGTTCATCCTGCTGGCGATCTGCCTGGTGTTCGTGGGGCGCCTGGCCTACTTGCAACTGCTGCAGGGGAGCGCGCTGCGCGGGGCGTCGGAGCGCAACCGGCTGCGCTGGGTGCGGGTGCCGGCGCCGCGCGGGCCGATTCTCGACCGCAAAGGGCGCGAAATCGCCACCAATATCCCCGGCACGGCGGCGTGGCTGGTGCCGGGGGAAGTGCCGCGCAAAGCCTGGCCGCAGTTGTTGCGGCGGTTAGTCGAACTGGGTATGTTCCCCGACAGGCAGGCCGCAGAAAAGACACTGGAGGATTTCCGGCGCTTTCCCAGCTACCTTCCCGTGCAACTGGCGAATGGCATGGACCTTGGCGCCGTCTCGCGGCTGGAGGAATCCCTACCGTTTCTGCCGGGTGTATATCTGCGCGTCGATCCGGTGCGCGCGTATCCCGACCGCACACTGGCTTCCCACCTGATCGGCTACCTGCGCGAGATCGACGCGGATGAGTTGGCCGCCTTGCGCGAGACGAAGGGTTATCACCTCGGTGATCGGTTAGGTAAAACCGGCATCGAGCGCGCCTACGAGGAGACGCTGCGCGGTGTCGAGGGTGAAGAGCAGGTGGAGGTGGATGCCATGGGCCGCGTGCTGCGCCGGCTGAAAACCGTGCCGCCGCGTCCCGGCAACTCGGTAACGCTGACCCTCGACCGCGACGTGCAACGTGTCGCGGAGGCGGGATTTGCGAATCGGACGGGAGCGGTGGTCGCGCTCGACCCGAACACCGGCGACGTGCTGGCGCTGGTCAGCGCGCCGGAATACGACCTGAACCAGCTATCGAGCCGCATCACCCCCGCCCTGCTTGACTGGCTGCATGGGGCACAGAAACCGGAGTTGAACCGCGCCACCGTCGGCGCGTATCCGCCAGGCTCGGTGTTCAAAATCATTACCGCGACCACCGCGTTGGAAAAGGGCGCTGTCACGCCCAATTCCTACTTTTACTGCAGCGGCGTTTATCATGGCATTCATTGCTGGAAACGTAATGGCCACGGCACGATAAGTTTTACCGAGGCTATCGCCCAATCGTGTAATATGTCGTTCATGCTGATGGCGGAAAAGGTGGGTATCCAGCCGCTGGCCGACATGGCACGGCGCTTTGGGCTCGGGCAGCCCGTGGGCCTGCTGCCGCAGGTTGAGCCGCTGTTGCCCGGGGCGGAGCAGCGCGCCGGCATCATCCCTGAGGGACGCGGACTGGTGCCCGATCTGCACTGGGCCAGAACGGTCCGTCACTCCGCCTGGATGCCGGGGGAAACGCTGCAGGTCGGCATCGGCCAGTCCTCACTCAACCTTACCCCGCTGCAGGCGGCGCGGGTGATCGCCGCCATCGCCAACGGCGGCAAGCTGGTACACCCGCGGTTGGTGATGAGCGCCGGCGCCCGGACCGTGCCGATCACCCTGCCGACGCCGCTCGGACTTCAGCCCGCCACGCTGCAGGACGTGGCCCGTGGGTTGCGCGCGGTGGTGGCCGAAGGCACTGCTAAATCGCTCGATCCCGCGCTGCGCATCGCCGGTAAAACCGGCACCGCGCAGACCAATAGCGGCGGCGATCACGCCTGGTTCGTCGGCTACGCTCCCGTGGAAGCACCCAGAATCGCCGTCGCCGTGCTGGTCGAACATGGCGGCCACGGCGGCGCCGTCGCCGCCCCCATCGCCGAAGCAATTATCAGAGAAGCGCTGAAATAGCATACAGACAACGGGGCTCGCTTTAAGCGAGCCCCGTTGTCTGTATATTATGCTTCCGCCAGCCGGTCAGCGCTGCCGAGGATGCGGTAGTCCTGCAGGTGCTCGCGGGTGGCGCGGGCGACGGCGGCTTGCGCGCGGGCGACGTCGCCAGTGGTACGCATCGCTTCTTCATATGGCTGGCGCACGGCGGTGCCGACGTTGATCTTGGTGATGCCGTTCTCGATGGCCTGCAGCACGCATGACAGCTCGATGCCCGAGCCGCCGTGCAGTACCAGCGGGATGCCGACCGCGTCGGAGATGGCGCGCAGATGGTCGATGTTCAGCCGCGCCTGCACCTTCTTCGCGTCCTTTGCCGCCCCGCTGATCGCCCCGTGGATGTTGCCGATCGCCACCGACAGCCAGTCCACCCCGGACTCCCGCACGTAGCGCCGTGCTTCCTCGACATCGGTGAAGCCGCGCCCGGAGGCGAACAGCTCCTCATAGGGCGGCGGTGGTCCGGCCTCGTGCCCGAGCACGGCGCCCAGTTCCGCCTCCACCGCCGCGCGCGGATGCGCCATCTCCCCCACTTCGCGGGCTACCGCGATGTTCTCGTCCAGTTCCAGCCGCGAGCCGTCCACCATCACCGAATCGTAGCCCAGCGCCAGCGCCTCCGCGATGAGCGGGCGCCAATCCACGCGGTCGAGATTCTGATCGATCACCGGCACGTGGTCTTGATGCAGCCGGCAGCAGCGCCGATCCGCGCAGCGCGCGAATTCGTCCGCCACCGCCCGGTAACTCTCTGCGCCAAACATCTCAATATCGGGCCGTGCTACCTCTATCAGCCCGAAGGCACGGCACTCACGCAATGTGTCGACGATCGGCTGCAGCATCGGCATGTAGGCCACGTTGAACGCCGGCACCACCACATGCCGCCGATACGCGCGCGTCATGATCTCTTTCAGCGATACAGCGGACAAGCTGTCCAGGTTTGGTTGAGACACGGTGATAGTCCTCTCTCTATTGATCAAATAACAAGCAAGCCCGTTCGTAGTCAGTCAAGCCCGTATGTAGTAAGTCACGCAGCCGCAGCGGAGTGACGTCCGTTGAGCGGAACGATGCCACTCCGCTGCGGCTGTGTGGCTCACTCTGTACCGGTTTACTTTACTACGAAGGGCGGCTGCTAACTTCGGAATGCCGCCAGCGCCGGGTAGAGCGTCCGATACTGCTCCGCCTGCCGGCGGTAGGCGGCAGCCCACTCAGGATTCGGCTCGACGGCGCCGGTCACCTTCACCGCTCGCGCGGCAGCCTCGGAATAGTTCGCATACACTCCGGAAGCCACGCCGGCGAGCAGCGCGGTGCCCAGGCACACGGCCTCGCGGCTCTGCATCAACTGCATGCGGCAGCCGGTCAGCGCCGCGCGGAGCTGCACACCGAGGGGTGAGCGCGCCCCGCCGCCGTAAATATGGATGGCATCGATCTGCCCCACGGCGCGCGCCAGCATCTCCGTCACCACCGACAGCTCGCAGGCTACGCCTTCCAGCACGCCTTTGTACAGCGCGTAACGATCGACGGTGGGCGTCAGGCCGGCGATAACGCCGGTCGCCCGCGGGTCGAAGGTGGGCACGCAGGTGCCGATGAGGTGCGGCGTGATGCACAAGCCGGTCGGCCCCTCCGGCGCGCGCGCTTCCAGTGTCCGGTAAAACTGCTGCTCGTCTTCATCGCCGGCAAAGAGATCGTGAAACCACTTCACCATCAAGCCTGAGGGGAAATAGGCGATGGTCGCGTAGAGGCCAGGCAGCACATGGCAGCCGGAATTCAGGCTGGCAGAGAGCGCCACTTCGTCCAGGCTGGGTGCCTCCACCGCTGCCAGCAGACATTCATAAGTGCCGGCGGAGTCGGATACCATGCCCGGCGCCACGGCGCCGGTGCCCAGCGCGCCCGCGGGTTGATCGTGCCCGCCTACCACCACCGGCGTGCCCGGCGCCAGGCCGAGGTCGACGGCGGCAGTGCGCGACAGCCGCCCTGCGATGGTGCCCGCCGGCGCCGGTTCCGGCAGGCGGTCGGAAGTCAATTCAGCGGCAGCCAGCATCTCCTCCGACCAGCGCCGGTTGCGCACGTCGAAGGCCATGAAGCGCGACGCGAGAGACAGGTCGATATGCGGCGCGACGCCGAGACGGTGCATGATGTAGTCGATCACGCTCATGAATCGCGCGGCGCGCCCCATCAGCTCCGGCTGGTGCGATTGCAGCCAGCGCATCTTCGCCAGCGGAAACATCGGATGGGCGACCAAACCGGTGATCTCGAAAATGCGCTGCCGTCCGAATATCTCCTCGAACCAGGCGGCTTCGGCGATCGCCCGGTTGTCCATGTTGAGCACCGCGGGGCCGACCGGGTCGCCGTGCCCGTCGGCCGGGAAGAAGGTTTCGCCGTGCGAGCTGATGGCCAGCGCAGTGACGGAGTCCGCCTGCGCGTCGCCGGCAGCCTGGCGCGTGACGGCGCTGAATGCCTCCCAGAATCGGCGCGGGTCCATCTCCGCCCATCCCGGCGCCGGGAATTCCGGGGCGTAATCGTATGTGGCCGTGGCGAGAATTTCACCGACCGCCGAAAAGACTACCGCTTTACACTGACTGGAGCCGATGTCGATGCCTAACAAACTCATCGTAAATACCTCGACCCGAGAAGGATAATCTCGTGGGATAGTATGCCTGTAACGCGCCGTGGGTATTATAACGTCAATGGCAGCTTTGGGACAGTCGCTGGCTACGCGAGTCCGCTATGACCTTATTTTCAAGATACTTGAGAGAATTTTCACGATACCCTCTCCTGGCCCTTTCCCTCAATTGATTATTTCGATAAAATATTAGGGAATTATTTCACAAATGAACAAGTGCAGGAGGACTTGCCCCCAGGTAAGGTGAACAAATTAACGTCTCTTGCCTCGCATTCGCACTGCCGGCGGCAGCGAGGCTGGAATTTCGCGAATTGAAGGATTTCCGATCATGCTTGTGATTTCATGCATTAAGCAGGTGCCGGACACCACCCAGGTTAAAATCGATCCCGTCACCAATACGCTGATCCGCGAAGGGGTGCCGTTCATCATGAATCCCTTCGACACCCACGCGCTGGAGGAAAGCCTGCGGCTGAAGGATCGATATGGCTTCCGCGTGGCGGCGCTCTCGATGGGACCGCCCAACGCCGATGCCACGCTGCGCAAGGCGCTGGCGGTAGGCGTGGATGAAGTGGCGCTCCTTTCCGACCGCGTCTTCGGCGGCGCCGATACGCTGTCGACCAGCAAGGTACTCGCCGAGGCGATTGCTCGCCTGGCGAAACAGGAGGAACTGGCGCTGGTGATCTGCGGCAGGCAGACCATCGATGGCGACACCGCGCAGGTCGGCCCCGGCATCGCCACGCGGCTGGGCTACGCGCAGTTGACGCTGGTAGATGAGATTCAATTCGTCGATATCGAGCGTAAAGTCGTGCGTGCTCGGCGCAAGCTGGAAGGACGGCACGAAATCGTCGAAGCGCCCCTCCCCGCCGTCATCACCGTGGTCCGCGAGATCAATAAGCCGCGCTACCCCACCGTGCCCCGCCGCCTGGCCGCGCTGGACGCGACGATCCCCATCTGGGACAACAAGGTAATGGAGCTCGATGTGAATACCATCGGCCTGAAAGGCTCGCCGACCCAGGTGAATAAAATCTTCTCCCCGGAGCGCGAAAAGGGCGAGATCATCGGCGACGGCGCCAACGATCCCGACGGCGCCGTCGCGCTGCTGATAGAAAAGTTAACCGGCAAGGATTTGCTGAACGTGTAATTTGATTGGAAGACTGGAAGGTTGGATGACTGGCAGATTGAGTGAGTAATGTTTCAACTTATGATTACTCACTACTTATGACTCACAAATTCATTCTTCCATCCTTCCATTCTTCCATCCTTCCAACCGAGGGGACCATCGATGGCTGACGAGAAGAAACCGAAGAAACCGCGCGGCGTTGCCCGCCTGAAACCCGATAGCTGCATTGCCTGCGGCGCCCGCTGCGAAGCTGCCTGCCCGTTCGATGCCATCAGCATGGACGACCAGGGTGCGCCGATCATCGTCGCGGAGAAGTGCAAGGGCTGCGTAAAGTGCGTCAAAGTTTGCCCGGCTGAAGCGCTGGAGATGTTCTTCACGCCGGAGGAGCTGAAGATCCTCGAAGAGCTGGCGAAGGGAACCACCGCGCCGGAGCCGGAAGCGGACGATGAAGAGACGAAGCTGGCGGTCTACCTGGCGGCTTATCGCGACGTCTGGGTCTTTATCGAGCAGACCGACAGCGAGCCGGCGAAAGTCTCCTGGGAGCTGCTGGGCGTAGGCGGCGAGTTGGCGAAGGCGCTGGGCGTGCGCCTGTGCGCGGTGGTGATCGGTGAAAAGGTCGAGCAGCTATGTGAGGAAGCATTCGCTTACGGCGCCTCGCGGGTCTATCTGCTCGACGCGCCGGTGTATCGCAATTACCGCACCGAACCATACCTGGACGGCGTGCAGCACCTGATCGAAAAGTATAAGCCCGAGGTGATGCTGATGGGCGCCACCGGCCTGGGGCGCGACCTGGCCGGCGCGGTGGCCACCCGGCTGCAGGCCGGTCTAACCGCGGACTGCACCGGGCTGTCGATCGACGATCAGCGCAACCTGATGCAGACGCGCCCGGCCTTCGGCGGCAACATCATGGCCACCATTCTTTGCACGCGCACCCGCCCGCAGATGGCCACCGTTCGCCCGCACGTGATGCCCATGCCGCCGCACGTGCCCGGCGCGACCGGCGAGATCATCCGCGACAGCTTCACTCCGGACGAAGCGAGCATCGCCGTCAAGGTGCTGGAGGTGATCCGCGACAGCAAGAGCGGCGACGCCATCGACATCGGCGGTGCGGAGATCATTATCTCCGGCGGCCGCGGCCTGATGGCGAAGGAAAACTTCGCCATGTTGCAGACGCTGGCCGATGAGTTGGGCGGCGTGGTGGGCGCCTCGCGCAGCGCGGTGGACGCCGGCTGGATGCCCCAGGACCGGCAGGTGGGCCAGACGGGCAAAACCGTCCGCCCGCGCATCTATATCGCCTGCGGTATCTCCGGCGCCATTCAGCACCTGGTGGGCATGCAGGATTCGGATACCATCATCGCCATCAACCGCGATAAGGACGCGCCGATCTTTGAGGTCGCCACTTACGGCATTGTCGGCGACCTGTTCCAGGTGGTGCCGGCTTTCACGAACTGCGTCCGCGAGCTGAAACGCCAGGCCGCGCGGTCGGAGAAGGTAGCGGAATAAGAGAAGCTTGCCGGAGTGAATGAAGGCTGGGTGAATGAGTGATCAGTAATAAGTAATAAGTGATAAGAAGAGAAGAATGAGTCAGGACCGATTCTGTGCAACTCTTCAACAATAACCAGCGGATACTTATCTCTTATCACTTATCACTTATTACTCCTCATTCACCAATGCAGCGGAGGAACTATGGGAAATTCAACGATATTCGCCGTCATCCTCATTATCAGTCTGATTACGTTTGTCGCGAGCTGCGTGGCGCGTTTTCGCCTGACGGCGCTTGGTAAAAAAGAAAACCGCATCGATCAACCGGCCCGGCGCTTCTGGACCATGCTCGTCTACGCCTTCGGCCAGAAACGCGTGGCCACCAAACGCTATAAATTCGGGCTCAACCACTTCCTCATCTTCTGGTCGTTCCTGGTGCTGCTCGTCGCCAACGCGGAATTCGTGTTCTCCGGCGTATTCCCGGGCCTGGGTGAAAAGCTGCATAACATGGTCTTCTTCCCGGTGCTGGCGTTTATCTTTGACATCGTTTCATTAATTACACTTGTCGTGATCCTTCTTGCGATGGGCAGACGCCTGTTCTTCCCGCCGAAATATATCGAGGCGCGCAGCCGCGACGCTTTTATCATCCTCAGCATGATCGCCGGGTTGATGGTCGCGTTCTTCATCTCTCATGCCGCCGAAACGGCGATATCACTGCATCCTTCACTGGGCATTGATGACGCCCTTTCATATTATGGTATGATAGATGGAATCCGTTCAGCTATGCCAGTTACCCACAGTCTTGCGTATCTGATCGGAGGTTTACCACGTAATACACTGGCAACACTGGCCATCACCTTCTGGTGGATCCACGCCGTCATCCTGCTGTCCTTCCTGAACTACCTGCCCTACAGCAAGCACATGCACATCCTGGCGGCCATTCCGAACTGCTTCCTGCGCAGCTTCGACAAGGTGAATACGCTGCCGCGGGAGGAGTTCGCGACGGGGAAGACCTTCGGCGTGGGCGCCATCGACGGCTTCACCTGGAAGGACCTGTTCGATTCCTATTCCTGCACCGAATGCGGGCGCTGCCAGGATGTCTGCCCGGCGGCGAACACCGGCACGCCGCTCAGCCCGAAGGACGTGGTGCACGACATCAAAATGAACCTGCTGGAAAACGGTTCGCGCCTACGCGATGGCAAGCCGCCGGCATGTCCGCTGATCTGCGATGGTGAAGGCAGCATCAGCGAAGAGGCGTTATGGGCGTGCACGAGCTGTGGCGCGTGCCTGGAGGTCTGCCCGGTGTTTATCGAGCAGATGCCGAAGATCCTGCAGATGCGCCGCAGCCTGGTCGAGGAGCACGCGCAGTTCCCGGAGGAGCTGCTGAACCTGTTCGAGAACATGGAGCAGCGCAGCAACCCGTGGGGCATCGCCCCCGCCGAGCGCACGAAGTGGACCGCCGACCTGGACGTCAAGCCGTTCTCCGCGGAGATGGAATACCTCTTCTACGTGGGTTGCGCCGGATCGTTCGACTCGCGCAGCAAGCAGGTCACCACCGCGCTTGCCCGCATTCTCGACGAAGCCGGCGTCTCCTGGGGCATTCTGGGCCGCGACGAGAAATGCTGCGGCGACAGCCTGCGCCGGCTGGGCAACGAGTATGTCTTCGACCGCATGGCGCAGGAGAACGTGAAGCTGTTCAAAGAGCGCGGGGTGAAGAAGATCATCACCCAGTGCCCGCATTGCTTCTCCACGCTGAAAAACGACTACCGGCAGTATGGCCTTGACGTGGAGGTGCTCCACCACAGCGAGCTGATCGACCGGCTCATCAAGGAAGGCCGATTGAAGCTCGGCGCCGCGGCCGAAGCAGGCAAGGTCGTCTTCCACGACTCCTGCTATCTGGGCCGGCACAACGATATCTATGACGCGCCGCGCACAGTCGCCACGCTGGCGACCGGCAGCGCGCCGGCGGAGATGGAGCGCTCGCGCAATAACTCCTTCTGCTGCGGCGCCGGCGGCGGGCGCATGTGGATGGAGGAGAACACCGGCACGCGCATCAACCTGGAGCGCGTGCGGGAAGCCCTGCGCGAAAAGCCGGACACGGTTTGCGTCTCCTGCCCCTACTGCATGACCATGTTCGAAGACGGCCTGAAGGACGAGAAGGCCGGAAAAGTGCAGGTTCGCGACATCGCCGAGCTGGTGGCGGACACCCTGCCGGTGAAGGAGAAATCGGCCGTGTGAGGCGGCAAACTACAATACGCTCAAATGAACTCGCGGCGCCGGCCAATGGCAGGCGCCGCGAGTTCGCTTACGATAACGCCATCTCGGGCAGATCTCCGCTTGCAAGCAGAGGTTGAATGAGGAATTCATCGACCCAGGTAGGGCGGGTTTGCGGACTTATCACCCAAAAATCAGCATTCGATAATTTGTGGAATACCAGTTGGGGGTGATCGTGGGAGTTATCGTAGATTTTCGCCTCATCCGCAAGCCTTACCGCATCGGCAAGCTGCGCCATGCACCGTGCATAATTCGCTTCTATTCTCTCCGTTGAAATGAAATGCCCGCCGTTTGCAACGCGTTTTCGCACGCGTTCTTTGTTGATCTCCGGATCCAAGGTCGTGATGAAGATTAACTCAACCTTATACCCTTGCGTCTTTGCATACTGCATGTATGCAAGCGATGTGATCGCCTCATAAGCAAATGATTCACCCGAATCGATACATGCTTTCCGAATCGCATCAGCAGCATGCAAGGCATCGCGGGGTATAGACAAATCAGCGGAATACTGCGCTAATCCTTTACTACGCGCGATGGTATCAGGATTGATATATAACCGGGGGAAACAGGGAGATTTTTGCTCTTCCTCGGCAATCGTTGACTTCCCTGATCCGTTGGGGCCAGCCATTACCACGAGCAGCTTCATCAGTGCCTTTTGCCTGACTTCGGAGGAACCAGATCATCGGGATTCAGGAAACCTTTCGAAATCAAATATTCAATGGTGTTATTCGTCATGATTTCCAGAGCTTCCGCGGTTTGTGAATACGGCCGTTCTCCAACGCGCATCATGGCGTTCTCAAATTCGGCTGTTCCGATACACCCCTGGTAAGCCGATTGATCATTCTCTTGACGCTCGTCTTTTCTTTTTCTCATCACAGTTGTCATGGTATCACCCCCGCCTCATTGCCTGTGTGAATGCTCGTTGACATCGAGCATGTTCCTTGAATTATCTATTATTTCACTGGAATGCTTCGGTGTCAATCGCTTGTTTCCCTTCCCATCCGGCATCCGCTCGTTCTTATCTTAACAGAGAAAACGCTACAATAAATCAAAGGTTTCCTGTATTATAAATGGCATTATGATCACTTTCTCCACTACTCATATGCTGTTGCGGATCGATGATGCCGGCGTCACGCACGGGGTGGTTGACCGACGGACCGGAATGAATTACGCAACCAGCGGGCCGTTTGCCGGCATGACGATCTACGGCAACACGCAACCGGTCACCGAGGTTTCGCGTGACGGCAACCGCCTGTCACTTGCATTCGGCCGGCAGGCGCGGGCAATGCTGGCGGTCGATGAACGCAACGACAGCCTGATCTTCACCGTGACCGATGTCGAAGGAGAGGACGTCGAGCAGCTCACCTTCCTCGACCTGCCGTTAAGCCTGCCCGGCACGCTCGATGATCCCTTCATCGCCTGCGCACTGGCGCTGAATTTGCAGACGAATGTGCCCGACCTGCCCGGGCCGATGACGCACCCGCGAGCGATCTGTTATCCCCGTTTCGGCTTTACCGGAGCGAAGGCGGCGCTGATCGCCTGCCCGCCGGCGGAGATGCGCGGCATCATGCAGGAGGTGGTGAGCGCCGCGCCCGACCTGCCGCACTCGCCGTTGGGCGGACCGTGGGCGCTGGACGCGCCCATCAACCGCGGCTCCTACCTGTTCAACTTCACTGACTGTACCGAGGAGACGGTGGAGCAGTGGATCGCGCTGGTGAAATCGATCGGCTTCACCCAGCTCGATTTTCACGGCAGCCAGTCCTTTCGCTTCGGCGATTGCGAACCGAATCCGGCGCTTTACCCGGAAGGACGGAAGAGCCTGAAGCGCGTCATCGACCGGCTGCATGACGCCGGCATCGCCGCGGGGCTGCACACCTACGCCTTTTTCATCGACAAGGCCTGCCCGTGGGTGACGCCGGTGCCTGACCCGCGCCTGGGCAGCGACGCCGTCTTCACGCTGGCCGCGCCGCTGGATGCCGAAGCGACGGAGCTGCCCGTGCGGGAATCCACCGACGGCATGTCGACCATCACCGGCTTTTTCGTGCGCAACAGCGTCACCTTCCGCATCGATGAAGAGCTGATCACGTATGCCGGCGTCGCGCCCGGCGCCTTCACCGGCTGCACCCGCGGCGCCTGCGCCACCCGGCCCACCGTCCATGCGCCCGGAGCGAAGGCATATCACCTGAAGGAGTGCTTCGGCCTGTTCACGCCGGACGGCGATAACTCGCTGCTCGAAGACGTGGCGGCGGCCACCGCGCATACCTTCAATGAATGCGGCTTCGACATGATGTATCTGGACGCGCTGGACGGCGAGGATATCCTGGGTGGAGCGGAATGGGGCTGGCATTACGGCTCGAAGTTCGTCTTCGAAATATGGAAGCGAATCAAGAAACCGGCCTTGCAGGAGATGAGCACCTTCCACCACCACCTGTGGTATGTGCGCTCGCGCTTCGGCGCGTGGGATCACCCCAACCGGGCGCACAAGCAGTTCATCGACATTCACGCCGCCTGCAACGCGCGCGAC
>Ga0172368_10004955_pt1 | contig 15160 bp, 6 predicted proteins | sample Lak11m_FD_114540 | JGI IMG/M metagenome (GOLD analysis project Ga0172368, IMG submission 114540) | Freshwater microbial communities from Kabuno Bay, South-Kivu, Congo - kab_022012_11m | ecosystem: Environmental > Aquatic > Freshwater > Lake | place: Democratic Republic of the Congo: South-Kivu...
ATCGCTTATGGTTCCGGCCCCCGCTGCCTTACCGCTATTCTACGGCGTGATCCATAAGGGATTTCAGTACCAATACCAAAAAATTACATATATATTGACATATAAATATACAGTATGTATCTTTGGTTTAAATTTATTCAGCATGAAAAAATTAACGATATTCTTCCTGTTGATGTTTCTTGCTTTATTAAGCCATTCACAGAAATATTACGATAATACACTATTCACATTAAGAGCCGGATTCGGATATAACCTGCCTGTTGCAACCGGAGTACTTTCGACGAACTATAACAATGGGGCAATCGATGGGATTTATGGTTCATGGGGAAGTGGATTTATTCCCTCACTTGATTTCTCAGTAAGAATCTGGGGGGATTTCCAGGCATTGGTGGGGATTGGCACCCTGACTGGACCGGAGATCAGGAGTTCCTTTGTGTCTGTCATGGAAAATTCATCCGTTGACAATTCGACCAAATCAAAACTATGGATTCCGGTACTGCTAACTTTCGGGGGAAGATATGATATCCGTTTGTGGGAGGAAAAAGAGGATGACGACAACATCTGCCGTCGTTTTACTCCTTATATGGGATTCGGGATCGGAATTGCCATCGGTACAACTGTTAAGAATCATAGTACAATTGTGCAAACAACAGGTTTCAATACTGTCATCACGGATATTAAATCCACTATAACATTTAAACCGGCGCTTGACTTGTACGGTGAATTGGGTGTAAAATATAAGATCTCAAAAAACTTATCAGTTTTCCTGGATGCGAGACTCAGCGCACTCGCGTTAATGCCATCGAAGCAGAAAATTACATCTGAGATTATTAACGGTCAGGATGTGACATCCGATTTAACCGTGTCCCAGAGAGAGACAGACTTTGTAAAAAATGTTCCTTCCACCACTGGCGGACAGGATGAACCTTCAAAAGAACTGGCTGAAAAGTTTCCCGCATCCGGGATTTCCATAAACTGCGGGATTTCCTGGAATTTTGGAGGAAACGTTTTGTTCGGAGGACCCGGACCTAAAATCCCTCCCCCGGTAGCTCCCAAACCGGTCAATAAAGGTACAACCCGTGATAAGATCAAAGTGGCAGCAGCAGTCAAAACATGTATGGATTGTCCTCCGCCAGATCTTACACTGATATCAAATAACGATGATGAGGATTTCCCGGTAGAAAACTCAAGAGAATCGTCATCAGGACCCTGGGGCAAATCGGGACTTTCGAAAACAGAAATACTGGAACATGAAGCGGTATGTGAAAGCTGTAAGGGTAGTGAAGGGACTTGCTGCTGCATGTTGAAAACACTGAAAGTTAAACTTACCTTTTACATCATTTATGATACAGCAGCCCTTAATAAAGGTGTCTGGCTGAATACAAACAAGAATTCAAAAGAATATGGACATACGCGGAAAGGCAAAAGCCTGCCGGAAAAGATGGCAAATAAGGAGGATTGGAAAATAGCCGATAAGAAAAGCGTAGAGGTACATGAACGGCAGCATTGCTCTGATATGAAAGATGCAGCAAACAGTATTATCGAAGAAGCCTTAAAGAAAGTGCCTGTGGACCAGTGCGTTTGCGGCGAAAACGGCGATAAGGCATGTAAAGAAAAAATGGAAAACTTTTGTGAACAGCTGGGAAAAAAACTGAATGACCTACTGAGTAAAACAATGGACAAGATCTCAGAGTCCGAGAATTCGGAATATGGTAAGGGTGACCTGGAAAAGAAGGCCAGGGAAGTTCAGGCAGAAGATCTCAATAACCGCCCGGAATAATCCCGGGAGTCAACTCCACCAACCTAAAAAGTAAACGGGGTCAAGATATTTTCTAAATACTTGACTTTTACCTTTTTTAATCGTATATTTAAGCGATTATTAATCAAAACATTATAGCCATGAAAACAAAACTTTTACTATTCTGCATTCTGGCAATGTTTCCATCCCTCCTTTTTGCACAATATGATTTTGGCGATGCACCGGAAGGAGTACTCGCTTATCCTCTCTCAGGCCAGAACGGATTGTTTCCAACTTGTAAGACAGTTGGTCCCAACGGATGGGTCCAGCACATGAATTTCGGTGCATTTTTCTTTTCTGTCGACCTTGAAATAGATGGTAATCAAGGATTATGTCCTAATTTTTCACCGTACGACCTGGATGAATGCTATGCAGATGTAGATGCGGGTCTGGTTATCCCTCAACCTTTTACAATTGTGGGGGGGAAGGTAGTCACATGTCCTGCCTCTCTTGGAACTTCACTTGGACCTGTTTGCACCACGGTTAGTTGGGGGAACAATATAGATATCAATGTCCAGAACCTGATGCCAAGCCAGGCAACAGGTTATGTTAATGTATTGATCGACTGGAACCAGAACGGGGAGTGGGGTGATTCAATTACCTGTCCGCAGGGAACAGTATCTGAGCATGTACTGGTCAACCATCAGGTACTGAATCCATATACCGGTCTTCTTTCCGCAAGCGGTCCTCCGCCATTCACTACTGGTCCGACAACTGGTTATTTCTGGTCCCGCTTTTCCATTTCAGAAAAACCTGTAATTGTCAATTGGGAAGGTGGTGGGAATTTCGAAGACGGGGAGTCGGAAGACTACCTGATCTATGTTGGAGGATATGATATGGGCGATGCCCCAGAAGGAAGCCTGGCATACCCCGCTACCGGTGTAACCGGGATTTTCCCTACATGCATGAATGTAGGAGCGCCCAATAGCGAGGTGAAACATTTTCTGGGATCTTCGTTTTTCGGTCCCGGTATTGACACAGAAATGGAAGGGAATGCAGATTCCTGTCCCAATTTCAATCCCAATAACTACGATAGGGATGAATGCTGGCAGGACAGTGACGCAGGATTGATATTCCCTGGTCCTTATACGATCACTGGCGCTGTGGGCAGCGAAGTAGTTGTTCCCTGTACGCAAACAGCTTCCGCGTTGGGCAAAATTTGCCAAACTCTCGTCTGGGGAACGGATATAGATATAAATGTCACCGGTATGGGTTATGTCAATGTATTAATGGATTGGGATCAGGATGGTATATGGTCCAACAACCCGAATATGATCTGTCAGGGTGTCTCTGTTCCCGAACATGTACTCGTGAATTTTCCTGTGAGTGGTGCAATCAACTTTCCTCTTTCAACCTTTTCACCTCCCTCATTCCAGGCCGGAGCTTTCACCGGATATGTCTGGGCAAGGTTGACGATTTCCGACCAGATGGTCACGTCCAACTGGGACGGAAGCGGAACATTCTTAGACGGTGAAAGCGAGGATTATTTATTGGAAGTGATAGATTCTACTGTTTCAATCAAGCATATCCCCGGAGATGGAACGATCCAGTTAAAGATTGAACCAAATCCTGTCACAGATCAATCGAATTTTGAATTTGTTTTATTGGATGGAGGAAATGTCCGGATAGAAGTCGTTGATATGCAAGGAAAATCACTTGGCAACCTCTTTGAAGGTATCGTGTTAAAAGGAAAACACTCGTTCTCATGGAATGAAGGAAACCTGTTAGATGGTTCGTTACAAAACGGGATTTACATGGTACGGCTGATATTCAATGATCGTTTTTCCGGATTTACCCGGATTGTTGTTATTCATTAAAGAAACAGCTCCTTTATTGTACTCTTACAGACTTGTTCCTGTTAAGGGTGCATTCTTCTCTTTTGTAAGGATCTCAAAACCTATGCTGAAGGTTTCCCCGAATTGATCGACCAGGGTTAGACGATGAAATCCCCTTTCCGGTGAAATTGCCATCTGGTGCGATTGCCGGGTTGAGCCGAGAAACTGGTCATCGAGATGCCAGTGGATTACAGCATCAGGATTATGATGTGCTGCTTTAAATATTGTGCTCCCGGTTTTCCCGTCCAGGTCAACTGGGACATAGATCATGCTACCGTCCTTGGGATAGATCATGTCCATGTTCCGGTTGCCCGGATTCTGCGCACAATCCCTACGGAAGGGCGGCAGTACTCTGTAGAACGGGTTTTTGGTGCGAAAGTACCATTCCTGTACGGGAGGCAGGACGAACCATGCAACATGCTGCATATTATCAGTGGATTCACATCCCGAGTTGACCTGCCATTGCCCGGATTTATCAAGGTGTAAAAGTTGGTGAAAGGGACAGGCCGGGGTACGGACCCCGTTTTTCTGGACCCAGGCCGAATCTTTGAACTCGCATATTGAGGAAGCCCGGTAACCACTGTAGCGGCAAACTGGGATTTTAACCATTTCTTCAAACGGTGTTCTGAACCAACTTGTGGCAGGAAGAGTTTTAAAGATATCGAAGAGTATGGGCGCTGCGACTCCTATACCTGTTAGCCCGGACCTCCCTTCACCCGAAGCGTTCCCTACCCATACGGCGACTACAAATTCTGGAGTGACTCCAACCGACCATGCATCGCGATTCCCGAAGCTTGTTCCCGTTTTCCAGGCGATTTTATGGGAGGATGAAAACTGCTGCCATGTGCTTTCCTCATCGGGACGGGACACTTCAACCATTGCTTCGAAAGTAAGCCAGATAGAAGCTGCGTCAAACCAGGAAGAATGGCTGACTAAGGCGACCTTCTTGGGGTTCGCCGAAGCAATGAAAACCGGGGGATGAAAATCATCTTTATTATATCCCAAATGATCCTGGGAGAAATGGTTTAGGGTGCGTGCCATGGACGCGTACATGCCGGCCAGGTCCCATAACCTTGCTTCAGCCCCGCCCAGGATGATCGCAAGTCCATAATGATCGGCAGGCCTGGTGAGAGTGGTCAGCCCTATTGTTTTAAGCAGATTGTAAAAAGGTGTATACCCGTATGTCTGGAGCATTTTTACAGCAGGTATATTCAGAGACCTGGACAAGGCGCGTTTTGCGGGCACAGCCCCGTCGTAAGTAAGGTTATAATTTTCGGGGATGAATCCACCGATCTGTACCGGGATATCCGGGATCAGCGTATTCGGGAGAATCAGAGCGTCGTTAAGCATGGCAGCATAAAGAAAAGGTTTCATGATACTTCCTGTACTGCGTGGCGAAATGATCACATCAACATCGGTCCCATAATCGGTCTTCCTTGTGCGCTTCAGATTCCCAACATAGGCCAGTACATTCCCGGTATTCACCTCCACGACAATAGCTGCAGCATTATGGATCTCATTGGCTGCAAGTTGGATCCCGTGAAGCCCAAGGATATTATTAACCCTTTCCTGGAGACCACCGTCAAGAGTGGTCTGCACCTTTTCTCCCTTATATCCTTCTTTTGTAAGCCTGTCAAGAAGGTGAGGGGAAAGGCGCGGCAAAGAAAATGGTTTTCCTGGCAGGGGTTCGCTCTTAGCAAGTTCGCAAGTCGTGAGGTCGATTTTACCCTGATACCAGAGCCGGTCGAGCAAGCGGTTCCTTTTTGCAAGCAGATATCGGGAATTCCTTCCCGGGTATATCAACCCCGGGCTGTTTGGGAGAACGGCCAAGGTAGCGGCCTCTGCCCAGGAAAGACGACTTGCACTTACCCCGAAATACCTCCAGGACGCGGCTTCCAGGCCTATCACATTACCTCCGAAAGGGGCATGTGAAGCATAAAGTTTGAGAATATCATTCTTGGAATGAGTGAGTTCCATAATAATTGCCAGGCTTATCTCGAAAGCTTTTTCAAAGTATGTCCGTAGCCTGTTTTTCCTCGCCAGCCTGATCACCTGCATGCTGAGGGTGCTTCCTCCGCTGATGATCTTATGATGTCTGAAATTGAGGATCATGGCTCTCGCCATAGAAACCGGATTGAAACCAGGATGGTAAGGAAACCATCGGTCTTCATAACAGATAATTGCTTTCCTGAATTTCTCCGGAACCTCCCTGCTTTCGGGGAAACGCCACTGCTGGTCGGCCGAGATCCTGGCTCCAAGCAACCGCATTTCCCGGTCATAGGCAACGGTAGAGGTGGGATCGTTAAACAGGTGACGGGGCCATACCAGAAGCAGCAACAGGTAAATCAGTAAAACCGGGACAAACCAGTAATACCACCGCCAACGCACAGACAATCGCATCCGGGACCGGTCTGCCATGATCAGTTCCCTACTTCAACCCAGCGGCTTGCAACACGGGCATTGATAGTTTGATCATACATTGCTTCACACTGGACAGGTGGGAGATAGAATCTTCCCTGGTAGGTAGCCATCAGCATGACTTTAAAAATTTTAGATTCACCGGATGCCAGATCGAAATAGGTGATTACCCTGTCGTCACGCACATCCTGGTAAGTAAACTCCGAAGCCTTAGTGGCTGCCATCGCCATCCCGCTCATTCTCGCGTTCATGATCTCCCAACCTGAGGGAAAGACCTGGGACAGGGCAAGGTTCTTATAAGCGCCCCTCAAACCGGGATTCGTAATCTTGACCTCGGCTATAAAACTCTGGCCCTGCGCCAGATCGTTTACCGTAATGGCTTCTCCCTTCAGCCCCGTATATGAAACGGAGATCTTCAGGTTGTTATTGGCGGAAGAGGGATCCCCGTAAGCAGGTATCCCCCTTACAACAAGCCTTGCGTAGATCATATTTTTTCCGTTATTTACCACATTCATGTTCTGTTTGCGACCAGGTTCCGGATCAATACTGTTGACGGAAATAGATTTCGCTGTAATTACTTCACTCTTTTCCCCCTGGTCAAGACTGAACAAAGCGTTTATTCCGGTTCCCGCGAATGTCCCGTAAAAACTGCTGATAGCAATAAGGCAATAAGCGCTGGTCTGGGTACTCAGCCATCCCGACTTGCAGAGTTCCGCGGCAATATCTCGTGCCAGGGGTGCAGCCCTGGTCTTCATGTTTATCAGGCTAAGGATTTCAAGTATCATAGCCTTGTCGCGCAGGTCGCTACCGTAAGTGTTGGAAAGTTCACTGTAAGGCGAAACTGTGATCCCAATGCCGTTTGTAAGCTGTTGTGCCAATTCCGGTTTTCCGGCCAGGAGATAAGCTCCCGCCAGGCGCCATTTAGCAGTAAGAGAAAGATCCTTTTTCTCGAGCAGTTTATTCATGGCTCCAAGCTCGGGCGACCGGGCCAGGGCAAGGGTGTATAAGCGGTAGGCCTGTACAAGATCGTTATTATACCAGGTGGCATTATATGTCCATGAAATTGCTTTTTCACGTTGGAACAATTTCCAGGCAGCCATGAAATTCGAGGGTAGCATGAAGCCTTTTTTTTCGGCTTCAAGCATAAAATGACCAGCATAACAGGTACCCCAGTCATCGGCATAAGCCGATCCGGGCCAGTATGCCAGCCCGCCGTTTGAGATCTGGAATGATTTGAGCATCTGGATAGCTGCCTTGATATTCTGTTCTGTTCTTGCTTTAGCCTCACTGCTGAGTTCGACCAGGTCCTTCAGGTACAGTTGGGGAAATACCGAAGATGTGGTCTGTTCAATACAACCATAGGGGTAATGGATCAGGAACGAAAGCCATTTTTCAAGGTTCAGGGGTGGCATTGATGAGAGTTCAAGCGAACCCGAATTGGTTCCTGCAATGCCCCTGGACGTGAAATCAGCATTCCAGCTTCCTCCGGCAGGAATATTCTTTTCGTACACGTCAGTCACCGGCAGGTTTGGGTTCCTGATGTCTATCTCAATAGTATTTTCTGCCCTTTCATTACCACTTATTGCAAAGATTTTAATCTTTGCAATACCGGTCATTTGGCTAATCGTAAGTTCGAAATTCACGACCTTATCTCCGATATCGCTGAAGCTCAGCTCACGGATGTTTCCCCCGGTCACCCGGAAAAAGTTGTTGACCTCGATACTTACCTTTACATTCTTAACCGATTTTTCCATGGCAAAAACGCTAACAGGTAGTTTCACAGATTCTCCGGGTCCAAGCACCCTGGGCAGGGTTCCCTGTACCATCAGAGGTTTTTTAACAGCCACCGCCTGTTCATCGGAACCGTAGGCTCCCTTATAGCCTCCGACAACCATAACCCTTACCGATCCTATATATTCGGGCATAGTGAACGTAATGGTACGTGATTCACCTTTTCTCAGTTCATAGGGACCGAAGAACTTTACCATAGGTTTGAAGCGGTTTGCCTTCAGGCTGCCCCTGCGGATCAGGTCCTGGTCCCCTCCAATGCTTAGTATCCTCTGCAGGTCGCCACTGAAGGCACCCATCACCTGGTCGAAAAGGTCCCAGGTTTTTATCCCCAGCGCTTCCTTTGCATAGAACACGCCCCAGGGATCAGGGGTTTTAAATCGCGTAAGGTCGAGCAGTCCTTCATCCACCAAGGCAAGTGTGTATGTCATTGGGCGGCCTTTTGCTTCTTTAACTGTGATGGAGGTGGATTGCATCGGGACCAACTTACCTTTAAGGCTAATGACCGGTTTTAGATGGGTTTCGGGATTTTCGATGAATACCGGCACCACCCCGTAAAGCCTGATTGGAAGGTCATTCTTACTTTGGGCATGGGGCTGGATCAGGGTCACAAAGGCATAGCAGTTCGGCGCCATGTCTTCTGTAATTTTAAAACTGATGTCCGTGCTACCTTTGATTGTCGGGGTCCAGAAAGATTTCAGAAGCCTGGAACCGTTTTCGACTGTAAGCAGGGCCCTGCCATCGGGTGAAGTGGGGAGGCTTAGTTTTACTGTCTCTCCTACGATATATTTTGGTTTATTGGTTGTAAGGGTAAGCATGGAGGCAGCTTGTTTTTCGCCTCCCGGCATGCGGAAATACCCGGGCCAGTCAACATAAACCACCTTCCCCGCAATATGTCCCGAGGATTTGTCGGTTACCTTGATGAGATATCTCCCCCACTCATCATAATCGACTCTGAACTGGTAGATGCCTTTGCCTCCAACCGTCCTGACTGTTGCCGAATCCACAGGTCTGAGGTGGGAGGTTGAAACAAAATCAGCGGAATTATTTTCCGAATCGTCCCACCACCAGCGCCATTCCAGTTTGAACACTTCAACCTTTAACCTGTTCGAAGGAACAATATTCCCACCAGGATCAACATTCACCAGGTCGATATCGTATTCCTTGTCAGTATATAAAACCCGTTCCCGGGGAGAAGGTATGGGAACCCGGAGTCCTGCAAATGAAACATAGGGATAATAAAGAATGCTGAAGCGGTCGATTGAGAAATCCCCTCCATCTTCAAATACCTTGGTCTCAAAACTGGCATTCAACACTCCGGGAGCTACATTGGTGACATGGATTACCGGAGTAATCGTTGTCTTTCCCTCATCATTCAACTTTCCATTGAAAATACTAATGTTCTCTGCTGCAAAGCCGGCTGTTGGGTTATCAAAAGTAAAAGCCGGGAATTGTTTGAAAACAGTTTCCGCTTTTGTAAGTGTGAGGTTGACTTCCGCCTTTAATCCGTGGGCTGTTGCCCCTGTAAGCCAATTGGCTTCAATCTGTACAGGAGGGATCTTGTTCTTTTGCAGGTAGGTTTTGTTGAAATCCATACGAATCTTCAAACGGTTGGGCTTAACCGTTTCAATCTTCAGGGTTTTCTGGAACTCCACACCTCCCACTTTCACCTTGGCAAGCCAGTTCCCGGTAGGGGCGGAGGACGGTGTCATGGTCCTGAAAGCATAGAATCCATTAACCGATGAGTTAAGTACCGAACGTGAAACCATCTGCCCGCTGGGATTGTACAAAGCCAGATTCACGGGGTGGTTAACCGGCAGTTTCCCGCTTTTATCTTCGAGGATGAAGGTCAGGTAAATTGAATCACCTGGCCTCCACACCCCACGTTCACCATAAATGAATCCCTTTATGCCTTTCTGGACCGGATCCCCACCCACATCAAACATGGAAAGAGAAAGGGAATTGCCTTCTGACAATTTTAAATAGGCTTTTTCCTTGTCTTTAACAGCCACGGCAATAAAGGGTTTGGAGCCCAGCCTTGCCTCAGCCATCCCGTCCACGTTTGTGGAAACGGTTCCTATGATCTGCTGCTGGTAATTGAAGAATTCAACATTAACGCCGGATAAAGGTTTTGAAGTAAGCAGGTCGGTTACGAAGACCGTGAAATCATTTTCAGCACCACCTTTTGCGATCATGCCAAGGTTTGAGGCAAAGACATTCCGTGTGGTGGTCTTATTGAAGTAGTACGAAACCTTGCAAGGATCATCCCGTTCGTTCCAACGGTAATTACCCCATCCGCCATTACTGCCCTCTTCCTCATCGTAACTGTTATAATAATTCCATCCCTCCCTGTCATTATCCCGGTCAGGATTCTGGATGACCACCATATCCTTTGTCTCCACGGTTTCCCCGTTTGTGCAAGGATAGGTTGAATACTGTTTCTTAAAGCTGAGGTTTACTGAATAGATGGCCCCCGGCTCAGTTTTCATCAGGGTGGAAAGATCAATGGAGAAACGATTCCAGCGGCCATAATCAGCGACTCCGTTTAGTGGGATAGTTTTCTTGAGAATTATCCTTCCAACTCTTGATAAATCATCAGTTGTTCCCATGTCATTGATCTGAAGGAACTGGAGAATATTATTTTCATAAATGCGGATGACTTTTAAGTCGATAACCCTCAGGTTAACGGCTTCAAAGGGAAGCAGCATGCCGTTTGAGGAGGGCATGATAACCCCTGTGCCGACGAACCTGACATTGGGCTTGTTTTCCTCAGGCGACAATTTCTCGGTGATGCGCTTGCCAAGTTCTTTCCCCTGGCAGTTTCTAAGATAGGGCTCAATAGTGAGGATGGGATTGCCTTCCATGTTTGCAGGGGGATAGACGATTAGTTCATTATCATGGATGGAAGCCCTGATGTTTGGAAATTTCCCGATGCGGACCAGTCCATCCAGGTTCTGGTCATGCTTTAGGGGATCGGTGAAACGGACAAGGAAATAAGGGTCGCCTGCAGCGATATTCCGTACTTCCAGCCACTTGAAATCCCCTAGTGCAGGGATTTCTTCGGTAAACTGTTTATCGGCCGAAGATCCGATAGGGTCACCATTCAAGTTGAGTTTTACGCTTGAAGCCCGGTCGCCCCGGTTTATGGACTCTATCTGGAAAGTATGCTTGTTATTCTTTGAATCATGTTGCCAGCTTACCGGAAGTCCATTCCCATCCTGGCTTGCCGTGAGCATGAGTTCCACCTGTTTGTCGTCGGCGACATCGGCAGTAAAGACTGTTCCCAGGAGTACTTCCTTCGTAAGATCAGATTCGGAAACGGCTTTAAGATTATCGATGGTCACATCAAAATCCTGGCGGATTATCTGAAACTGAAACAACATGGTTTTCAAGGAATCGGGAACCGTCAACAGTTTTGAAAGAAAAAGCTGCACGGTGAAAACCTTATCCTGTGGCAAAGGTTCATCAGGCCTGAATTCGATGGTCCGGCTGTCGGTCCAGAAGGTTGTCCCTTTGATGGAAGGTTTGATCTTAAGGAGATCCTCTTTCAGCGGGATATTCATAGAAAAGGAATCCACATAATCATCATTCATCCTGATCTTAATCGTTGAATGAGACGACACAAGCCCGGAGGTGAACGCCTGTACATATTGCCTGAAGGCGGGATTGACGTGCATCAACGGCCCTTTTGAAGATTTTCCGAGTGTTTGGAAAAGGACCAGTGAAACCACGATAACCAGGACGGGAATCGCGACATATATCAGGAGTTTTTTTCTGGGTGACATAAGAAAGGATTTTGAATAAGACAGGAATAATGGTAAAAAACCTTAGTAAAGATATTAAATTAATATGTAGGATGTTGCATATCCGGGTATTCAGTATCATTGATTACACCAATTATTACGATCAATCTAATGAAAAGGCTGAGCATTAACATGTTCTTTCTTTCTCAGGTTCTTGTGACCGGGATGTTTTTTCAGGACAGACAATTCCTCCGCAGAAAGGAATTGAAGGATTTACCACCTGGTGTGAGAACTCAGCCGCTTCCTGGATTACCACTCCCCCCACGGATGTTCTTTTCAACTATTACATAATATACGAAAAGGGATCATGTGTCCTGTATGTTCTGCCCTGATATCCGATTTCAGCAGCATTGTCAACACAGTCGCCGGTCAGAATTACGGCTGGTTTTTCAGTCAATGGATATATAACGCTAATCACCCGGTTTACCAGAATAAATACTATTTTGAATATCTGATAACGGCCAGTGGGACGTAAACTTAAAAATAAAAATTAATAAAAAAACAGCCTGTAAAAAATTCTGTGAAGAATTTTTTACAGGCTGTTTAATCTCAAAATTCAGGATTTACGGCGTAATAGTTATCCATTTCGTCACAGTCGTGGAACAGCCCGCAGCATCGACGGTTTCGGTCACCCTTATAAATGGTGGCACGTCATAGCAGGTACGGATCCAGGTTACCGTGCAGCAATTCTGGTTGGGATAACAGATTCCCAGGTAGCCACTGTTCACGATCCAAACATACGAGTGGCCGGGAACATAGGGGGTCGAATAGTTGACAAGTTGACCCACTGTGACAGCGGTGTCCCCTGAAATAACGGGGGTCGGATATGCATATACGGTAACATTCAATATAGTAGGATCAACTGCCGTACACCCGCTAAGGTTAGTATATTTTACCGAGACAGACTGTGCTCCCGTGGTGTTCCAGGTGACAGTAACGGAATTGGAAGAGGTGGTCCCTCCAGCCGTGATCGTTCCACCGGCTGACACCACCCAAATATAATTCGACATGCCTGATTCGGTGGTGTATATGTTTCCTGTTGAGTACTGGCATACGTTGACAGGTCCTGTCAGACCGGGCCACCATTGGGCAGGTTGTGTAACTGTGGCTGAGGAAGTGGCAGAACATCCATTGTGATCGGTGACCGTAACCGAATACGTTCCGGCGGTAAGGCCTGTGGCTGATTGAGTGGTTTGAACCGGGCTGGTTGACCAGGTGAAAGTATAGGAGGGAGTTCCCCCGCTAACGGTTACATTAACTGATCCGTCCGATCCCCCGTAACAACTCACATTCGATAATACCCCTGCAATGGCAGATAGTACATCAGGTTGGGTCACAGTGGTATTTGAGGTTGCCGTTATCGGAGTAGCATCAGTCACCGTTACCGTGTATGTTCCAGCGGTCAGGCCTGTGGCTGATTGCGTGGTTTGTACCGGATTGGTTGACCAGGCGAAGGTAAAGGGCGAAGTTCCCCCGCTTACCGTTACATCGGCCGACCCGTTCGATTGCCCGTAACAGCTTACATTGGCAAGCACTCCGGCAGTGGCGACAAGACTCAGAGTAGTAACTGTAATGACATTGGAATTCGAACTCTGGCCGTTAGCATTGACTCCACGTAATCTGTAATAGTATGTTGCACCGGGTGATAGGCCTGTTACAGGATAAGTGGTTACATTCCCAACGTTAAAATTGTTGAATCCTCCGAAAAATGATCCAAACCCCGGATCGGTGGAAACATCAAGAACGAATGAGGTTGCAGGATATGGATCTCCAGATGCTGCAGCCCAGTTGGCATCAAAGCTTGTTGTTGTAATACCGGTGGCTGCTGAAGCAACAGGCGGCAGTGGGAGCTGTGTTATAGCGCAGTCTGTTTCTGCTGAGCCACTTGTTTTAGCCAGTGTAATATCTGTTGTATTATTTGAAAAATTGGTAATCAATAACATATAATATTCACCAGCTATACATGAACCTATATCTATATATTCAGTAGCCACGGGGGAGTAACTGCAATCGATAATTTTACCTGCTGACAGAGAAGCGCCGCAAGTTGGACTGGTAAAAGGCCCCCATAGAATAAAATCCACGTCAATATTATTACTGTTAGTTTCAGTAATATGGAGATCACCTCCCGTTAAAATTTTCATATAAAACCATGCAGGATTTGGTTGTGTGCCTAAACATCCGTAATTCGGACCAGATTCAGCAGTTCCAGTATTTACACCTGCAGGATATGTTGAACCCGACGAAGTACAAAAAGGTGTGGCATCTGCGCAAAGACCATTATTCATAGGATTTAGCGGGCCACCATTATTCCCGATAATTCCATTTGCGAAATCTTCAGCATTTTCCAAACCTATTGCTACCTTTTGAAACCATCCACTATTTATTGCTTTCTGATAGAGAGCAGGATCAGCTTTAATAATGGCAGTCTTTTTGTCAACAGCGTTTTTGAAATCCTTGTAAAACTGTGCACGTTCAGCGGGCGTTTGGGCGTTAATTGTAAGACCGATTCCGATCAAAAAAGACAGAATTATTAACAGAGTAATTTTTTTCATAGTGATGAAATTTTTAGTTTTGTGCTAAAGTATTAATATGCTCAAGTTATTCAAGCATAAAAAGGTTAGGAAAAGGTTAGCAATCAGAAAAACGTGCTGAAGAATTAAGGGTAAAAAGAAAAAGTTCAGAATGCTGATAGAAAAATTTGGAAATTGATTTTATTGCTGATTTGGAGCTTTTGACGCAGCCGGCTGCGTGCAACTTTTATGCTGTCGGGGCCCTGGTACAGCAGCGATGCCATATCCTTTATATTCATTCCGAGTTTAATCAGGATGGATAGTTTTAGTTCCCCGGGCGTTAAACAAGGATACTTTGAAGTCAGGTTCCTGATGAACTCAGTATGAACATTCTGAAATGCTATTTCAAAATGTTCCCAACCATCTTCCTTTATTTTCTGGTCGATCTCATTTATTATTTTACAGATAACCTCTCTGGCTTCACTATGATCACTGAGATTTATGAGAAGTCTTTTCAGTTGCCTGACCAAGTCAATATTGAAGTTATTGTACTTGATCAGATTCAGTGCTTTTTCTCCAAGTTCAAGGTTCTTATTTTCAATCTCCCTTGCATGACAGGATGCGATTTTCAGTGCGGAACTGACCCGGGCGGATAGCTCAATGGGATCAATGGGTTTCCTGAGATAGTCGTGCGCTCCCTCTGCCATGGCAATTTTCATATCTTCTGAACCGATCATCATCCCTGTGACGACAACAACCGGAATATGCATTGTTCTGGGATTGGCTTTCAGTATCCTTATCAGGTCAATACCCGTCATTTCCGGCATATTCCAGTCTGCAATAATGAGATCAAATGGATTTGCTTTCGAGAGTTCAAGCGCTGCACTACCGCTGGTGACCTGATAAAGACGGTACTCCCGATGAGATTCTTCAAGAAACCTCACAATGGTATGAAGATTGTCGATAACATCATCAACTATCAGGATCTTATATCCCGCCATCGTA
>Ga0172368_10004956_pt1 | contig 15155 bp, 17 predicted proteins | sample Lak11m_FD_114540 | JGI IMG/M metagenome (GOLD analysis project Ga0172368, IMG submission 114540) | Freshwater microbial communities from Kabuno Bay, South-Kivu, Congo - kab_022012_11m | ecosystem: Environmental > Aquatic > Freshwater > Lake | place: Democratic Republic of the Congo: South-Kivu...
ACTTCGACAAGGGCTTCGCTGCTCGATTGATGTGACCTGAGATTGCTTGGTCGCCTTCGGCTCCCCGCAATGTCAAGAAGGCTATTGATGTCTCATTGCAAGCGAAACGAAGCAGTCTCGTCATTAATTTTGGCAAGTAAAATATCTTTGGGGAATGTATGCTGATCTATACGGCGTGCTATTACCTCCATGGACTGGGATCATCTATACGACATTCGAGACATAGTTTCGTGGCGTCATCGGTGATCTTTATGGGGTATTTGCCCGTGAAGCAAGCAGCGCAGAAGCTTTCGGGAGGATGTGGCATGGCTTTAAACATGCCTTCAAGACTGAGGTATGCGAGCGAATCAGCGCCGATAAACTCCCTGATCTGCTCCACGGTGTGATTGCAGGCAATCAGTTCCCCTTTGCTCGAAAAATCAATCCCATAAAAACATGGATATCGGATCGGGGGACAGCTAATTCGCATATGAATTTCCTTGGCACCCGCCTCTCGGAGTGCCCTAGTCCGGAGCCTGCTCGTTGTACCTCTCACGATGGAGTCATCGACCACAACCACATTATTTCCCTCTAAGATTTCTCTCACCGGATTGAGTTTTAGTCGCACTCCCAGATTGCGAACCGACGGCGACGGTTGAATAAAGGTTCTTCCTACATAGTGGTTACGAATCACCCCATATTCGAACGGGAGACCGCTTCCCTGGGCAAAGCCAAGGGCCGCGTAGTTGCCCGAGGCAGGCATTGGAACCACGAGATCCGCGCCAATCACATTACTTTCAAGGGCCGCTTGGAGCCCAAGCTGTTTCCTAACCTTATAAACCCCGTGGCCGAAGATCTTGGAATCTGGTCGTGAAAAGTAAATATACTCGAAGATACACATTGCCGTGTGTGATTTTCTACGCCCTCTGATCGAGTGAATGCCGTTGTGATCGGCGAGTACTATTTCACCGGGTTCTACGTCCCGAATATATTCTGCTTCAATGATGTCGAGCGCACACGTTTCCGAGGCAAAAACAATAGCATCTCCTTTTCTTCCAATGCATAAAGGACGGAAGCCGAAGGGGTCCCTGGTGGCCATAATTCTTTTGGGCGTTAAAAGCACTAGAGACCAAGCGCCCTTGAGTTCCTCGAAAACCTTTGCAATTCTATCTTCTAGGAGCCCCTTCTTGTGGAGAATGAGATGCGCAATCAATTCGGAGTCAGTCGATGTCTGAAATATGGCTCCCCTTCCCTCTAGCTTGCGCCGTAGGCCAGCGATATTGACTACGTTTCCGTTGTGGGCTAGTGCAAAGCTCCTGTCGATTTGTTCCACAACAAAGGGCTGAGCATTTCGAAGCATGGAGCTGCCGGTAGTGGAATAGCGCACATGGCCAATGCCCATAGGGCCGACTAGTTTGTCAAGGGATCCATCTTTGAAAACGTCCGATATCAGCCCCATGCCTTTATGCGACAAGACCCTCGTCCCGTCTGCTACAGCTATGCCGGCTGATTCTTGACCCCTATGTTGTAAAGCGTAGAGCCCTAAATAAATAAGACGGGCCGTATCCTCAGCCCCGTAAATCCCAAAAATGCCGCACGATTCCCTCTTTGAGGGACATAAATACATGTCTGAAGCTCCCAATCAAGACTTTCCGCAGATATTATTATCCACTTGCTAAAGTACTCTGTCGATGTTTGCGCGTCAATGTAACCTAAAATCCCCTCTGATTATCCGCTCAAAGGCAGGCTCTTCTTATAGCCCTTCCCGGAGGTAATCATGACTTCGGGGACCTTGGTCCGCCTTATATCATTCTCCCGGAATGGGAACCTAGGTTATCACAATGGCCGCAAAAAACATCTGACCTGAAAGATTGACTACATTGATCCGCTTTGTTTGCAAACTACACCATTGGTAAACCGTAATTGCAATAAGCTGGCAGAGCTGTGACCATTTCAATCGGTGCAACCTACAATGGATACACTTTCCCCTCTGGATAGTTGATTTGCAATCCTTATTAGAGGCCGCGAGGCCATAAGCGCGCATGCCACCAAAAAGATTGCCTCAATCGGAGGCCTTAGATCCCTCCAACAGTGTTGCGACCTCTAAAGGTTGGACTGCGCTTTTGTCAACGGTTGGGCGTCCAGCCCATCCGTGGGTCTTGTCCCTGAGGGATTGGAACGGGCTTCGGCATAGCAATCGAGGAGCCTACGGACTCTGGCCGCACTTGTGTCGCCTGCTGCTCGGACCTCGGGGCTCGAGAAGCCGCCGCTCTCGGACGAGGTCGCTGACTGTACGCTTGTTCGTTTTCCGGCGCTTCTGCGGGAGGATAGTATTGGACGGTGATGCCTTCAGGCGTGGTCGTTGTAATTCTTACAGCTCCGGGGGGCAACGGGTCGCCAAATTTTCCTGTGGTCTCCTGAGGTGACGTTGCTGGCCTCTGGCGAGCAGTGCGCTGGCGCTGACTCTGACCGCTGCTCCTGGGCGATGGCCGCACACTGGGAGACGCCTGAGGCGCTGGCGGTGCCGGAGCCGCGCCATACCGTGGTACAGACTCTTGCGCCGTGGGTTGGCTAGGTGCCTGGGGATAGTACGGCTGTTGCGGAGCATTCTGTGACTGCCCGTAACCGTAAGTCTGCGGAGGATATTGGGGGTCATAGCCCTGGGGATATCCTGGCTGCGTTGGCTGCCCTACTTGCTGGTTTGGATCAGCATTGACATTTCCGCTATAGTATCTGGGATCGTCAAATGATGGACTTCCTTGAGGGGCTCCCAACACACCGAGCCCTGATGATCCGAAGACAGAATCCAAGAGAGATTGACCAAAGGCTGCGCCATGGCAGAAAAGGACGGCCAGCATTACTGCGATTCCTACTTTCGACATGCGTCCCTCCTTCCGGCTCACTCACGGCCGAATGAAGATAGTGTGGACAACGTCACAGGAATAGTGAACCGATAGTATTTTATGATACTCAACTCTAAGAGTCAATATGATCCTTCAATTTCGCATCCCAACTTCCCGAAAGAGTCTCGTTTGGAAACATAGGACACCGGTCATGTCTTAGGCTTGATGCCAAATCTCAAATAACGAAATAGCTTCTGATCCTCCCCCGATACTCTCGAGCCAACACGTATCATCATAACATTTTCTGGCCTGAGAGCGATATTCGGCTCATTGGTATAAACTTCCCGGAAGCCGTACCTCCTATACAAATCCATCATCAGTCTGCGATATTCCCCGGAAGTCATACCCTTGCCTTCCAAGTCCCAGTGCCAAGACAAACCCATCATATACGTTATTTTGTCCTCAAAAAAATCGTCGTCCATAGTGACATCCATGATAAGCCTAGCAAGGCCCATGCCTCGAAAATTTCGACTGACCTCAACCGCGGCCGTTTCGTACATGAGATCGCCCAGGAGACTCCATCTGTCATTCGCATCGGGATACCAGCAAAGACCGTACCCGACTATCAGACTAGGTCCTAACACAGCCAGTGTGACTCGCCCGCCTCTCCTCTGGGCCGCTTTCTCAAAGGAATCAACGTTTCTGATAATAGATGAGTAATGAGCGAACTGGCCTAAACCATTCTCCAGCTCTAGACCCTTTAAAGAGGCGGCTGGGTATTTAGTACGCACGGTGATCCGCCCTCGCTGAGTGTCTCTAACCGCAAGTTTGGGGGAGACCTCAATGTGGGAACATTCTTCGGGAGCTAGCCTCAAAAATCACTCCAACCTTCGTGCAGATTCTTGACCATTATTATGAGGTCGCGATATCTTCCGTGCCTGTCCTTCACGTAGCCCTTTAGAACAGCCTCTTCATGGAAGTCGAGCTTGTGAGCTGCCGATATGGCTGCCTCTTCCACGCCTGCTACGAACTCTGCGATCACCTTTTGGATGCCCAAGTCCAGGCTCAGCTTTACGCTGTCTAGAATCATCCAGCTTCCTAGCCTCATCGCTCTGAATTTCGGGTGAACTGTGGTTCTAAGATGCGCTACATGTCGAATTGAGGGAGACGAAAACCTATAGAGGGTTAGGTTTGCGATAATTGTACTGTCATCATCCTTGACGCCAATAATGGGAAGCATTTGATCGTAGTCTAATTTCGTCATCCACTTTTTTAGGAACACTGGATCTGTCAACTTTTCCCTCAAAAACCATTGTTCATCTAAAGGAATCTCCGAGAAGAAAGACATGAGAGCTTCCTCATCCCCCGGCACGACCGGCCTTAACCTCACCAGGGTGCCATCCTTAGTGACAATTGTTTTAGGATAATCTTTCAACATGAGAGGCTCCTCACATTCGGTTCCTAGGAAAGACATTTTTACATGTAGAAACGCCGCTTCTCAAAGCAGTCTATCAGGGAGAAACTACCGGCCAGCCTATTGAGGCGGCTCGTCGGCCAGCACGCACCTGTGATCGCGTCTTCGAGACATTTTTCGGCCATTTTCTCAAATTATGTTCAACGTTGCCATTCATAATAACCAAAGTCAACAGTAAAGCCTGCGCTAACAAGCGCTTATAGCGGAGGAAGGTATTGTTCGAAACAACTTTATGAATTACTTTCTAAAAATAACATTAAACGCTCCAGGAAGGTTGGAAGCACGGCAATGAAAAGATTTCAATACGAAATAACGACGCACGCAGCAGAACAATTCCGACAAATCGTCTATTTCTGCTCGGAGAAAGGCGAATGTTCCCTTCAGGAGGTACAGAGACGCGAAGCCGAAGCCCTAGCTGAAAAGTTGAACCGACGCGGAGAAGAGGGTTGGGAACTCGTTCAGGTTTTTTTCGGCAAAGATGGTCTTATGGCCTTTTGGAAGCGCGAAATAGAGACAGGTGATTCCACAATAGGGAATTAAATACATGAGAAGGAGCACAAATCATGATGACGACAACCATTCACATTAGAGGCATGTCCTGTAATCATTGCGTTCAAGCCGTAACTAAGGCTCTGCGAGACCTACCGGGTCTTAAAAATATAGAAATAAATTTGAGGTCGGGAACTGCCGTATTACAACACTTGGGTACCCTCGACATGAATGCTGTCCGAGACAAGATAGAAAAGGCAGGCTATGAGCTTGTTTAAGCAGAGCTATTTCGTGAGGGGCATGAGTTGCGCCGTTTGCGTGCGTCGTATTGAGAGGGGAATCGGCAGCCTGCAAGGCGTTGAAAAAGCATCGGTAAATATGGCAACCCAAAAATTGGTTGTTGATTTCGATCCGGCACAAACGGATTCACACAAGATTCTCCAAAAATTGCAAGATATCGGGTACGTAGGTTCTCCGATAGGGGCTGAAGTAGCGCCTCAAAGCCGTACAACTATGGTGCGAGTCCAAGGAATGAGCTGCGCAGCCTGCGTACGAAGGGTTGAGAATGCGCTTGGTCGGGTACCCCATGTAACTGACGTGTCAGTCAACCTAGCTACTTCTCAGGCTCGGCTCGCCCATGACAGCCAACTCGACCTTTCTTTGATCGCCCAAGCCCTCCGGGCCGCAGGATACGAGTTTCGCGGCGTCGTAACTGATGAATCCCACGAGCAAAGCGAACTCATGGATGAGGAGGAGATTCGGGACCTTAAGACCAAGCTTTCTGTCGGGATTGCCTTGAGCATCGTGATCCATTTTGGTTCTATGCATGAAGGCTGGGGTCACCTGCTCCCCATACCCGACCAAATTCGACTAGCCTTGCTGTTCTCTCTCTCGACACCTGTAATCTTCTGGGTAGGGGATCGCTTTCTCACGGGCGCCTGGAAGGCGCTAAAGCAAAAAACGGCTGACATGAACACGTTGGTATCTATGGGAGCCCTGTCAGCATACACTTACTCGTCTCTGTCAATGTTCTTCCCATCTTTCCTCTCCTCGTCTTATCCAACGGTGGTGTATTTCGATGCGGCTTCTATGATCATCACCTTGATATTGCTCGGACGATTCCTCGAGGCACGAGCTAAAGGCCGAACTACCTCGGCTATAAAGAAATTGATCGGCCTAAAACCCCAAAAAGCAAGGGTTATCAGAGAAGGGGCCGAGCTCGAGATACAGGCAAATGCCCTCCTTAAAGGAGATGATATAGTTGTGCGCCCGGGTGAAAAAATCCCCACCGATGGTATCGTAACGGATGGGCGATCTACTGTGGACGAGTCCATGCTTACTGGAGAAAGCATGCCCGTGCTAAAGGAGCCGGGAAAGGACGTCTTCGGTGGAACCATAAACAACGAGGGGTTCTTTAAGTTCAGAGCTACAAAAGTTGGATCGGAAACTGCTCTTGCCCAGATCATTCATCTCGTCGAAGAAGCCCAAGGTTCAAAGGCGCCTATACAACGCGTAGCTGATCGACTGGCCGCGGTTTTCGTGCCTATTGTTATAGTTATTGCCAGCCTTACATTCGTAATTTGGTATTACTGCTCTCCAAATACCGGCTTCAATCAGGCATTGTTGAACTGCGTAGCCGTACTTGTGATTGCGTGCCCCTGCGCAATGGGACTTGCCACGCCAACGGCAGTAATGGTTGGCACTGGCGTGGGTGCAGAGCACGGCATTCTCATCAAAGGGGGCGAAAGCTTAGAAACGGCTCATCATATTGATGTAATGCTCTTTGACAAAACTGGCACCCTGACGAAAGGAAAGCCACAGGTACGCCATGTCATAGTAGCTCCAGGTACAAGTTCCATGCGGATCAAGAATCTAGCCCTATCCTTGGAATCTCCTTCAGAACACCCTATTGGTAAAGCCATTGTGCAGAAAATTTGTGAAGACGGTGGACAATTGATCGAGGTTACAGACTGGACATATATACCAGGCATGGGCGTTACAGGTGCTATAGAGGGACGCACGGTCATGGCGGGAAATCTTCACTTTATGGAATCAGAAGGGGTTGATTTAGGGGACCTGAGCGAAAAAGCAAATGAGTTGTCCCGTGATGGAAGCACCTTGATTGTGGTTGCCGAAGACAAGAGGGCGTTAGGTATCATTGTCGTAGCCGATTCTGCCCGTGAATCATCAGCTGCCTCCATCTCGCGACTCAAGGAAATGGGGCTGACGGTCGGGATGATCACCGGTGATAATTCTGCAGCCGCCAATGCTGTCGCTTTATCCCTGGGCATTGATATCGTAAGGTCTCAAGTGCTTCCTGGTGACAAGGCTGGAATTATAAAAGAGTTGCAGACCAATGGCCATACTGTAGGAATGGTGGGAGACGGGATCAACGATGCTCCGGCGCTGACCTCCGCTGACATAGGTATTGCGATAGGAGTTGGCACAGACGTGGCTGTTGAGGCATCCGACGTCACATTGATTCAGGATGACTTGCGGTTGGTACCCCAGACTATTCGTCTTTCCCGAATGACGATGCGGGTCATCAAACAAAACCTTTTCTGGGCCTTTTTTTACAATTCATTAGGCATACCGGTTGCCGCCGGGCTGCTCTATCCGTGGTGGGGCATTCTCTTAAATCCTGTATACTCTGCTGCTGCGATGGCCCTTAGCTCAGTGTCTGTTGTCTCGAATTCCCTACGTCTAAGGTGGTCAGCCCGCAGGATATTCCGTTGATAGGGAATCCTGGACATCGGAGATGATCACCATGTTGTCCACATGGATGACCTCATCGTTTCGCCTGTAGCCTAGTATCCAGTCTATCTCAGCCGTCTGACGGCCCTTGATCTTTTCAAGCTCTTCAGAAGAGTAGTTGATTAACCCCTTGGCTATCGGATGCCCTCGTTCGTCCGTCACAAGGACAGATGAGCCGTGGTCAAACACCCCCGATACGCTTATGACGCCGCTGGGCAAGAGACTCCTAGCTCCTGTGGTGATGGCTTTCACGGCTCCGGGGTCAATTTGAATCTCGCCTTCAGGGTCTAGGTTGTACCGAATCCAGTGTTTCCGAGAAGATATTTTTTCTTTTGCAGGGAGAAAGATCGTTCCACATGGGTGACCTTGGAGCACCGAGTTGACTATACCGGGCTCCTTCCCTTTGGCGATAATCATCGGAATGCCCGATATTCTAACCCTTTCAGCAGCGGCGAGCTTAGAAACCATCCCGCCGCGACCAAACTTTCCAGGCTGTGCGCCTGCACAGCTTCTTATCTGATAGGTTATTTCCTTTACCTCGGGGATAAGGCAGGCATTATCGTTTATTCTTGGGTCGCAATCGAGCAATCCATCTACATCGGACAGCGTCAGCAGGAGGTCAGCGTCAGCCATGGCGGCGACAAGCGCAGAGAGGTTGTCATTGTCCCCAAGCTTTATCTCATCTACTACTACTGTGTCGTTTTCATTGATGATAGGTATAGCTCCCCATGACAAAAGCGTTGTTAGCGTATTACGCGCGTTCAAGTATCGCCGACGCTCGCTAAAATCATCCTTTGTCAGCAGCATTTGCCCCACCCGGATATCATGGGTCCCAAACGCCGCCTCATAGGCGGCCATAAGCCTGCTCTGACCAACGGAAGCAGCAGCCTGTTTATGCGGGATGGACCTGGCCCCCTCTTTCAGCTTTAATCGACGCACACCTGCCGCAATTGCGCCCGAGGACACAATTATAAACTCTTTACCAGATTTCTTGTGACGGGAAACGTCTTGGGCAATACTACGGATGACACGATGGTCGAGCCCTTGATCTGTGGTCACAACACTGGAGCCTAGTTTCATGACTACCCGCTTTATCGCCCCCAGAATGTCAAGTCTTGCCTTTGCCGCTCTCATCCCTAGTCGCTCTTATTTGTAATATGTGCGCTATTTCATTGACAAGATCATCCAAGCCTTCACCGGACAAAGCAGAAATCTCACGGACACGAATCCCTCGCTGCTCAAAAGCGATCCTCGCCAGTCTAGCTGCTTCTCTGTTCTTAGATACATCTATTTTGGTAAGAATCACAATAGAAGGTTTTCGAACCAGCTCTTCGTTGAACGATCTGAGTTCTTTAGTGATTATGGCGCATTTTGCTTCAATATCTGGACTTGATTCGGGATCAGGATCAATCAAGTGTAGCAGCATACGAGTTCGCTCCACATGTCGCAAAAACTCATATCCCATGCCTGCCCCTTTGTGCGCGTCTTCTATTAGCCCGGGTATGTCTGCCACGATGAATTGATGTTCTCCGTCGAGCTTAACCACACCGAGGTTCGGCCGTTTAGTCGTAAATGGATACGCCCCGACTTCCGGCCTTGCATTGGTGATTTGAGCCAACAGAGTAGATTTCCCGCTGTTGGGCAGCCCGACAAGCCCTACGTCTGCTATGAGTTTTAGTTCTAGCGTGAGAGTTTTTTCTTCCCCCGGTTCCCCTTCTTCGAACTGCCGTGGGGCGCGGTTTCTTGGAGTCGCAAACCTAGCGTTTCCACGCCCTCCTCTTCCTCCTCTGGCAACAAGCACTCGTCTTCCTGGCTCATCGAGGTCTACAATAAGTTCACCGGCAAATGAATCACGCACCACAGTACCGACCGGAACTCGAATTGAGACGTCTGGGGCAGATCTACCCTGTTTATTTTTTCCCATTCCGTGTCGGCCGTGACCGGCGCGATAGAGCTGCTGATACTGACAGTCGAGGAGAGTGTTCAGAGCAGGATCTGCAATGAGATACACATCTCCCCCCTTACCTCCGTCTCCTCCATCAGGCCCCCCCTTGGGAACATAAGGTTCACGGCGGAAGCTTAGGCAACCTCTACCCCCATTTCCTGAAATGACGCGTATTTTTGTTTTGTCGACGAATTTCAATGGCTCTCTCGAACGGTTTCCTAAGACCACCGATTGGTCCGGCCATGTTTCCACAAAAAGATTTGCAACAGTGCAGCCTTCAGAAAGGCGATAAAGAGGGGATCATTCCTAGGCTGAGGTTGATGCCCCGATGGCTAGCATCGGGGCCTAAGAAGTTCATCTGATCTATTCGTCTCTGGCCGGTGGCATCGGAACGACGCTCACGCGTTTACGGGATCGATCTTTTCTGTCATATTTTACAATGCCATCCGCCATAGCAAACAAGGTGTAGTCTCTCCCCAATCCCACATTATTCCCAGGATGAATAACGGTCCCTTTCTGGCGAACCAATATGTTCCCGGCTTTCACGAATTGACCTCCGAAACGCTTCACTCCCAATCTCTGGCCTGGACTGTCTCGACCGTTTCTTGAACTTCCACCAGCTTTCTTGTGAGCCATAAGACACCTCCGTGGTCAGGGTAAAGAGTTGGGGTCAGGGTCAGACCGAGAGATCACATCAATAGAGTCCGTCTCTGCGCCTCGAATTATGTCGTCGATCCTGAGCAGCGAATACCACTGCCTATGTCCTTGTTTCTTGTGATACGCCTTGCGCCTCTTTTTCTTGAACACAATAATCTTCCGATCCCTGTCCGTGCGGAGGATGGTTGCCTGCACTGAAGCATTTTGCACAAAGGGGTTGCCCACCAGCAGGCCAGATTCTTCGCAAACTGCCAGCACGTAGCTAAGTTGAATCTGGGATCCCTCGTCTCCTTGCAGTCGTTCGACCTTGATATTTTCGCCCGGTTGGACCTTATATTGTTTTCCACCTGTTTGGACAATCGCGTACATACTGCCCTCCTAAAACGTAACATATAATTAGACCATTACTTGCATCCCCTGTCAAGTTACTGCCCAAAAATTTTTTCCACGGCCTGCCCTCACAAAATTTTAACCACACTGCCTCAGATAAGTTTTCGGAAAAAGTCTTGTCGCTGTGCGAATCAAGCGAAGATGCAGACGCCTCGTCAGTCCGCATTAAGTCCGCGGGTTTGGGCGAAAATGAAAACTGTGGTAATCATACTATCACGGAAACTTCGGATCGGTTCCGTTGCCCACGTTATCAGCGCGATTACTTCTCTTGGCTCCGAACGATAGAATGGTGTTCGTCGTCATAGTTAGGAGCTCCAGGGCATGAGGTAATCTCACGTCATCTAGTTGCAAACGAATGAGGGCCAGTAGATCCGGCATTTCTTTTGGCTAAGGCTAGAGATTACAATTCACAGATTTGGAAAAGCGACAACCCAGACATATATACGGGACTATACTCTTGCTGGCATGAACGGACACTTATCACATTCGGAAAGTGCGCAATTTTCATTCGGAAAGAACTGGAAAGAATTTCTCAAGTCCTATGACGCGGAGCGCCTTGACCAGGCGTGTCGATCGTTATCTGATTTCCTCGGCCAGAACAAACTTTCTGGAAAGAGCTTCTTAGACATTGGCTGCGGCAGCGGTCTCTTTTCGTATGCGGCGTATTCTTTAGGAGCTGCGCGTGTTGTCAGCTTCGACATAGATCCGTATAGCGTTGAATGTTGCAAGCAGTTGCGTGGACTAGCCCATGACCCTCCTTCCTGGGTCGTTCGACAGGGATCCATCCTTGACAAGACATTCATCGAAAATCTTGAAACATACGATATTGTCTATTCATGGGGCGTATTACACCATACCGGCAAGATGTGGGAAGCGGTTGAAAACGCCATGACCTTGGTGTCCCCGGACGGTTATTTGTACATAGCCTTGTACAACAAAATAGTGGGAAGAAATGGGCGCCCTTCCTGGATACATGAGTTTTGGCTCACCATAAAAAAAACCTACAACAAATACCCTTGGGTGGGGCGGTATATCTTTGAACCTGCAGCCGTGTCCGCCTACTTGGTGATGCTACTGTTCATGCGAATGAATCCATACAAATATGTGAGAGAGTATAAATCACATCGTGGTATGAGCTGGCGGACAGATGCCACGGATTGGTTAGGGGGCTACCCCTATGAATTCGCCGCAGTGGATGAAGTGTTTTCATTTGTACGATCCTACGACCCTTCTTTTCAGTTGATAAACATCAAGACTACTAGCGGCCGCGGCCTCAACTGGTATCTATTTAAAAAACCTGCTACCGAAACTAAGGTTATGCTTGAAAACCCTACGTGAAACCAAAATTTCTTGACAAGAAGAGAGTAGTCCCTTACAAGATGAGTGATGGAAACTTGCCTTTCCCCCCGCCCCACAAGGCCAACGGGCGCGAAGCAAGGAACAGGATCTAGGACGAAGACGCTCGTGCTGGCATTCCTTTTTGTTCAACCATTCCGCTCCCTGTGAGGATACGGACGATACCCCTTGAAGACTCGCACCTTGAGAGGATGAAAGGGACCACCCCAAAGGAGTTTTGAAGTGGCAGCTATCAACATTTATGTAGGTAACTTATCCTTTGATACCAATGAAGAGCAACTCAAGGAATTGTTTGAAAGCTATGGTCAGGTCGAGTCCGCGACTATTATTTCTGACAAGTTTACAGGGCGCCCTAGGGGTTTCGGCTTTGTTAAAATGCCTGAAAGGGAAGAGGGGCTGAAGGCGATCGAAGAATTGAATGCGCGGGATTTTATGGGCCGAAGTATCAAGGTGAACGAAGCGCGGCCACGAACAGAGAGATCCGATCGACAGGGCGGCGGTAGAGGATCTCGATGGCGCCAGTGACAGTTAAAAACTGAATTCCCCGTGGAGGTCGTCGCCAAAAACAACGCGAACTTTGATCTTATTATCGATGAAGGTTCTGCCAGGTTACTGTGACGGCTTCCACGAAAGCATCGGATAGCATAACCCAGTATGAGCAAGGGGCTTGGGTGGGTTAAGCGCGAACCATTCACGCACGAGTCACTGCACAAACCTGCGGCTCCAGGGCGGTCACCTCCGCAGCCGGCCGCATCGTGAACGTTCAGGGCGGTTGTTCCTTCGCGATTTATCAGTCTTTACTAGCTTTCTTAAGCCCCCAAGGTCCATCGCTCAACGCTAGCGTTCTTCCATGTCATAATGGCATAACTAATGACCCTGCTGGAGCCGTAAAGAATAGTGTCAAGGAAACGGGCCTTTAATCACTTCCTCATAAACCAAAAAACAAGGTTAGCGATTAGAGTGAGGATAACACTCAGCAGTAGAGAGGTCACCACTGGTATGTTGAGGGAAAAACCAGGCCTCTGAATTTGTATATCCCCTGGCAAATTCCCTATGGGTAGCCCTAGTTTCCCAGCTAACCAAACAATGCACCCCACGAAGGCAATACCAGCACCAACCATAACCATGATCCTGCCTATATGAGGCAAATCCATGCAACCTCCTGGGCTGTAAATCGGCCTGTCTTTATTATACAATCCTCAAAAGTAAACACGAATTCCATGCACAAGTCCCGCCATTATTCCCGTGAAAAGGGGAATCCAGGGATCCTGGATGCCCGATCGCGTCGGGCATGACAAGACGTGACCTGAACCGCTAGTGCCATGAGGCGCCAACATGTTCAAGGTGCCCTGAACAGCCATGGAAGACCTGGCCAAGAGACTCTTTGATTCCTACAGAAATTCAGACAAGCATTATATCATATCTGTTTCGAATCCTTTTTGTACGATGGTGCATCGTAATTAGCAGAAGGGAAATACGAAAAAAACGGAGGAATCTTGCAATGGCAATCAGAGAAGAATTCCTTGGACATATAGCTGAAGGCCTTGACGAGCGAATTGCCGGTCAAGATGCCCGGCCAGGCGTAGAAATATGGCCAGAAGAAGACGATTTCGGTCGCTGGGTTGCTGCCCACAGAGATCCGGTCAGAACTATCATTTGCGGCACTCCCGAATTCCGAGATGCGCCTTTCTGCGGGAGAGGCATTCACTAAGCATTACCGCTAGGTGGTTCAAGAGAAGCAAGCCGTCTGCGTGGCCCAGCGTTCAAAAAGGATATGTTGAGCCGTGTCAGACGGCTTAATTGTTTACGACAGATATTCGATATAAACTTTTGGAACTGCTCTATTGCTGGGCCTTAGCTTTTCAATATCCGTATCACTGCGACGATGCGAAACCGCTAAGTCCTTTGCAAAGGCTGAGTGCATTTTCGCCGAGGACGTCGGTGTTGTATCCCCCTTCAAGGACGGCGAAACATCTCCCGCTGCACTTTGCATCTGAATACGATTTGACATTCGCTCCTATAGTATAATAATCTTTGGTGGTTATAGTGCCTCCCCAGTCCTGCCTATGTCCGTCAAAACCAGCGCTTACGGCAACAATATCATATTCATGACTTGCAAGCGCTCGATCGACATTCGTTAGAAAGCTTTCCCTATCCGAATCCTGAATGTTTACCACTACTACATCTGGTCTCTGCGTAAAAAAATTCTCCGTCCCGTCCCCAAAGTGCAAGTCGATGTCCAAAATAAGGACGCTCGAGATTTGCTTGGCGCAAACAAGTCTCTCGATGGCCACTGCCACATTGTTGAAGAAACAGAATCCCCAGTGGCTGGAAGGACTGGCATGGTGGCCCGGTGGTCTCACTGCGGCAAAACAAGGAGTGCCCTTCATAGCAATCTCTGAGGCCATTATTGACCCTCCTGCTGCCACCAACGCGGTAGTATAAATAGACGGAGTGTCCTGAACAGATTCAAGAAGAGACTTTGTGTGCACACGCAAAATGTCTTTTTCCTCGGCAGGCATCGGCTCGACTATCTCAAAATGGTCCTTTAAAGCGGCAACTATGGAGGCTACCCTCTCGGGCGTCTCACAGGATGCGGTAGGATAATCGGTGAGAAATTGCTCGTGGTAAACCACCTTCAGCTTATGGGTAGTCATGTCTTCCCCTTTCTTTCAGGATGCAGACCTTGGAAGCTGTATTTCAGCGCTTTAGGGTCTTTGAAAACCTTTACTCCTCCGGTCCCTTCTGTCCATCCCGTAAAATGCTCATATGTGTAGCGCCTGCTATATCGGCAGTCTTTTTTATCTTGACTGAAATGAACAATTTCCTCAAGATCAGGCAGCGTGGGCGGTTCAAGCAAAGCCCTTCCCGACAAGGCTGTATTCTCGGGAAGCTTTCTTAAACGTTTTCTGCAACTGCTCTTGTGGAAAAAGTGAGGAGGTGGCCCTGTGCCATATGTTGAACTCAGGATGGAGAATGCCGTTTACGTGTTGACCATGACCAACGGCGCGGAACCCAACACTCTGACATCAGAAGTCTTAGAAGCATTTCACCGGTGCCTTGATGAGGTAGAACGTACGACTGAAAACTGTGCGCTGGTCATCACCAGCGACCATCCTAAGGTATGGAATACCGGTATTAATTTAGACTGGCTGCTTCAACAACCGACCGAGATGTATTCCGTGTTCAAAGGGGAGCTGGATAAATTCTATCTGAGGCTCGCCTTAATAGACGTTCCCACCATCGGATGTCTCACCGGTCATACGTA